>Ga0209203_1001989_pt1 | contig 14191 bp, 7 predicted proteins | sample AD_UKC109_MetaG_FD_184423 | JGI IMG/M metagenome (GOLD analysis project Ga0209203, IMG submission 184423) | Active sludge microbial communities of municipal wastewater-treating anaerobic digesters from Hong Kong - AD_UKC109_MetaG (SPAdes)... | ecosystem: Engineered > Bioreactor > Anaerobic >... | reverse complement strand
AGCTGTTGAACCAGTTGACGATGGCGTCGAATTGGTTGTTGTAATGAAGATCCCTCATATCTGAGATGGTTAATTCTCCGGTTAATCCCGCATCGTGAAAACGCTTGCGTGCCTTTTCAATGAAGCTTGGATTGACATCAACTCCGGTTAATTTCACGCCTCGCATTGCCAAATGCAAGCCCACTCGCATATCGCCGCAAGGGCAGTCCAGTACCTCCATCCCTTCACGTAATTGCAAAGCATCCCAGATGATATCCGCATCTGGTTTGCCGTTTTCCTCGGGTTTAAGCCATACGTCATCGGGTAATTCCAAAAACCATTGAGGATTGCGGCCCTGATCGAGGGGAGCCATTTCAAAAAGAAGATTTTGCGCCTCTCGCTCTAATGACTGAATCAGGTGGAAATCTTCATGAACGACCGTCCTGTCTTCGTGGCAAAGGTAGATCTGTGCCGGCGAAGTCAGTAAATCGATGGTTCGATCAACCTGTGCTGTTTCGATACAGTCGATGAAATTTCCGCCCTCGACGGAAGGCAGTCCGGCCAGCAAAGTTGCACCGGGGATGGCTTCAAGGGCGCCTTTTCTGGGTGAGGAAAAGAACTTGAAAAGGGCATATCGCTTTAAAGCATACGGATAATCCCAGCGGGTTTGAAAGTCGTCGGGGGATAAATACGCATCAATGCTCAATTCAAGTTGTGTATAGCCCAAACAGCTGTGAATAATCTCCTGCGGAAAGCTCCCGCCCATGGGACGAGCTCCGCACTCAATTAAAACGGGTCCGTTCTCCGTTACCATAATTTCCGTATGAGCAGCACCGGTTGTGATTTGTAAGGCATCTAAAATCGATCGTGTATATTGAAGGACCGCTTCGGTATCCTTTCCGAAATCTTCCACGATCTCAACCCCGTCATAGACTGAGTGGCCGTCTGCGGTTTCTGTCTTTGCGTATTTCCAAAGGTCACTGATACGGTGCCAACCATTGCAGGAAACGCTATTCACAACGATTTCGTATCCACGGGCAAATTCCTGAGCGATAACGGCCTGATTGGTTTCTCCAAACATGCTTGTAGAATCGATGATGTTCATAAAAGCCTGAGATACCTGTTCACCATTATGGCAGAAATGCAGACCGTCAGCTCCGGCACTTCTTGCCGGTTTGATCACAATCGGAAATTTGTTTTTCTTTTCTACCCAGTTTTGCAATGATTCAAGCGAATCAAAGAGACCATAATCCAAAATAGGTACCCCTGCTTTGGAACAGGCTTCGTACATTTTAAATTTATCCCGCCGGGCATGGCTTAAAGAGATTCCATTACATGCCAAACCTAAACGATTAGCCAGTTGGTCAGCTAACTCCACCCCGGTTTCGCACCCCGGGATGACTGCTTTCGGATTAGTTGATTTCAATTGTTCACAGAGCAGATCTAATGGCTGTGAGCCGTCCAAACACATTGAATAATAAGAAGCGTTTTTCTCAAGGGCCTGATCGGCTATCTGGGTTATGGGTGCTTTCAAATCATTCGGGGTTGAACGGACGTGAATAACGGACACGCCACTTTTTTTTAGCAGAGGCGTGTAAAAAACGCCAGTAGAATAACCGTCGACAATAATGACACTTTCTTGCTGATATTCCATGGGTTCCTCCCTTTGTTATATACATGAGAAATTTCATGATTTTATTTCTGATGCCACCCGAAAAGCTTATGATAAGAAGGCTTTTGGTGGGTTCATATACAAGGCTGAGTGAAAGAAACAGTCGAAGTCATTCAAGAATATCTAATCTAATCGGCTTTTTCCTTAAAGCAAACCACGGCCAATCAGCTTCTGGTAAAAACAAAGAGGTCAGTTACACTGTATAGTGCAATAAGCATGATTATAGCATACACACGCAAAAAATAATTCTAAATCCGCATGATTACAGGTTAAAGCTAGCGAGGATCTGTTTGAAGGGAAAGTCGATTGTAATGTTCGGAGTCCTTACAAAAAATAGTAACAAATTTATCTTTAAACTGTTATTGCTATTTTGCAGCGTGAGTTGTAAAATAACAGCATGAAGTTAAAATATTCTTTATTTAAGAACTACTTGACAGGTGACAAAAAGAAACGAATAAGAAGAGATGTGTTTGCCCTGGCGCTTCCGGCGATGGGTGAGAATGTGTTGCAGATGATCTTGGGAATTGTGGACACCGCATTTTTAGGGCATCTGCACTGGACAGCCATGACTGCTGCCGGGATGGCCAATCAGTTGTTGTTCATTTTCCAAGCCGCTTTTATGGCCATCGCTATCGGTGCGACGGTTCTCATTTCAAATGCGTATGGAACAGGCGATAAAAAATCTATTCGGATGACAGCCTGGAATTCTCTGTATATGGCTGTTTTTATCGGCATCTTTGTTACGCTGACGGCCTTCTTTTCCACCAAGATGCTGGTGGTTTTTCCGGGTGTTAGTGAGGAGATCTTACAGATTACCGATTCATACCTGAAGATCATTTTATATGGGGGTATTGGCTTTTCCTCCATGTATATCCTTTCCGCTGTATTAAGAGGAAGCGGTAACACGAAAACACCCATGATAGCTGTGGGAATAGCCAATGCGGTCAACGTCTTTTTGGACTATGTCATGATTTTCGGCCATTTGGGTTTTCCGGAATTAGGCGCTCAAGGTGCAGCCGTTGCCACGGTTATATCGCGTTTTGTGGGTACAGCCATTCTCCTGTTAGCTTGTTTGAAATCAAAGCGGCTTACCATGATGGGCTATGGCCTGATCAAATTCAGTGTGCAGCGGATAAAAAAGATATTGAAAATAGGGATTCCGACAGCCTTTGAAAATCTGATCTTTAGCATGGGCGCCCTGGTGTTTGCCAATATTCTGCTGATGGCAGGAGAGCAGGCTTATGCCGCACACCGTATCGGTATCAACATCGAATCCATCTCCTTTATGCCAGGCTTCGGTGTTTCAGTGGCCATAACTACGCTGGTGGGTATGTATAACGGCAGAAACGAGAGAGAAACCATGCTGGGCGTGGTCCGGCAAGGTTGGGTCATCGGTTCGGTTCTCATGGTATCCATTGGTATTTTAATCCTTTTGTTCCCTGAATTACTGATCATGCTGTTCACTTCAGATCAGGTGATCATGGCAGAAGCAGCGTTACCGGTAAGAATCTTGGGGCTTTTCCAATTCTTTTTGGCAACGGATTTTGTCATGACCGGTGCATTCCGAGGTGTTGGTGACACGAAAACACCCATGTTCATCACTTTTATCGCTATTTGGGGTATCCGTGTTCCGGTCGGTTTTTTGTTGGTTCGTTTCTTTGACATGGGTTTGTTGGGTGCTTGGACCGGGATGATGATCGATATGGTTTTTCGAGGCATCATAAAAATGTTTTTGTATTCCAAGGGAAATTGGGAAAAGCATGCGGACAAGACCCGATTGGCTGCGCATGAAGAATTAATCGAACAACCGGCCGGCATTGTTGTGGAACTTTTAGCGGACAAAGCAGATAACAAAGCGCTCACACAGCAGGATTCGATTTAGACCTTTTATTATAAGCTTTTTTCACACGATCACCATCAGAAACGTCAAACAAGAGATTAGAAGGGCACCCAGCGGAGTGCCCTGTTTTTTTTGAGGAAGGTGATGCGATCTTTCAAGGGTTTTTGATTGAAAGTCCGTTTTGTTATGCTATAATGAGGTTAAGCTTTTTTTAATCCGAATATGTAATTTTTTGGAGGTAAAGATTATGAAAAGATCTATTGCATTAATGATAGTGATTGTTTTATCAATGCTGATTATTTCCTGTTCAACAGAAGGTGGCATCGGTGAAGTGGAAATTAACCCGTATGCCCTCTTTATGAATTTTGTTCCAAATGGGAATTTTTGGATGGGAGATACCAGGAATCTTTCTCCAGCTGGCAGTCCACTGAAACCCCAACATCAGGTGACACTCACCTATGATTTTTATATGCAGCGTTTGGAAGTGAACAATGCGGATTATCTGGAGTTTTTAAACAACAATCCCGTCACACCCACCGGGTGGATGAACGGTCACCAATTGATCGAAATGGGAGGCATATACTGCGAATTTGCCAATGTGGGGGGGATTTTTCAACTTATCGCTCCGGGAAAGACTAATTACCCCGTTCACAGCATATCCTGGTGGGGAGCCATCGAGTATTGCAACTGGATGAGCCGGGAACAGGGCTTAGATGAAGCTTATAATGTCACAACCGGACAACTCATCACATCTGATTCAAGAGAAGCCCGAAGCATTACACAGGTGGAAGGATTTAGACTACCCACAGAAGCTGAATGGGAATACGCTGCCAGGGGCGCTGAAAACGACTACCTCACCACCACCGATTTTCTTTTTGCCGGCAGCAATACTTTAGACAACTTCGGCTGGTACCTGGACAACTCCTTCGAAGTAACCTATCCCATCGTATCGGGCAAGGGAACTCATATGGGAGGCGGAAAAAGCCCCAATGAAATCGGATTATTCGACATGAGCGGCAACGTTTTCGAGTGGTGTCACGACTGGTATCTGGATACCTATTACAGCCTCTCTCCCTCTCAAAATCCCACCGGCCCAACAACAGGGACCCGCAGAACCGCTCGTGGAGGCTCCTGGAACGCCTTAGCAGATAGTTGTATCGTTTTCAACAGAATAAGTTTCGAACCCGTATACAATGCGCCTTATCTCGGATTCAGGATGGCGAAAACAAAATAAAACCCAGCCTCACTTGAGGCTGGTGGATGGGAACAGACCTTGAAGTTAATAACTCCAAGGCTTGTTCCGTAAGTCTGCTTTGCTAATTTTTCTCAAAACTTTCAATACTCAACAGGCCCGTCAACCCACTCCGTTCTATCCAACCACTCACGTGGATATCCAACAGGTTGGGCCGCATTTCCCGGAGTTGTGATATACCCATCGTTGTACTTGGCGATCAAATAGCCCGAAAGCTTCCACCAATCCGCCACAACCTTTTCAGCATTATTTGAACATACTTGTCTTAAAAAGTCAGCCAACGCTTCCGGATTTTCATTCAATAAATCCAAAGCCTTTTGATCCGTTTGCTGAAGCAAATCAATGGATGCTTCTTCATGGTAAGCCTGTTTTGCCGCTATTTCCGGATGCATATAGCTGTATTTCTTCTCAGCCCAATTAGCTACAAAGTTAAAGGCCCACCAAGCGCTGTTATGGTCAAAATCATAGGGACTATAAGTCTCGATAATCGATGGTAGACCGTTTGCGCCTGCATAAAATGGCATGAAGCAAGTATCTGAAGGTTTATCCAGCCCCATCCACATGACCCCGCCGATGGGATCGGGCAAATGTGATCTTCCTTGATTCACAAAAACATACCCACAATAATTCACTGAAATGGGTCTTTCCCAAGCTCCCTCCAGCTTTTTGGAAGGATCCCCCACATCACCCTGACCGTCATAAGCGCCGTAATAGCGGTTTGGATTGCCGAAAGGTCCGGCTCCAACCCCTTGGGTCAGATCAAATTCTGTGCCTTCATAATGATCTCTGAAAAGGGAAAATACATCCTGCAAAGAAAGTTTTTCATCCGGTTTGACAGAAAACGGATACGCACGGGTGAGCCCATTCTCCACCCAGGGTGATAACTCAAGAGAAGGAGCCATTCGATCAAACAAACGCCAGATCCGCCTCAGAGAATAATAAGGATGATTGTATTCGCCCAAACTCACCGTGGGTAGCCAATCCAACAACCCTTCCTCAGGAGACCACCAGCCGTATTTTTCTGCAACTGTATGAAGATTTTTGGAATAAAGCATATCCGGATCATCCGGATCCACCTCACGAATCCGAAAGATATTCCCGGAAACGAAAACCTCACCGTCTGGAATCTTTTTTGCCACCCACAAACCACCTATTTCTTCAGGAGAAGGTGCCATTTCAAACACCCAAGCCTCATTGGGATCAGCAACCGGCAATGTTTCTCCCGTTCCGTAATAGCCGTAAGTGTCAATGAGTTCTCCCATCAACTCCACCGCTTCACGAGCCGTCTTGCATCTTTCAAGTGCCACACGAGACAACTCCGAAGAATAAAAAAGCCTCACACCAGGTAGAGGATCCAGCGTCACCTTGGAACCATTGGTGCATTCACCGAACATCAATTGATGCTCATTCATAATCCCGTAGTTTCCATCAAAATAAGCATACGTATGTGCAACCTGTGGAATCTCACCCAAAGGAATCGTTAACGGATACGCATCCGAAGCATACGCCGGTGCCCGGAATCCGTCCACCAGTCTGGGATAGAAAAACGTGTTGAATTGTGGAAATTCCCCGACAGCGGCTGCCGTTGCATACACTTTTCTCTTAGCTCCTTCCGGATAATCTTTTGCAGGTACATAAACAATGCGTTGATCCATAAAATGATCATCATCCGAATGCCCCACAAAAACAGACCCATCCAAAGAAGCCCCCTTGGTTACAATCAAAGTTGTACAGGCCATAACAGACATCGTAAAAAGAATACCCATCAACAATAAAGCCAACAATATCTTCCTATTCATTTTTAACCACTCCTTTTGTAGGAATCAAGTGAATAATTATATCACAAGGCTATTTTAGTTCTTTTCCCTTTTTTCTGTTATAATCAGCATATGGACGCTAAAAAAAGTATCAACTTCAACCTGCAGCAAATAACTAAAAAACAGCTCTTAGAAATTGGACAAGCCCATGGATTGGATGTCAAACAAAGCATGAAGAAAGAAGAGATCGTTGATGAAGTGGGAAATGTGCTTGAAGAACATTTCAAACATGACATGGACTACTTTTTAATCTGCGACTATTTGTTTTATACCTCCATTATTGTGAACTATTACGCTGACTGGTATGAGAATGATATGATCGAATACTTGAAAGAAGACCCCCTTTCAAAATCATACAAGCTGAAACACAAAGACGGGCAGATGCTTTTCCAAAGAGGCTATATCCTATTGATAACCGGACGAGATAAACAACAGCATATCATTCTCCATAAGCCTCTAAACGACATTCTTCTTTCAAACGTTGATGAAGCAGCCCTTAAAGCCGTTAACAACGAAAAAGTTGATTTCTTCATGACGGCGCTTGCCAATCTGTATGGTTGTTATTCGCTAACGCAGTTTTTGCATATCTGGAACAAGTACAATCAAAAAGAGAAAATGGCCGAGAAAAAGGCGGTTGACTTCTGCAAAGAAATGAACAAACGAGAGGTCCATTATTGGTTTGACGGTGAGTATATTGTACACCGTCTCATCAGCGAATTTGAAGTGGATGAGCTGCTGGAACAGACGGCAAACAAACCCTATTACACACCGACTATGGATGAAATCGAAATCTATGCCCACCAGTTAATCGATGAAACCACTCCAGCCTACAAACAACTGGCTGCATTTTTCAACACATACAAAGGCGGTCTGAACCCTAAAGCCACCGAAGAAATGATCTTTAGAATGGCAGCGGCATTTAAATTCAATTCCGGACCTAGTGACCTTTTCAAAATCCTCAACAGCATGCATTACAACTTTGAAGGCGAAAAAACACTGGCCGAGTTCAACGATATGCTTAATTATTCCAACAACAACATACGAAAATGGGTGAACAGAGGCGCTACGCCCAAAGAGTTGTTTGAGCAGTTTGAAAAGCCTTTTCTGAAAGATTTACCGAAAAAACCGTGGAAATGATGTTTAAAAAAGTTTAACCCCTTTGATATCAAACCGGTTCGATATTCTCATCAATAGTCCTTCTCAACTTGAACAAATCCACTTCTTTTTCGAGAAATCTTCCTTCGATTTTGTCAAAAACAACAATCATGTCGATGTCACTATCATTTCTATAATTTCCCTGGCATATGATCCAAAGAAGATTATTTTTTTAGGATGATACTTTTTAATCACAAACTCAGAAAAATACTTTTGCTTTCTCTAAAGCTTCTCTTTTATCCATGTTTATAAATCCTCTGTTTTTTAGTTAATTTGGACCAACGATTCTTGCTCTAGTATAATCATAACAGGTTAAACTTTTGGAAACAGTTTTAAACGGGTATTTTCCAGCAACAAATTAAACCAAAAGCTTTACCCTCATAAGCTCCGCCAACGTTGTTGTAAAAGGATATCCAGACTGTCTTCTTGACTGATAATTTTTCAACTTGCTGATATCCCACTTTGCATTGTTGAAGCTTTTGTCAATTTTGGGTTCAAACTCAAAAAGATAGTAACTGTCATGCCGGGGTGTCGGATAATTCATCGCTATCATATCTGTTTTTAACTTTATATCAGGTTGTGTTGATGTTTTGGGAAAGATGAAGCCTGTCTTGAGCATTCCGGCTGTGTGAAGCAGAAGATACCAGGATTGCAAAACTTCATCGGTAATGGCGAGCTTTCCCCTGCCTTCTCTTCTCACATTATAGACTTTATTTTCCAAAATCCAATTCAGATGCTTTTTGTTTTTATAAAACCCCACAAGCACGTAAATTTTATCCGGTGGAGGGATTCTGTCTTTTATCTCCACATTATAATATTCAGGGATTTTCTCTTTTACTTCATCAGTATTCTGCCGGTAAGTGCTGAATTTATAATAAGAAAGCGTTTCCCGTTTTGAGGCGCGATTGATGGTGTGTTCCGCTACTTCACAAAGAAAAGACTTTAATTCCTCAATCCCGCTGTTATCAGCATCCGGTCTGATGGCAAATGCACCAAGCCCGGGAATAATCTCGTGAAAGCCTCTGAAAATTTTCCTTTGGCTGTTACCCGGATACAATACATATGCCCCGCCTGTACGTTTGATGGCGTCTTTGTAGGCGTGCATTTTAAGAAGATCTCCCCGTTGATAAACCCCTCTTTTCTCCTGTTCCTTATCCTGGTCTAAATCCTCATTGCCATTACTAAAGATTTCGGTTAACTTGCGGATTTTATATTTGGCATCAAAATGGATGTGAACCATCAGTTCCTGTTGTTCAGCTTCAACTTTTGTAAAGGCCTCCGGCCAGAGTGACAGGGTAAAGTCCGGTCTCATCTGTTCCGACCATGATCCGACACCTCTGTAATCTTCTGTTTTGGAAAAAACATGGTTATAGTGATATTCCACACACAAATCCCGGGCAGGATTTTTGTAAACACCCTTAAGCAATAGATGCCGGCCGGCTTTTAATTTTAAGTTCAAACCGTTTTCTGTGGATTCAAACAACTTTTCCAGAGATTCCGGCTGAATTTCAAATAATTCTTTAATGACATCCAGTAATTGGAAGAAAAGCCAATATTCATATAATACCGCTACGTCCCGTTTACCCGCCTGATAGACTTCATCTCCGCCACGCCAAATCAGTTGTGCTGCCAGTTCAAACTGAAGCCAGAATTTCAGTATTTCCCGATAACCCTCCCGTCTTTGAAGAACAGGGCTGTTGAATGGAATATATGTGGCATCTGAAAGTCCTCGGAACAGATCGTGTTTCAAAATGGCATTGATTTTTTCCTCTAAACGGATTACTTCGTGATATTCCCGCTGATCCTTGAACTGATTCAGGGCATTTTTGATTTGTGAGCAGAAAAATAATACTTCATTCAGGACAAAAGACACGAATCTGTTTTCATGAACATCGGTTGTATCCTCTTTCTTTGTATTCTCCAATTTTGCTGGAATCGATTGCAATTGTTTACTCAGAGAGTGGTTTGCGGGAAGGGGATATCTGTTCGTTTCACCGGATATCTGTTTTCTCAAACCGTTCAATCCAATCAGTCACAGGATCCTGAAGAATTCTGACAATCGCATTGTCAAATTCCTCTGAATCGAAAAAGGATTTTACAAAAGCAAACCGCTGGTAGGCAGTTTTCGGGTCAGTGGAATAATCAGGGGAAAAATTTCCGAAGGATGTAGCGTTATTGATCATTAATAGATCGGTGCATTTTTCAGCAATGGCTTCCAGCATAAACCGGTAGTCTTTTCTGTAGGTAAGCTTTTTTGACCGGATTTCCAGAAATAAATCGTAATTTCGATTATTTTTTTCATCAATGATCTGCAAACAAACCGTACCAACCGAAATACCGGTGTTTATTCTTCCGGTATATGAATTGAATCCTGAAGGTTGAATAAATCCCGGAAACGCTTTGAAAATTAAACCCTCTGATAATCTGTATTCATAAACTGTTCCTTCAAGAAGCTGGATACAGGCTTCACCGTTTTCAAGAGCTTCTTCTTCACTGATCACGTTAATCGCCAGATCATCCGGACTTTCAGGAAGAATTTCACAAAAATAACCTTTTTTCTCATCAATAGTGAATTGATAACGCCACATTTTTTAACTATCCTAAGCTTCAGCAAAACTGGTAAAGCCTTCCTGAATCACACGTTTTTTCATTCTTAGTATCTTTTCCAACGAGTGTTTTAGAATGACTTCATTTTGACTGAAAATTTGATCAGGAGACTTTTCTAAAACCTGTAAAATATCTTGCCCTGCACCGTTTGTCAAACAAAGGACAGCAAGTACATCCAAAAGTGGCACCAGTTTTTTTCTTGATCCGTGAATTTTGGGAAGCAGTTTTTGAAGCACAGCAAAATCCAAAATGGTTTCATCCTGACTATTTTCCACAATTTCTTTAAAGATATTAAAGAATCTATATATTTCATAAGTGGTTCTGTACCCGAATTCACTCCCCTCATTTTTCAGTGTTCTGAAAAAAGCCGGTAGTTTTTCGTTTAAAAACCCGTTATTTGGAAATTGATTGTTTTCCTCACCGGAAAGTGAAACAAAACTGGCTGCCATGTTACTTCCAAGGCCTTCAAGTTGGTATAGTTCGGGTTTTTTTGGATGATTGATAAACTCAGATAAATCCTCTTCCGTGACTATGAATTCAATTACATTTGCCCTGTCCAACACTTTCGGACTGAACATATATGTTGTTTCATCCACATTGACAGTGCCAATAACGTACACATTATCCGGAATTGTCAGCTTTTCCGGAACATTTTCTATGATTGCATTGTTAGCATTATGAAGCGGTATCGCTTCTCCAGACTCCATAGCCGACAGAAAATCAGCAAAATACCGTTCCACATGGGACAAATTCATCTCATCCAGAATGATAAAATACGGTTTTTCACAGTTTTCTTCTTTTCCCGCTTCAATAAGGACATCCAAAATATGGTTATCCGGTTTACAGTATTTTCCGGAATCTAAGGCATTGGGATATCCAAGAAGCGGTTCACGATTTGTCCAATCGGAACCCACCGGGACCAGACAGTATTGTTCCTGGCTCTCACAGATCCATTTCACAAATGCCTGAGCCAATTTTGTTTTTCCCGAACCGGCAAGGCCCGTAAGAATGAGGAAAGGTTTTGTGATGAGAGAGGCAATGAATCTTGCGATGGTGTTTTTTGGAAATCTTAAATTTGCTTGGTTGATATCATCGCAAAATTCATCGATATTGATGCTTTTTGATTTGTTAATCTTCGTCTTACTATGTTTAGAATATATTTGATAATTCGCACAGCATTTATCATAAGCTTTAACGATTCTTTTTAAATCTTCTATAAATTCTTTTTCATTCATTTCAGAAATTCTGTATTCTTTGTAGAACAAATTGGTTTTTTCATATTTCATACCCTTATTATTGGGTTTATGAGCATCTCTTCTAACAAGACTTTTTTTTGGCAACGCACCTTTTTCAAATCCATTAATTTCAGGCAAACAGTCGTAAACAAAATCTGTGTTTTCCTCGATCGTTCGTTGATCTTGCACAGTAGAACCTTGATTTAAAGTCAGATAGAGATACTCAAAATCATCGCTAAACAATAAAACAACGTAAAATCCATTGGTTGCGCCTGTGGAAACCCTTTTATCGAATATTCCAATCCAAGGATAATAAGTATGATTCCCCTGGCCCACCGAACCTTTAATTGTTTTATCATTAAGTATGGACTCTAATTCATTTGGTATTTCTTTTTCTAATAGAACTGAAGATTTTAATTTTCCGGTATATGGTTCTTCAACTTCATTTTTATATAGTCGAGAAAATTCTTGGAACTTTTCAATCATCTCATCACCTGTTTCGTATTTATGATAATTTAATTCTATTCTATCAAATTTATAAGAAAACACAGAATATTTGTGTTTTCGCCCATTTTCGCTATTTCTTTTTCCACTCTTTAAAACACTATATATGGCGTTTCTTCACTAATAACACCTACATATAGTATATGTTTTGTTTTCGCCCATTTTCGTTGATCCAAGAATAAAGAAATTCTGACTTGAATTTTTGTTAAAAATCTCTCCTTCAAACTACCCCAAAATCAAACCCAATCAATGATATAATCAAGAATCAAAGCGGGGTGAGAGGATGAAAAGACTGCCCATTGGAATCAGTGATTTTAAAGAGTTAATAGAAAATGATTATTTGTTTGCGGATACAACCCCTTTGATTGGTGAAATCTACAGAGAACAATCAAAAATATTGTTGATCACCAGACCCAGGAGGTTTGGGAAGACTTTGAATATGAGTATGCTGGGTTCTTTTTTTGATAATACTTGTCAGAGTGTGGAGCTATTTCAAGGGTTGGAGATTACTCAAGATGAAGAAGTGATGAAACAGATTAATACTTACCCTGTCATTTTTCTTTCGTTTAAGGATATTAAAGATCATGTCTGGGAAGATTCTCTGAAAAACATAAAATCAATTATCTCTGATCTTTATAAAGATAAAGAAGATTACTTGTCTGAGTTGTTTGAAGATGATGATATCAAAACGTATTACAGAAGTATTGTTGATAAAACCGCAACGGTAGTTGATTATAAGAATGCTTTAAAATATCTCATTGAATTTTTACACAAAAAATATCAAAAAAAGGTCATTCTTCTAATCGACGAATACGATGTACCCATACAAAGTGGCTGGACGAATGGTTATTATGATGAAATCATAGATTTTATGAGGGTTTTTCTCTCTGCAGCGCTCAAAGACAATCCCAATCTTTTTAAAGGAATTTTAACCGGTATTTATCGGGTTGCCAAAGAGTCTATTTTTTCCGGTCTCAATAATTTAAGCGTCTTTACTATTCTGAATAGGGATTATACTCAATATTTTGGTTTTACCCAAGAGGAAGTAGAAAAGATGTTGACAATTCTGGGATATGATCAGAATGAAGAACTTAAAAAGGGTCTAAGAGAGTGGTACAATGGTTACCATTTCGGAAAAGATATTATTTACAATCCCTGGTCTGTTTTAAATTTTCTTCGATTTCATGAGCTCAAACCTTATTGGATCAACACGTCTTCCAATGATCTGATTATCAGTCTCATTGAAAAGAATATGATAGAACAAGATTATTTCAGAGAGGAGATTGAATTGCTTTTATCCGGAAATACGATTGATAAGGTTGTTGACGAAGCCTCAGCATTGCGCGATATTGAAAATAATCCCGATGCCATTTGGACGCTCTTTCTTTTCAGTGGTTATATTACAACTTTGGAAAAGTTAGAAAGTGATTTTGGAGTGGATGAGGTTTATGCCTGTTCTATTCCAAATAAAGAAGTTACTCGTTTTTTCAGAAAGACTGTTTTGCAATGGCTGAAAAAAGCAGACCGAATCACGATTGATCGTATGGCACAAAACCTCATCAATGGAAACGGAGAGAAGTTCTGCGAAAGTCTTCAGGCATATGTGAGAGAAACGTTGAGCTACTTCGACTTGAAACAGGAAGTGGAAAATTCCTATCATATGCTCTTGTTGGGGATTTTTGCTCAACTTCAGGATTCTTATAACATTCGATCCAACCGTGAAAGTGGTTTGGGAAGACCGGATATTTTATTAAAGGCGAAGGATAAGAAGCATTACAGTGCGGTTATTGAACTCAAAGCGGATTCTTCTCAAAAGACTTTGGACGAAGCCATGAGCCAAATTGTGGAAAAAGATTATGTCCGTGAGCTTGAAAGTGAGGGCTATACAAGGATTTTAAAGGTTGCTCTTGGTGTTGACGGGAAGTCGGTCGCAGGGTTGGTCTCTTGAATAATTGATTGCTTAAAAATCCAAAGAGAGTTGCCCCTACATTTATAGTGGTATCGCTTTTTATCTATCACAAATCACAAAGCATTTCATACTGTTTGACGATGACAGGGATTTTGTGTTTTTTCATAAAGCAACTAAATGGTATGTAATCTGAGTTGATGTTCAGGAGAGAGAGTTTGAAG
>Ga0209203_1001987_pt1 | contig 14196 bp, 11 predicted proteins | sample AD_UKC109_MetaG_FD_184423 | JGI IMG/M metagenome (GOLD analysis project Ga0209203, IMG submission 184423) | Active sludge microbial communities of municipal wastewater-treating anaerobic digesters from Hong Kong - AD_UKC109_MetaG (SPAdes)... | ecosystem: Engineered > Bioreactor > Anaerobic >... | reverse complement strand
TCACCCAGTCGACCCCTGACACCCAGGCGCCAACGGCTCCTACCAACCTGGCTGCTTCCAGCATTGCCCAAACTACCCTAACCCTTGGCTGGAATGCTTCAACCGATAATATTGGTGTTACCGGATACGATGTTTACCGTAACGGTTCGCTGCTTGCTTCAACTTCGGGAACTTCGTATAATGTTTCGGGTCTTTCAGCTGCAACCACATACTCGTTCTACGTAAAAGCGAAGGATGTTGCAGGTAACGTTTCAACAGCAAGTAACACGGTTAATGCTACAACCCTTGCAAACACTGTTACGTACTGTGCATCGAAAGGTAATAATGTGAACTACGAGTGGATTCAGCGAGTTAACTTCTGTGAAATTGACAATAATTCTGGGAAGAATAGTGGCTACGTTGACTTTACAAGTATGATTGCAACTGTTGCTTTGGGTGAAACCTTACCAATTAACTTCCAGGCAGGATTTGCTAGCAGCAGCTACACTGAATACTGGTCGATTTGGATAGACTTTGACCAGAACGGAACTTTCGATACAGATGAAAGGGTAGTAAACGGTTCATCATCAAGTAGTGAATTACTTACGGCAGATGTTGTAATACCAACCGATGCACTTCTTGGCGCTACCAGAATGCGTGTAAGTATGAAGTATAATGCTGCTCAAACTGCTTGTGAAACATTCAGCTACGGTGAGGTTGAGGATTATACTATTAATATTCTGCAAACCCGAACCGGTGGAGTTGTAACCGAAAGTTTAGGAGAGTCGCTTGATAGCAATCCTGCTGAATCATACCTGGTTTATCCTAACCCAGCCAACGATTATGTAAACATTAACTTGCAGGGTATTAGGGGAGATGTTTCACTGCGAATTTACGACCTGCAGGGTCGATTGGTGAAGGAAACAATGCTGAATAGTTTGGACTCACAAATTGATGTAAGTGATTTATCAAAGGGAGTTTACATTATTTCGGTTGATGAAGAGAAGGAAGCTATTAGCAAACGTTTAATCAAGATGTAAATTTTAGGGTTTTTCTTGATTGTTAAAGCCTGCGGAGTTAATTCTGCAGGCTTTTTCATTGAAAAGTGCTTATATTTGCATAAAGTAAAAAAAAGGTATCAATTTACAAAGTAAATTAGTACCTTCGTTGCATTAAAACTAGTTTAAACAATGGAGCTGTTTATGAACCCCACAGATGACGATTATTATGTCTGCATTGGTAAGAGTATCAGCCGTATCGTACCTCAATACTGCACCATTCGTATATGGACTGCAGCATTCGTTGTTTAAGCATTCTTTCAACCTTTCGCTCGATTATCCTGCTGAATGCTCCCGTAAACTTCTTGAAAACCAAGTTGATGTTGGCCTTGTTCCTGTTGCATCATTACTGCACCTTCCTGAGTATTATATTTTAAGTAACTACTGTTTGGGTACAAATGGTAACGTTCGAACGGTTTCGTTGCTAAGTAATTCACCCTTAGATAATGTTTCGACCATATACTTAGATTTTCAATCTAGAAGTTCCAACTTACTGGTTCAGATTCTAGCGAAACAATTTTGGAAGAAGGATTTCAGTTGGGAAAAACCTGACCGAACCCTACAACCCTCTGAGGTTAAAGTTGACGAGGCAATTATAGCTATTGGCGATAAAGTTTTTGCTAACGAGGATAGCTACAAGTATAATATTGACCTTGCAAGCGAGTGGGGAAAGTACACCTCCTTACCTTTCGTTTTTGCTGTATGGGCTGCAAATAAGAGGCTTCCTGCTGAATTCGAGGGAAACTTTAACCAAGCATTAAAGCTTGGATTGGGTAGCATTGATGAGTCGATAAAAAGCTATAATCTTGGAAAGTTAACCAAGGAGGAGGCGCTTTTCTATTTAACCCACAATATATCATATAATCTCGATGAGAGGAAGCGAGAGGCGTTAAATTTATTCCTCCGTTTAGGAAAAAGTATTTCACCTGGGTAACTTCATTTATTTCTCGTGAAAAGTTAATTTATTATTTACCTTTTTTTCTGAAACATCATGATAGCAATATTCTACAAAGCATATAACAAGATAGTTCACGAGATTGATGTGAATAGGCTCAACGAGATTGACTACGAAGATTTACTCTGGGTTGACTTGGCCTTCCCATCGCCCGATGAGAAGCAAATGGTGGAGGATTTCTTCGAAGTAAATCTGCAAACCCGTCAGCAGGCCGAGGAGATTGAAAGTTCATCGCGTTACTTTGAAACTGAGAATCTTATTACAGCAAACTCAAACTTTTTAATACAAACCGAGGAGCACTTCATTACGGAGCCCGTTTCCTTCATCCTGAAGGATGGAATCCTTATTTCCTTAAGGAATATGGAACTTCGTGCGTTTGCCGATACCATTAAAAAGTTTTATATAAACTATAAAGCATACCCAACTGGTTACCATGTTCTTATAGCACTTTTTGAAACCCGAATCGACCTCGATGCCGACATGGTGGAGAACGTTGCGAAGGAGGTGGCAGTTCTTAGCCGAAGGCTATCAGTAACCGACGATTTGGACGAGGAGCTAATCCTGAATATAAATAAGTTTCAGGAGAATACAATGCTGATTCGTGAGAATATTATTGATAAGCAGAGGGTTATAAGCGGAATTTTGAAGAGCGAACGTTTCCCAACCGATACTTACCCGAAGCTTTCGATAATGATTAAGGACGTGGGTTCGCTTATTAACCATACCGACTTCAGCTTCGAACGGTTGGAGTACTTGCAAAACACATTCCTGGGTCTTATCAACATTGAACAGAACAAGATTATTAAAATATTTACCGTGGCATCGGTTGTGTTTATGCCGCCAACCCTAATCGCATCCATTTACGGAATGAACTACAAGTTTATGCCGGAGCTGCAGTGGGAGTTTGGTTACATGTTTGCCCTGGGTTTAATGCTTTTTTCATCCATGTTAACCCTGTTTATCTTTAAGAAAAAGAACTGGTTATAGCAACCTTTTTAATCCTAAAACTATGCGAACTGTAGTATACATATTTTGTGTTGCTTTGTTAAGTTGCGTAACTTTTGCAACAAGTGCAACCAACGATTCAATTCCACAGGATTCGTCGAAGTTGGTTTACAAAATCAACATTAAGGAGAATATTATGCCTGCGGCATGGAGGCAGGTGCAAAGCGGTTTCGAGGAAGCATCTCAGCAGAATGCCGACATTGTGCTAATCCACATGAATACATACGGTGGAATGGTTGATATGGCCGATTCCATTCGCACAAAAATTCTCAACAGTCCCATTCCCGTTTGGGTTTTTATTGACAATCAGGCTGCTTCGGCCGGCGCCTTAATTAGCATTGCCTGCGATAGCATTTACATGCGTAAGGGAGCAAGCATTGGAGCCGCAACCGTTGTTGATCAGTCGGGGAATGTAGTGCCCGATAAGTTCCAGTCGTTTATGCGTAGCACCATGCGGGCAACCGCTGAGGCGCAGGGAAAGGTTTGGAAAGTGGAGAATGGCGATTCGGTTGAGGTTTGGCGTCGCGACCCGCGAATTGCTGAGGCAATGGTTGACCCATCGGTTTACATTGAGGGAATTATTGATACAGGCAAGGTGCTTACCTTCACCACCGAGGAGGCACTCCGTTTTGGATACTGTGAGGGTAAAGCCGAATCCGTTAGCGAAATTTTTCAAATTACTGGAATTGAGGACTATACCATCGCTGAGTTCAAGCCCACTTTTCTCGATAGAATTATTGGATTGCTCACCAATCCAGTTGTCTCAGGAATTCTAATTATGGTTATAGTTGGTGGCATATACTTCGAGCTGCAAACTCCAGGAGTTGGTTTTCCATTGGCTGCAGCTATACTCGCTGCGGTTATTTACTTCGCACCGCTTTACCTCGAAGGTTTGGCGCAACACTACGAAGTGATTATTTTCATCATTGGCTTGGCTCTTATTGCGGTTGAAATATTTGCTATTCCTGGTTTCGGGGTTACCGGAATTAGCGGAATAATCCTCGTAATTATTGGACTTACCCTCGCAATGATTGATAACGATATTTTTCGAAATACCCGCCCATTCAGCTGGATTGAAATCCTTCGACCCCTAGTTGTGGTTTCGGTTTCGTTGTTTACAGGGCTGATTGCATCGATTGTGCTTAGCCGAAGGCTAATTACTTCACCAACATTTCCCGGGTTGGCCCTCAATTCCAGCCTTACGAAAGAGGAAGGTTACGTTGGAATCGATACGCACCAGAAGGATATGGTTGGAAAAGAAGGAGTTGCCCAAACGGTTCTCCGTCCATCGGGGAAAGTTGAAATTGAAAATGAAATTTTCGATGCGGTTTCCGAGGAGGGCTACATCGACAAGGGGAAAAAAGTTCGGGTTGTGAAGGATGAGGCCGGCCAGATTTATGTTATGGAAGTATAGCTTTCTATTTTAACTAAATTGAAATGACTAACGAGGTAGAAATTCGAGATTACCAATCGGCAGATTACCCTCAAATTATTGAACTTTGGTCGCAAACCGGATTGGGTGGAGCCCAGCGAGGCGATAACCAGCAAATAATTGAGCAGAGCATTGCAATGGGCGGAAGGTTGCTGGTTGCAGTTTTGGGAAACGAGCTAGTGGGAACCTCTTGGATGACCTTCGATGGCCGTCGCATTCACCTTCACCACTTTGGCATTCTGCCAAAATACCAACGAAAAGGAATTGGGAAAAATCTAACTGAAAAATCGATTCAGTTTGCTAAGGAGAAAGGTTACCAAGTTAAGCTTGAGGTACATAAGGATAACACAAACGCAATTGCACTTTATACAAAAATGGGATTCAGCTACCTGGGCGACTACGACGTTTATATTATCAGGGATTTTAAGAATTTGTAGAAGGTAGACCGAAGACGGAAGACCGAAGTAACCGATTACCGATTACTGATTACTGATTACTGATTACTGATTACTGATTACTGATTACTGATTACTGATTACTGATTACTGATTACTGATTACTGATTACTGATTACCGATTACTGATTACCGATTACCGATTACCGATTACCGATTACTGATTACTGATTACTGATTACTGATTACTGATTACTGATTACTGATTACTGATTACTGATTACTGATTACTGATTACTGATTACTGATTACCGGCTACCGGCTACCGGCTACCGATTACCGATTACCGATTACCGATTACCGATTACCAATCACCAATCACCAATCACCCTCAAAACAGCATCACTAAATCCAGAATCATTATTCGATTTTACGGTTATAAAACTACTTCGGAGTTCTTGTGGCGAGTTTTCAACAACGAAACTGCGAGGTACATAGCTGAGCATATCCAAATCGTTGAAATCGTTGCCAATGGCAACAACTCTATTTATAGGTATGCTATGAATTTCACAAATTTGTTCAATTCCGTAGGCTTTTGACACATGGTTCGAGAATATTTCCATCCAAATGGAATGTCCGTCAATTGGAGAAGTTGCTCGAATTACCTTTAAATCAGGAAAAAGATTTTTTAGATTATCGAAAAGTTCAACATTGTGAGGAAGTACAGCAAGTATCTGGCTGGCAGGAGTATCGTAAACTACACCGGGAATGTAGGGTTGGCAAAAGTTTTTATACAGCTCAATTCTTCTCTCAAAATCGGGGTTGTGAGTATGTCCATGAAAATATAGAAATCGGTGGTTAGCAGGAATGGGCTCATGAACCATAAAATCAACACCATTCTCCATTAGCTTATCTACTACTGATTGTACACAAAACCCATTAAGTTCAGAGGTGTACAGCAACTTCTTCGTTTTCCATTCCATTGCTCCCGCACCCGATGAAAAAATAAGGTAATCGATGGGAAAATCAGGAGGAATAACTTTTGAGAAAGAGTACGGATTTCTACCGGTAGCAATAACACGTATAATGCCTTTTTTTCCAAGCGCAACAAGGGTTGAAAAGTCTGTATTACTCACCTTACCCTCTGATGATAAAAGCGTACCATCGAGGTCAGTTACAACCATTTGTAAGTTAGAAGTTTTGTTGTTGGAATTTGGCATTTAGTATTACTTTGCTGATATAAAGCTACATAAAAAATATTTAAATTTAAAAGGGCAAATTTCAGAACAAATTGAAATGATTTACGTTTAAAAGTAAGGGACAAAAAAGGAGATTATCTTGTACACAAAGGAATAAAATATTTTTTCAAAACTCAAAGTCGGGTTTTGAGTATTTTTTATTGTGTTTACAAGTATTTGAAGCAATATAGCATGGTTAATAAAAGTTAATTATTTCATTATTGTCCGCTAAAAAATTTTTTAATACAGATTGAAGTTTGTAAATTTAGACCAAATATTTTAATACGTAAACCTTCAGAGAAATGACTAAAACAATCACATTTAATGAACTCAGGAGGATAAAGGATCAACTCCCTGATGGATCGATGCAGAACATTGCCGAAAAGCTGAATCTTAACGTTGAAACCGTTCGAAATTATTTTGGTGGAACCGATTACTTTAGAGGCGAATCTGTAGGTTTCCATTACGAACAGGGACCCGATGGCGGAATTGTTACTTTGGACGACACCACAATACTCGAGCTTGCAAATGATATTTTAGAAACCGAAGCAAAGCAGCTGGTGTAGTTGAATCCTGAATCTCATTCGAAAGGCAGAAACGAAAGCTTTCTGCCTTTTCTTTTGCATAAATCCCATGAGTACAACTTTACTTTCCGATATAATTCTTGGTGTTGAAAAGGTTTGGTACAAACCTATAAAGAATTATATAACAACTCTATACGTGGGTACTCATCTCCCTTCTCACGACGTTGGCCACCATATTCGGGTTTGGGAAATATGCAAAGCTTTGATGTTTGAGCTAAATGAGTGTGGATTTTTATTTGCCAAGAGTTTCGTTGAAAATGCAATTGTTGCCAGCCTTTTTCACGATACTGGTTTAATAGTTGATAGGAGTGAGAAGCACGGTTTGGCAAGCAAAAAATTCTGCGAACAGTTTTTCAAAGAGAATCCAACATTTACCCTTAGTGAGATGGATATTACGCTCGATGCCATTGAACATCACGATGATAAGAGTTTAAAAGAGATTAAGTCCATTAGCATATCCGAAGGAGTTAGTTTAACCCGATTGGTTTCCTCTGCCGACGATTTGGATGCGTACGGTTACATCGGTATATACCGTTACTTAGAAATTTATTTGCTTAGAGGGATTCAGTTCGAGGAGGTTCCTAAAAAAATTATGGTAAATCTTACCGGCAGGTTTGCCAACTTTGAGAACTACTTCTCAACATTACCAAGCTTAGTAGAATTCCATAGAGAACGATATTTTGTTACATACCATTTTTTTGAGATATTGGATAAACAGCTTTCTGAAAAAAGGGGGAAGAATTGCCTTGAAGTGGCATTGTTTCTTAAAGAATGTTTAATTGATAACCAGATGAGTATACTACAAACCATCGATTCAATAAAAAATGATTCATCCAGTATTAGTATAAAAGAGTTTGCAAAAAATCTTGAAAACGAATTTTCTGAATATATTTAGCTTGTAATTCAACCTTTGGGGCCAAATAGTATCTAAGCCAAAAAACTCAAGTTATGAAACGTTTCTTCTTACCCTACATTATTGTGGTTCTCATTTTTGTATTGAGTTTCGCTACCTACAACCTTTCAACCCATAATTATGAGGAAAAATATTCTGTTGAGTTGAGGTATGAGCAGAATTACAGCTTAACATATAGCGAAGCAATTGCGGCTTACACCGAACTTGATAAGAATTATAGCACCGCTAAGCTGCTTGAGTACGGGGTTACTGAAACCGGTCATCCGTTACATCTTTTTGTAATCTCAAAATCGAAGATTTTTAATCCTGAAATATTAAGGGAGAAAGGATTTCGCATACTGATGGTGAACAACGGGATTCACCCAGGCGAACCCTGCGGAATTGATGCCAGCGTTCAGCTGGCACGCGATATTCTGGCCAAAAAGGATGGCCTTTGGGAGCTGATGGACAGCACCGTACTGTGTATTATTCCGGTTTATAACATTGCCGGAGCGCATAATCGTTCTCCTTTTAACCGAGCAAACCAGAATGGACCTGAAGAGCAAGGATTCAGAGCAAATGGAAGAAATTTGGATTTGAATCGCGATTTTGCCCCAATGGATAGCCGCGATGCCCGTTCGTTTGCAATAATTACTCACACCTGGAAACCACATATTTTAATTGATACTCACACTACAAACGGAGCCGATTACCAGTACGTAATGACTTTTATTGGTGCCCATCGTCAGGGATTGCCTCCAGTTTTAGGCGATTTCTACGACCAGAAGTTGGAACCGTTCCTTTTCGAGTCGATGGAGAAATCGGGATATGAAATGATTCCATACGTCGACCCAATGGGTGATACTCCGGAGAGCGGACTGCAGAGTTACATCAGCTCGCCCCGCTACACAACTGGTTATGGGCGAGTTTTCAATATTATTACCTACATGCCAGAGGCGCACATGTTTAAACCTTTCCGCGACAGGGTGTTGGCAACCTACAGTCTGATTGAGTCGAGTTTGGTGTTTATTGATGAGAATGGGAAAGAGCTTGCTGAAAGAAAGTGCAAGGCGAACGAGTACATGGCAAACCAAAAGCAGTTTGTTGTTTCTTGGTCTCTGGATTCAACGAAAGTAGAGCAAATTCAGTTTAAAGGATACGAGGCAGAATATATCCCCAGTAAAATAACCGGAGGAAAAAGGTTGCACTATAATAGGCAGAAACCATTCACTAAAAACATTCCTTTTTACAGACATTACAATCCTGTATTAACAATCGAAAAACCTGATTTCTTCGTTATTCCTCAGGCATGGCGTCAAGCAATTCAAAGGCTGGCAGTTAACGATATCAAAATGGAAAGAATGATAAAGGATACGTTAATGGAGGTTGATGTTTACTACATTGAGAATTATGAAACGTACGAAAGACCCTACAACGGACACTACGTTCATTACAACGTAAAAGTGAGGGAGGAAAAACAGAAAATCCAGTTTTTTAAGGGCGATTACATTGTGTACACAAACCAACCTTACAACGAGTATATAATTCAAATGCTTGAGCCACGGGCAAACGACTCGTTCTTTGCCTGGAACTTTTTCGATGCTGTACTTCAGCGAAAGGAGTACTTCTCTCCATACGTTTTTGAGGATTACGCCGAGAAATTTCTTGAAAAAAATCCTGAAGTGAAAAAGGAACTTGAGGAGCGCAGAGAGATTGACAAGGAATTTGCAGCAAATTCGTATGCTCAGCTCAGCTTTATTTACCAGCGTTCACCGTATTTCGAAAAATCTTTTATGCGGTATCCGGTGTACAGGGGCTGGGGGAGTAGAAAGTGATTTATGTATGATGTCAGATGTCAAATATCAAATGTCAAATGTTGAATGAATAGTAGTTCGTTAGATGAAGGATTTAGATTTTGATATTGTTGTAATTGGTGCAGGACCTGCAGGATTGCTAGCTGCAGGTAAAGCCGCAACGGATGGCGCAAGTGTTCTCCTGTTGGAGAAGATGGAGAAACCAGCCCGTAAACTGAGAATTACTGGGAAGGGGCGCTGCAATATCACAAACCTAAAACCAATCGATGAATTTATTCAGGAGATAAAGCCTGAACCCCGCTTTCTTCGAAATGCGTTCAACGAATTCTTTAACAACGATATTATTGAGCTACTCGAAAATAATGGTGTAAAAACTGTTGTGGAACGAGGACAACGGGTTTTTCCCGCCAGCGGGAAAGCTTGGGATGTTGCCGAAGCACTGGTTCAATGGGCAAAAGGGAAAGGTGTAACAGTTGAAAATCATTCAAGGGTAAGTAGGTTGCTGGCTGAAAGCCAAAGTGTTGTTGGTGCTGATGTTGAGAATACTAAAACCGGTGAAAAGCAAACTATAAAAACAAAATCGGTAATAATTGCAACCGGAGGAAAATCCTATCCTGCAACGGGTTCAACGGGCGATGGATATATGTTTGCAGCAGAAACTAACCACGAAATTGTTCCGCTTCGCCCAACGCTGGTTGGAGCTGAAACTGAGCAGAAACTCGAAGGAGCCGAAGGGTTAACGTTGAAAAATGTAAAGCTTTCCCTCTTCATTAATGGGAAGAAGCAAGGCGAGGAGTTTGGTGAGCTGGAGGTTACTGATTACGGTTTAAGCGGACCAATAACCATTCGGCTTAGCCGACAAATTGTGGATGCTATTAACTATGACCAAAAAGTTGAGCTTCTCCTTGATTTAAAACCTGCGCTTGACCATAGTAAACTCGATGCACGTTTGCAGCGGGATATCCAGGAATTCTCAAGAATATCTTTGCATGAACTGATTCGAAAATTGGTTCCCCGCCAGCTGGTAAATGCTGCAATCGACAACCTTGGGCTGGCAGCCCAAAAACCTGTCTCCCGGTTGACTGCCGATGAGAGGAAGCGAATTCGCTTATGGTTAAAGGAGCAGCGTTTTACAGTTACGGGTTACCGTTCGTGGAGCGAGGCCATAGCAACTGCAGGCGGCGTATCGCTCAAACAAATCGATCCAAAAACGATGATGTCCAAGCTAGTTCAGGGACTTTTCTTCGCAGGCGAAGTGATGGATTTGGACGGATCGACCGGAGGTTTTAACCTACAGATTGCCTACTCAACCGGCTGGCTGGCAGGTAAAAGCGCTGCAATTTTTGTAAAAAGTTAGCGGACAAAGAAGTCGAGCATAAGGTTGCCGTTAAGGTAGCCCTTTAGCCTGTCGCCAATTTGAACCGGGCCAACTCCTGCCGGTGTTCCGGTAAACAGAAGGTCGCCGGTTCGGATTGTAATAAACTGCGAAACGTAGGCTATCAACCTGTCGATGCTGAAAATCATATCGCGGGAATTCCCACGCTGAACTTCTTGGTCGTTGATTTCTAAACGGAAATCAATATTTTCAAGTTTTTCAAACTCTGTTTTTGGAGTAAACTTGCTGATGGGGGCCGACCCATCGAAAGCTTTGGAAATTTCCCACGGAAGCCCTTTCTGTTTACATTCTTCCTGTAAATCGCGGGCTGTAAAGTCGATACCCAGCCCAATTTCGTTGTAGTACCTGTGAGCAAACTTCTCGCTGATATTTCGACCTAAACGGTCGAGTTTAACCACAATCTCAATTTCATGGTGAAGGTTCTGCGTAAAGTTGGGGTAGAAGAATGGTTGGTTATTGCGAACAATGCAGCTGTCGGGTTTTAAGAAGAATACGGGCTTCTCGGGAACCGGGGAATTCATCTCCTTAGCATGGTTGATGTAGTTGCGGCCAATGCAAATAATTTTCATTTTGTAGTTGTATGGTTATCTATTTAACTCCTTTACAGTTTCGATAAAGCAACTCCTGCGCTTCGAAGCTGCCAAGCCGTAGTGCGTTTTTCCAGTCGTTGCAGGCACCCGCAGAGTTCCCCTGGTAGAATCGGCACAAACCTTTCTGTATGTAAACATCCGCGTTGTTTGGATTGAAATCGAGCGACATGGCGAAATCCATCTCAGCCATTTCCCAATTCTCCGATTTCATGTAGATTTTTGCTCGCTGAACGTAATAGTTAGGGTTGTTAGGTTTTGCATTTATGAGCTTTGCAAGCTGGGAAAGAGCGGTAAGGTTCTTCCCGGCCTCAGCAGCAATTATGGCGTATTTCTCAATAGCGAAGATGTTTTTTGGGTAGAAAGTTAGGTAGAACTCCATATCAGCAGCAGCTTCTTCGAAGTTACCCTCACCAGCATTCGCCTCGGCTCGAACGAGGAAATAATCGGGTTTTCCACCCGAAAGTTCAATTGCCTGAGTGGCGTGGTCAAGAGCTTTCCTGAATTTCTCCTGCCTCACTAGCGTTTTTGCGTGCCAAATAATGTATTGGTGGTTCCTTTTACTTCTGTCCATAGCATGCGAAAAATCGGCCTCCGCAGCTTTGTAGCTTCCAATATTGAAGTATGCTTCACCACGAAGAGCGAAAAGCTGGTGCCCTGCCGATCGTCCTTCAATACGTTGGTTAAGAGTTTCTATTGCTTCATTCCAGCTTTCTTGTTCGAACAGATACTCAATTTCGGCATACATTTTTTCGGAGCTATTGTACCAGTCGGTTAGCCAAATTTCCTTCCACTGTTTTGTGCTATGAAGCTTATCAAACGCTTCGTCGAGAAGAATGGTTGCCTCTGATTCTTTGCTACGCGAATTAAGGTGAATTTCTAGCTGCTCAAAGGCTTTGGCGGTGTCGTTTAGCTGAGCGTAGGTTTTTGCCAGCCAGTATGAGGCCGCCTGCTTTTTGTACTTTTCTGCAGTTTGAAAATCTTCGAGGGCAGCATTAAAATCTTTACTGATATAATTTATTTCTCCACGCTTAAGCCAGAAGTTCTCATTGCTAGGTGAAGATATTATTGCTGAATCAATCCAGATGATTGCCTGTGCAAACTCGCCATTCTCGAGCGCCGCCTGAGCCCTGAAGTAGCTTTCGGGAAACTTCTGGGCGCTGGCACTGAAAAAGATAAATGCAAGTGTAAGTAGTATTTGTATTCTTTTCACCACAGTAGGCACATTAGTCATAATTACATTAATGAAACGAAAGTATTAAAAAGATATTTAGTTTGAATAAACTCCCAACTCCCAACTCCCAACTCCCAACTCCCAACTCCCAACTCCCAACTCCCAACTCCCAACTCCCAACTCCCAACTCCCAACTCCCAACTCCCAACTCCCAACTCCCAACTCCAAGTTCTCAATCAATCAGTAAGTTCCCTTTGCCAACCGACATTTGAAAAATGCCAACTTTTTTTACCGATCACTAGTTACCAATCACCGGTTACCGACCACTGGTTACTGAGCTTGCCTGTCTACCGACAGGTAGATCGAAGTAACTGACCACTCTCGTCATTCCTGCATCTTCACCGATTCAACATTTGTGAATATATGAATAAAGCCAACCAGCGGTGGACCTTCGTAGATTCCCACAGAGCGGCGCTCGTAAACATCGCAAATATAGTAGTAAACGCCCGGTGGCACAACCCTTCCTTTACCTAAATAGGTTCCGTCCCAGTTTATATACGGATCGGTTGTTTCAAAAACTAGCTCACCCTTGCGGTTGAAAACTTGTATGTGAATGCGTTCCACGAAATGGTGCGAGAACTCCATGGGAATAAAAAAGTCGTTTACGCCATCGGCGTTGGGACTGAATACGTTGGGAAGCTTGTAAACCCGACAGGTATCGGCGGCAATGGCAGTTACCATTTCACTCCGGTTTCCATTCTCATCAACAGAAACTATTCCGTAATGTCCTCCCAAGCTGGTGAACATTGGATGAATGAACTGCTTTGGTTCTTCATCGGAAAGGTAGGTTAAGCTGTCGGGAGTTTCATCAACCAGCGGATTGTAGAAAAGAATATACCCTGTAATGTCATCGCCACAAGGTTCTTCGGGTTTTTGCCAGGTGATAATATTGTATAAGCTGTCGCAGTTTACATTTACCCAAAGCTGTGGAGCACACGGAGGAACATCATCCTGCGCCATGGCAGTTCTTGTATGCGAAATATTTTGAGTTTCCAGCTCATTTTCGTAGAAAATGTAATGTCCCTTTACTAAAGCAAAGTATTGGTAGGGTTTACCGTTTTCAACCTGATTATCAACAAAAACATTCTCATCGGTTTCGCCAATAAGCTGGAATTCTGAATCGGTTTCGGCTTTCCGGTAAATGCTGAAATGGTTGTTTGTCCATGGGGTGTTGGATGAAAACCGAATTGAAATCTGATTGTCGGAACCTTCAAATTCCGGTAGGATGGAGGAAGCTTCGCCAACGTAACCAACCAGCTCCGAGTTTGGCGTGTGGATTAGCTGAACCCGGTAACACCAAACCGAATCGGTTGTGTTGATATTGCTGTCGATGTAAACTGTATCAAGAATATTGAAAACCAGTTCGATTTCTTTGAAGAATTCTCCCCAAACTCCCTGTGCACGTAGAATTCGGTAGTGAAAAGGTCCGGGTAAATTCAGTGTGTCCAGCTCTGCCGGATGATGCCATTTAAGCTCAACTTGTCCTTCAGTTTCATGGTTCATTAAAACCGAAACATTCGAAATCACCGGGGTTCCGCTAATTAACCGTGCACAAATTTTATCAGATGGTTTCCCCTCAGCCTTCTCGTTGTAAATTGCAGTAATCCTGTAGCAGTAATCAACTCCC
>Ga0209203_1001984_pt1 | contig 14208 bp, 16 predicted proteins | sample AD_UKC109_MetaG_FD_184423 | JGI IMG/M metagenome (GOLD analysis project Ga0209203, IMG submission 184423) | Active sludge microbial communities of municipal wastewater-treating anaerobic digesters from Hong Kong - AD_UKC109_MetaG (SPAdes)... | ecosystem: Engineered > Bioreactor > Anaerobic >... | reverse complement strand
GTTTCTGATCGACGATGAAAGAGTGATGGATACCCTGATTAACCGTAGTGAAACTTTTAAGCATTTTATAAATCTTGATAATCTCGAACTCAAGCAAGCGGCCTAAAATCACTTGCGAAACTTAAATCTTTAATTATAATTTCTTCCCCTATCCATGTTTTGTAATTGTCTGCCATGACTTTGTTTTTAATTAGCCACAATTATTCTTAAAAATGAATGCATTTTGTAAATTTATGCATTAAGTTACACAATTAACTTCACCAATCACGTACATATAGTATGCTTGTACCATTGAACAATACTCAAGTATTAAAACTTCTTAGATGTTGTTTACACGATGTTTTATTTCATTCATTAGAAATCAGTAATGGGTTCTATAGGCACGTGAGGTCTTGTCTTTTCAATTGGCGGAATCCAAGGTTGACTGATAATAATGATAATGTCAATGTAAATGAATTGTCAAAGAGGGAGAAAATTTTATACCACATCATTAGAAAACTAACGGCAAATCCAGAATCTAAGCAAGTCATATACTACGGTTTTGACTTTACTAAACTTGAAATTCGCACATTGATAAAACTTATGAGTGACTATATTTGGGACGAGGATATTCTTGTTGACATGGGAAGTTATGAAGTATTTGTCAAAGGTGAATGGGTGTGGAAAAAATCTTCCGACCATTATGAAGAAATATATAATACCCTCCCTGACGAGGCTTACCTATCCTTAAAGCCTTCGGATGAGAGAGCATACTATAATAGGGATTGTCATGAAGTTGGGGAATTATGGGCATACTTCGAAAACTACATCACAGACAAGCATTAGTGTTTGAGATTAACTCGGGAAATGAAGAAGTCACAAACAACAAATCTTATATATGTTTTAGATGCCATAACACCTCTTATTGAATTAGGCGGTGCAGGTATTCTTGCATCCAATGTGCCTTGGTGCATAGTTTTAGGGGCAATGCCGTCAGAAGAAGGTGAGAAAGAGCGCCAAATGATGGAATTTAGCCGCAAGGATGAAACTAAAGACAAGGTTGAAGCTATCAATAGACTTACTCAACTGGCTGGCTCATTAACTAAAAGAAATGATTTCAATGATGAAAACCTACAAGATTTCACCTTTGCAATTCGGCAGTTGACGAGATATGTATGGGGGGATGATAAAGCTACTACTGCTTTAAATGAACTTAAAGACATGTATATTTCCTTTATGACAGAATATTATTATCAATCTGTTAAGTTTGGCAAGAAGGAAGAAGCAAACAAAAATCTTGAAAGGTTTGGAGAAGAAATTCTTAAAGAAGATATTGATTTACGGGAAAGAATAGCAGATATAATTAATTATAAACCATTGAATTAGTGTTCAAGTATTAGATGAATTTTATTTTGTATTACCCTTTTTCTTGAAGATTCTTTTCAATTTGGCAAACAATGATTTTGAGATAGATTCTGGTTCAGCTTTTATAGCCGACTTTCCTCCCTCATTAATAATTCGTTTTGCTTCTTCAATAATGTTGTTAACGCCTCTCTTGCCTATTAAATGACCATTCTGGAATTCAAGAAAAATATCCACTTCATATTTCGATAGATAGCCGCCATGCACATAGTTAAGAATGTCGCCCTGTGGTATCCTTATTTCACCTGAAAACCAATGAGCAAAAACCTCTGTTTGGTTAGGGAATATGAAATCCATACCAATCTTCCAGTATTTTCGTTCTTCCTTATTTGCCGTATAGCACTCCAAATCAATTAAATATAACATTTTGTCTTTAATTTCCCAAGTGCCGTAATATCCTCTCCAACAGGCAGTGGATGGTGCAAATAAGGCAGGTTTAATTTTAAGATTTGCCAAGTAATCGGCTAAAGGCTCAGAAGCCATAGAATATTCTTTTCCACCAATAATGATGGTCTCCATAGCTTGTGCCGTCATAGTTTATGATTTTAAAGTTATTCCCTAATCCCACATAATAATTTCACCAGCAATATCTTTTACCATCTGTCCATCACATTTGGGGCATGGTCGCATACTTTTATTCCATTTAACCAGATTATCATCAGAGCCACATTCAGGACATTTATAAAAATCCATGTCAGTCTCAGGCTTACTTTTTTTGATTAGAACTTCTTCTTTAGAAAAAGCCTGACCGTATTCACCAATACATACATCCACAATTTTTTCGCATGATTTGCATAGATATGTATCAACTACTGCAAGAAATCCACAATCCCGCCCACCAGATGATATTACCTGATAGCCACATTTGTTGCATTTAAACATATATTGCGTCCCCATAATAGATGGATTGCTGTTTGACTCTAAGAAACCGAAGTTAATAAGAATGCTTGTTATTAGTACTTATTATCGATAAATTTGAAGTCCAGCATAATATACTAAATTACATTTTAGCATTAAGTTACTTTAAATTAATTATTTAAAATCAAATATTTATTTACATGGCATCAAAATATTTAAATTCATTAAGCGATGTAGCTTATAAGGATTTAACTGATAAACTATTTTCCATACAAAATGGTATATGTTTCATCTGTCAAAATCCTATTGATTTGGAATTGCATAGCACCAATGTCGACCATATTGTTCCACTTGCAAACAAGGGTAAAGATTCAGAAGAAAACTTTGCTCTAACGCATGAATCATGTAACAAATCAAAACAGGATGCAAATTTGGAAATCGCCCGAATGCTACATTTTTTACAAAATCTTCAAGATGAGATTAATGAGCATGATACCCGTTCGGCATCACTAAAAGATTTGCTTTTTAAACTAAATGGGTCAAAGTATGATTTCAAACATAAAATAAATGAAGAGTACCTTGAGTACTCATTTGATAAAAATGGTGATACATCAATTAAAAGAACCAGAATTTTTAAAGACCCTCTCTCAAAGGAATTAACTTGTTTCATTGAGATACCAATTGAATATCTGTTTCATGATAGCTTGATAAATCCGAGAGGCATCAACAGTAGTATAAACCTTTTAGTAAAAGAGTTCTATATAGGCAATCCACAATTACATCTGACATTAGCACGCATTGATGATAACAAGATTAAGGTTTTTGATGGTCAACATAAAGCTGTTGCTCAGCTATTATTAGGGAACAGGACACTTCTCATTAGGTTATTTATAAATCCAGATATTGATAGGCTGATTGAAACGAACACAAATGCAGGTAGTACACTTCGACAAATCGCATTTGACAAATCAATTATGCGACAATTAAATTACACCCTGTACTCTGAACGGCTCAGAAAATATCAGACAGACCATAGTCTAAGTCCAGATAATTTCGGTTTTTCCGAAGAACAGGTGGTTGAATACTTTAAAGGTGAAGGTGTTAATATTAAGAAATACATAATTGATAGTCTTAAACACTCCATCACCTATGCACCAGACAATAAGCTAAAAGACTTTATTGATTTTGAAGGTAAGGCAAAGGAATTGCCACTGTCATATAGTGCTTTTGATAAAACATTTCTTGCATTGTTCATCGATTCCAAACTAATCCTTAAAACCAATATTGATTATAGAACTGATGAAGGTTTGAATCCACGTGAACTTGAAATATCCCAAACTGTAAAACTTCTTAACATTATCGCAGAAGAAATTTATGTTAATAAATTTAATCCAGAGGTTGGGGTTTATCGGATTGAACAAAAGATTATTGACAGGAAAGATACTGATATCACTGACGACCATTTAATCGCATTCCGCATAAGCAAAGAAGAAATCATCTACAATTGGCTTCTTTATCTGAAAAAGGTTATTGAAAATTATTTCAACAATACTGGTAGGCTTTTTGATTCTAACCGACTGTTCCAAGAACCATTTCATGACCAGTTATGGATAAACATCACGAACTTTATCAAGAATTTAAAGTCATTGCCATTGTGGAAAGACAGGGGCATGTCGAGCACAATTTTTTCAGGAAAGAATAATTATGAATTTTGGAAAATAGCTTTTGAAACAGGGAAAACACCTGATAGTGTCCCAGTCTTAGCAAAACCACTTAACTATGTTGAAATGATAAAATAGGGAAATTGGGTACAAATCTGGATATTAAAATAAAAATTTTATCGTGGTATTAGATATTATAAAGAAGCAAATTGAAAACTATAAGCTATTGATTACTTCCAACGCTTATGGCGAACTGTACAAATGGGTGGCATTAAAAACTTTTCATGATAACTGGGATATAAATGCAGATGATTTCAAATTAGTTTATGATAAAAGTTTTTATAGCAGGGACACCAATAATTTATGGGCGAATCCTCACTGGTTTCCCAAAGCCGTAATGCTTCGTTTCATTGATTATAAGCCAGATGTGGTACGACAAATGTTTCAAGACTTGTATAATGAATCCGAGGGAATAGATAAGCGCATAGAAAGGTTTGTTTTTCATTGTGATAACCTTCTTGAAGAAATATACGCTTTTGATAAGAGCGTCAAAAGCCATTTTCATGACGGACAAAGAATGGTTACAGTATATTTAGCATTTCGCTATCCCGATAAATATGCCATTTACAAATACACAGAATTTAAAACATTTATGGAACTTGTCAGGGCAAAAAATATCCCGTCAACTGGTGAATACGAAAGGTTCTTCAAAGTTGTTCGAACACTAAATAACATTCTAAGAAGCGATGATGAATTAGTGAAACTACATCAATCCATTTTAACCGATGAATGCTACAAGGAAAATACATTGATGTTGGCACAGGATTTCATTTTCACAACTGCAAGACGGTTCATGTCGTGAAGCAGCAATTTGCCAGAAATGAAAATAATGGTCTTTGGGCAAAGCCAAATCCTGTTCCCCATTGAAAGTGGAGAAAGAAGGATTAAGTAATTTTTAATATTTTTCTCAATAATACCACCATCAGGCTAAATCTGATTTTTTCCGTACAACTGGCAAATTGAATTCAAGTTAAATTGATTGGCGAGTTTTTCATATGTATCAAAATTGGGAATCGCCAGAGATGTCGTACCTGATTGACTTACGACAACAGAATTAAGACAATCCTCTATCACCAATGCTTGAAGAATTTCTGGAAGATGCAGAAAAATCTTTTCGTTAAAAACTACAACGAAATCAATTCCATCGATTAATGTTTTATCAGAATCGTTCAGCTTAATAATCTTGCAAATGGATTTTTGTTCGTAATTACAGACTATTTCAAATGTTGCCCTTAGTGGAATATTTGATTTACTTCTGATTGACATAAACAACTTTATCAACTCATCGGATGCTCTTTTGAATATTGCCATTGTTAATCCCTTTAAATGATTGAAAATAATAATATATCAGCTGTTAGGTATTTAAATTTTGTGTAAATTAGTGAGATGTTTCGCAGTTTTTGGTGCTAAGAATCAATAAAATCAATAAGGCGTTATGAGCCTGCGATAATATTTGCTCATTGAAATATATTTAAAGGCGGCACATCCCTCCTTATTCTTTATCAGACAGTAGTGTATTGCAGACATTGACTTTCACATATTTCAAATGTGTCGCCATCTAAATATGGTCAGACAGTTGACTGAGAGGCGGTACTCACTCCTCGTAAAACGAGGTAATGCAGCGAGATATATTTATTCCACAGAAGTGCCGCCTCTTTTATTTTAAAATCCAGTATTTTTACTTAACCACTTGGAGTATATCACCAAGCACTAATTAAATCATTGGCAATTATGGGAAGCATCATTAAGGGGACATGCCGAAACTGTGGATATAAAACCAAAGACCTATATTATGGTGGCGGTTTTTCAAATTTCACAACCTGCTGCGATTACCCAACTCTGGATAAGGTTGAAAAAGAGGTTGGTATGTCTAATATAATGGACAAGGAGAATGTGCTAAAACAAAATCCAAACCTTGTGTTCTATGACAATGAGACCCTATCCGATAACAAATCACGGAATCAAGAAAACTATCACGAATGGGGTGACTATAAAGTATATAGCCAAGGTTATCTCTGTCCCAAATGTAATAAGTACAGCCTTGGATTTGATATGAAAGGATGCTGGGATTAAAATACATTAATCACTATGATACATTGACTGATAAGATTCTACGCTAAAATTCTTCATACTGAAATGTTGTTATCGAATCACCTGATAAATGTCAATATTTTGGCTAAAATGTATTAGTTTCGGATGTGCAGAATAGATTATTTAAAAATTGCCCTATAAATGGAAACAAGTGAGATTAGAGAAATAGTTGCTGAAATATTGGAAGATATTAATAAAAACAACAACAGACTTACTACTCGTAGCTATCAATCATTTTTCGGAAGAATTGGGATGTCTAATCGAAAGAATCTTGAAATATTAAAAAAGTTCGACCAACAATTAAGAAAAAATCATATTAGCTTATGGTCAGGTGAATGGGAATATGATGAGATTTCGCTATTTGAAAAAGGACAGACAATTGAATTTAAACTTAACCCTAACACAAAAACAAGAATTAAAAAGACACCAAAGACTCCAGTTGAGCGTCATGTGAAAAGCAGCAATTTAAGTGGGAGAATGACGGAAAATAAAAACGCTGGATGCATTGAAGTTGTAGACGGAGAATGTGGAATATCACTGTACAAACACCAAGAAGAAGCTATTAATAGCTTGCAGGAAAAAATTATTAAACAGAATAAAAACCCTTTTGCTGGTCTCTTGGTTTTGCCAACAGGAGGTGGAAAGACGCTAACTGCATCTTATTGGATTGCCAAGAACTATTTGGACAAAGGCAAAAAAGTATTATGGATTGCCCACCGACACGAATTGCTTGAGCAAGCAAAAGTTGCATTTCATAGGCAATTAGCATATAGTGATATCTTTCAAAATAGGTCTCAGGTTAATTATAGAATCATCTCAGGGATACATGATAAAACAATAAATATAGAACCAACTGATGATTTAATTATTTCCAGTAAGGACAGCCTTAATGCTGGTTTTAACCATCTCTATAACAATTGGATAAAAGGAAACACAAATGAAGTATTCTTGGTGATAGATGAGGCTCATCATGCGATTGCTAAAACTTATCGTAGGCTTATAAAGAATTTAAAAGACAAAGTTGATGAGTTTAAAGTGTTGGGACTAACAGCTACTCCATTCAGGACAGTAGATGATGAGAACGGGTTGCTTTACAAGGTCTTTCCTGATGACATCATATATAAAGTGGATTTAAGGACACTTATCCACCGAGGAATTTTATCTGAGCCAATTTTTGAAGAAGTCGAGACCCAAATCGACATGACAAGCCTATTGACAGAGAAGGACTTAGAAAATATCAGATATTTTGATATCGAAACTATTGGCAAGAAAACGGCTAAGAGTATTGCTGAGAATGACAAAAGAAATTGGATTATTGTAAATAGATATATCGAGAATAAGGACAAGTACAAACAAACACTGGTATTTGCCTTAAATGTTGATAATGCAATTGCTCTGAATAAAATCTTTAAGGAGGCAGGAGTAAAATCTGAATACGTACTGTCATCCATTAGAGACTTAGCTACTGGTGTAAACATCTCAAGCAAAGAAAACAAAGATAAAATCGACCGTTTCAGGAATCGGGAAATTGATGTTTTAATAAACGTCAATATCCTTACTGAAGGAGTGGATGTCCCAAATGTTCAAAGTGTCTTCTTAGCACGACCAACCATCTCTCCAATTCTTATGACTCAAATGATTGGCAGAGGCTTGAGAGGTATAAAAGCAGGTGGAACAAAGGATGCTTATGTTGTGAGTTTTATTGATGACTGGAAAGATAAAGTCGCTTGGGTCAATCCTGAAAAGTTGATGATTGAAGAAAATATCGATTTCAATGAAAAGGATACTGACACCCGCAAAAAACTTATCCGATTAGTTTCAATAAACAAAATCGAAGAGTTTGCCATCCTTACAAATAAAATTATTGATACTGCGACCAAAGAAGCATTGGAGAAATTGGATTTTATTGAAAGGATTCCTGTGGGTATTTACAACTTCTCAATTCTGAAAAAAGAAACCATTGAAGTAAAAGAAAAAAATACCTCTGAAACAAAAGCAGAAGAACGGGAAAAAAACTGCGAAGTTTTAGTATACAATAATCTTAAAGAATCATATAATCAATTTATTAACTCGTTGTCAGGACTATTTAAAAAATATAAATTAAGTGATTGTGATTATTTGGATGACGTAGAATTAAATAAACTGGCAATAATTGTAGATGAAGAATTCTTCTATGGATGTGTAAAACACCCATGCTATTTAGTCCAAGACATTAAAGACATTTTACAGTATTATGCACAAACAGAGGCAGAACCAAAATACATTGAACTGAAGGATAGAGAAAAGTACGACATTAATGTTATTGCAAATGAAATCCTTAATAAAAACATGGGGCGACAAGACGAAGAGGACTTTAAGGGTGCATTATGGGAAAATCATGTTGTTGAATGGAAGGCTTTCTTTGGTTGTGACAAGAGATATTTTTTGAATGAAATTGATTTAGCTATAAGGAAGATTAAGAACCCCGAACTTTTCAAGAAACAGATTGTAATTCCAACCGACAAAAAAGAATTAAGAGAGATTGAAAAAATGTCGATGGGAGAATTAAAGGAAGAGTATCCTGAATATTGGAAAGATTTAAGCGATAGAGTTTATCGTAGGTATACAGATAGTGATGGAAATTACTTTTGTGCAAAAAGCCGATATAAAAGCAAAAACAAACTTGATTTTCAGATTGACCATATTATGCCTATGCATAATGGGGGTCTAACAAAAATCGACAACTTGCAACTCCTTACTCGCAAGGAGAATGCCCGTAAAGGGATAAAATAGGAATAAACGTTTCTATGGTGAGTACCAAAATTTTGTGACGAAGATTACACATATGCCATGAAAAAAATCGTTTTAATTGCCTGTGTATCTAATAAAAGACCCAGCAAATCAAAGGCTAAAGACCTTTATATAAGTCCATTATTCAAGTATAGCCTTGCTTATGCATATTCATTGAATCCCGATAAAATTTATATTCTTTCGGCTCTCCACTATTTGCTTGACCTTGAGACAGAGATAGAGCCATATAACGTTACATTAAGCAATATACCCAAGGCAAAAATAAAGGAAGGACTGAAAGTGCTTAATCGTGAAGAAAAGGCTATATGGGGTGAGAAAGTTGTGGATATGCTATCAAAGCATGCAGACCTGCAGAATGACCAATTTATTTTCTTAGCTGGACAGGAATATATTATGCCAATAAAACCATCTTTAACAAACTCTGATGACAAATTAAAGGGAATGGGAATTGGGCAACGCATTAGTTTTTTAAAAAGCCACTCAGGATGCAATCAATAGCATTTGAACTTCATAAGTTATTTAACAGCCAGAAGCGTTATTATTTCCCATTCAAGGAATTCAAACAGGAAATTCCACAGAATGGTATTTATATAATTTTCGAGAGTGGAGAAAGATATCTGGAGTTTGACAGGATTGTCAGGGTAGGTACTCACACTGGTAATAACCAACTATTTTCACGACTTAACCAACATTATATAAAGGAAAACAAGAATCGAAGCATATTCAGAAAGAACATCGGAAGATGCATTCTCAACAAAGCGAATAATCCATACTTGATTATCTGGGAGTTGGATACAACATCAGCAGAAGAAAAAAAGATGAACAGCTACTTGGTTGATGTTGAATTTGAAAGACAGATTGAAAGGCAGATATCAACCTATATTCAAGAAAATCTATCATTTTGTGTGTTCAGGATAAATAATAGGGAACAAAGGCTCTTTTGGGAATCAAAAATCGCATCTACTCTGGCGCAATCAAAAGAGTTGAGACCATCATCTGGCTGGTTCGGAAACTATTCTCCCAAAGATAGGATAAGAGCATCTGGACTATGGCAAGTTAATGGTCTTGATGGAGAATGCATTACACATATTGAACTTGAAGAATTGAAAAGAATATTAATAACTTAGCAATTAAGGGATTAACCCATATGAAACCAGCCATACACTACGCATGTGAAGCAAAACTCATCACAAGAAAAAAGGAAGATGGAGCATTTGAGTTTATTGAGGTTTTTAAAGAATTTTTTAATGACGAGCCAATTAAAGCACGAGAGGCAGCCTTTAGATATTACCAAAATTATATAGATGTCCTTTTAGAATCAAAGGGATTGAAATATGAATCTGATAAGCAAGCAAAAGAAGCACTGGAATCGTATTATAACCTCAAAACATCACATCCTGTTGATGTTGAAGGAGAGATACGTTCTTATCCAGATTCATGGGGAAACGGAATAGGGGTATTCATAATTATTGATAATGAATTTGATGAGCACATTGTTGGAACATTAAAAACAAACAATAAAAAATACATGATTCATGGATTTGGCAACCTTTGGGAAGGCGACTGTAGTCCAGAAGCATTAACATTATCACTTGAGAGAGAAGTTGAGTATTATAATCACTTTCATTACAATACTGGTGGCTACTTGACAGAGATTGTTTTCTGTAACAGTGATGAGTGGATTGAAGGCTATAGAGATGAAGAACCTCATACCTATACCATTCTTAAAACCCCGTTTGATTGGACTGGGATGGACAAGCCTTATTGGTGGGGTGAACCAGAGGAAGAAGAGCCACCATTATCAAAATATAAGTCGTTTGAAGAAATAATTGCAGATGGTGAAACAAATCAAGTTGAATTTAAACCTGCTCTGTTATATAATTTTAAGACCAAATCTGCTGGTATTGGTATTAAAGGTATTATAGCAAAATCAATTTGTGCCTTCTTGAATTCCAATGGTGGATTTCTATTCATCGGTGTAAATGACAAGGGAGAGATTCAAGGATTATCACATGACTTTAGTCTTGCTGGGGAAAAGAATCCAAAGGACTTTTTCAGGCTCGAATTTGATGATACAATCAAACAATTCCTGCCTCTATCGGCAAAGGAAAAAATATCAGGAGAATTTATTGAAGTTAACGGGACTGAAATATTTGTGGTAAGGGTATTTCCAACCACAACCAGACCTATATTTCTTAATGGTCAGCATGGAAAGGAATTTTGGGTACGCTGGACTGCTTCAACAAGACAATATGAAGATATTGAAGATATTACGAATTATTGTCTGGAACATTGGGGTAAAACTCGGATGGATAATGATTAATTGATGAAATATTATTCTTCTTTCATGTGATTTTTTACATTATATCTTATTCGATATCATATAATAGTTCATATAACCTTTAAAATAGCAGTATGAGTAAATGGAAAAAGTTAAACATGGAATTACGGAATGAAATCCTTGAACAATCAATCAGACTTGAACAGTCTTCCACAGGTATAATAAAGGCTATACTTAGAATCTTGAAAGATAAAACAAAGACCCTAAGTAATAAATCTACAAGTTTATCATTTAAGAACAAGATAGACTTATTATACGATTTGGATGAATTATGCAAAACAGAGTACACTAACTTGTTAAAATTTATGGAAATTAGAAATCAATTTATTCATAATCATGAGTTTAATTCATTCTCTGAACTATCCACTGATTTTCCTGATTTAATATCATATTTAAAGAAGACTTTCCCAAACGATGAAAAAGAAGAAGAAAAAAGCCTGCAAAAAAGTTATAATGAATTATATACCACTTGCCAAGGGAAATTACTGGTTTTAGAAATAGAATATGTTAAAGGAATCAAGAAGGATTATGAACAATACGTTGCATATGAAATAGATAAAAGATTTGATGAACTTATCGTAAAAGCCAAGTCTAATTATGACAAACCAAATATAAGATTACCAATCATCCCAATGTTTTACGAATCTGCACAAGAAAATATTGATTCTTTCGTTCTCGCATTTAAAATTGAAAAATCGATAATGGCTTCAGAGATATTGGGAAACATAGACCAAGAGGGCAATATTGATGCTGCATTTAAAAGGAAAGTATCTTTAGAAGAACTCATAAAAGAAGTCGAAGATTAATTCAAACCATGCAATTCTTTATTGATTTGCCTTTAATGCCATGTAAATGATAATCCAGAACCATTTTACACAAAATTCATCCAGCCTCCTGCTTAACACCTTGTGGTCGCTGGCACATGCCTGAACATTGCCATCGTTAAAATTTGATTCGGGCAAAGAGACGTGGGACACATATGGCATACCTGCATCGTTTTATGAAGCAATACAAGCGTTTCTCGATAATGTGTACTCTTTCTCACTAACAATATTGCAATCATCGGTAACAGCATTTTTTATTTACCATCGTTTTAAAAAAGATTGAATTACGTTATGTTGCCAGTCAGCGTTTCAAAGTCAGATAAACTCCATAGCCACCAATCATCATCGATTTCCATATTCCAAATAAGGTTGTAGCAGCGATTGGATTTAATTTCTTGGACATTAAGATAAATCACCCCCTCATAATCTTGAAAACCAAGCAGTCTGATGGCAGCGATATCTTCCCCAATGTTTTTGTTCGCCAACTTCAGGTAAGGCATTCCTACGGTTAATCTTTTTCCAGTGGTCATGATAAAATGCAAATCAAGAACAATGGTGTTAGGAGAAAGATACTCAAGCACCAGATGACCTGCAGCATTGATATAAGGTTCATTATTCATTTTCAAGTTCCAGTAAGTCAGTAGCATCATAATTACGGGCGATTTCATCAAAGACCATATTCTTGATGTCGCTCCAGCGTAGGCAATAATTCTCTGGATGTTCATTATTCACATCCAGATTGACTTCAGCAAAACACCCTGTGTCAGGGTTTGTAAACAGCATCTGGAGAAAGCCGCTATTGTAATCCACGCTCTTGAGTTCGTACAATCCAAAACCCGAACTGTTTATCAACAAATATCGCTGACCAAATCCCACATCAAGGGAGGATTTGTCACGATACAAGAAAATTGAAAGGTGTTTGTACATTCCAGCTTGCATTGCCTCAATCAGTTCAGGCAAATCTGCTGGGTATGTGTTATAAGTTGATTTTTCCATTGTAAGGCATTTTCTTATAAATACTTTCATAATCCGTTTGGGGATGACATGGTGAAGTCTATAATCAGAATAATGGAGTTAGTAATAGCATAAACCAATACATTCTTTCCTGCACCATTGGCATATTGCCTCGGCTGGGTGTTTAAAGCGTTATTGTCTGGTTCATTAGCAATAGATGGTACAATACAAAAGTGTACAATACCCTTTGAATGTATCCCCCCGTACCCATCCCCTGTATACCCCCGCCCCCCGTATGGTCTATGGGTGCTACATATAAAAACTTTTAAATTAAATTCCAGACAGCAACAAAACAATTCCGAAATCCAGAGCAGGTGGAGGAAGGGCGAAAATTCCGACTCGAAAAAATTTTACAAAAATGAAAAACGGAAATCCAGAAAAACCTGATTCTTCGACAACGACCTCTTTCAAAAAAAAATCCCAAAAATTTGAATTAATTTGGAAAAATTAGCCTTGGGATAGTGTTAATTAGAAAGTGATGTAATTTACAGTTGATGGAAGAATTTAAATACTTGCCTTTTACGGCTTCGACATTCAGTGATTTTTCCCCTTTAAATTCTAAAAGCAGTTAAATTATATCTTATTCTTATTCTGCGAAATATAGTTTATGAGTTCGAAAAGCTGAATTCTTTTCTTGCCCAATATTTCAATGCTTGTAATTTCTAGATTCTCAATTAATTTATAAAGTGTCGGTCTGGAAATACTCAAGAATTCGCACGCTTGGTTTAAAGTCAATGGCTTTTGGTAAAGTACATCATTTTCAATAAATTCGGGGTTACCTGCCAATAATTTCTTTATTCTGGTAAAATGTAGGATAAATCCATGACTTTGTGGCTCTGTAAAACCCATCCCCTGAAATTCAATTACCTCGTGCAGCAATTCCATTCTTTTAAGTTCCTCCAATATTTCATCATTACTGTGAAACTCTTTTGATGAGTGTTTAAAATAGATTTTTGTTGGCAACTGGGGGATATCCCATTCATTGATGTTTACGGACTTATCATCATCCAAAAGTTCCTTATGTATAAATCCCCTTACCAGATTGATGTTTTTCAAGTATATCATCGGAAATTAAGGTATTGTTGAAATTTTTGAAATGCATCACCAGAGGTATTGCCAGCAAGTTTCATATAATACTCCAGAGTTTCAATTTTCTTATGTCCGCTAT
>Ga0209203_1001980_pt1 | contig 14222 bp, 7 predicted proteins | sample AD_UKC109_MetaG_FD_184423 | JGI IMG/M metagenome (GOLD analysis project Ga0209203, IMG submission 184423) | Active sludge microbial communities of municipal wastewater-treating anaerobic digesters from Hong Kong - AD_UKC109_MetaG (SPAdes)... | ecosystem: Engineered > Bioreactor > Anaerobic >... | reverse complement strand
ACATACCTGAACCTGGGCACAATCCCCATTATTCCGGCAGTCATCATTCTCCCTTCAAAAACAGGCCATTTTAAAAGATGGCGATATTTAAACCCTCTCTCACGAAGGAAGGCATACAGTTCTTTTATCTTCCCCGTTTCCTCCAATGGCCTGCACCCCCACCAGAACTGAATAAGACCTGGAATAAAAATTATTAACAGACCTACAAAGCAAATGAAGAAGACGATATGTCCCGCTATTGTGTTCAAAAAGCTGTCAGGGCCGAAAAACGGCATTAAAGAAATAATATCATATACAAGTGAAAGGAATATCCACGGAAAAAGGATTGGAAGATTCATCCTGAAATTGGATTTGATAAATGAACTTCTTTTTATATCTGAGTGAAAGATAAGCCGGTATGCCGGACAAGCAAAATAATATATTGTGCCCAGATAAAAGAGAAAGAGCATCATGGCGAGAAGACCATGAAAAACTGAAAAGCCTTTGATCCATGGAATAGACTCGAACCAGTATTTTATATTGAAGAGATAAACGGCCAGAGCGAATAAAAAGACTGCAAGTACTGAGAGCCTGGCAATCATGGCATGATATCTGCCGGCAGGAGCAATATATTTTCCCGAATATTGATATCTGCTTTTAAGTTTTTTTTCAAGGTCCCTGAAACCAAGCTGGCAGTAAGCTCCAAAAGCCAGCCAGGTCAGGAAAAGCATGGTCAAGGAAAAGAACAGTGATCTTTCAGGGGCATTGTCAGGATATTTTATGCTGAATATGAGGAGTACAATAATAAAATATATAATATTGTTGAACATATTTCTCGTTCTTAATCTGCAGGCATTTAGTGGTCATTTTCTTCAATAAATTCCAGGTTGCCGCTTCCGGGCGGGAGTGAAGGATCTCCCTGTAAAATTATGCCAACATCATATCGAGTTTCAAGTTCAGCCAGTTCCTTTCTCTTTTTGTTCTGAAGATATGTAGCGACATCAGCAGGAAGAACACCTTTTACCTGTACAACTCCTTTGTTTGAAGCACCCATCCAGATCTGGCGCAAAAATGATACAGCCGCAGCCTCCACTGAAAGGACAATCCCCCGGCCCTGACAGTATTTGCAGGTCTGGTAACTCCTGGACTCAATGGAAGGCCTCAAACGCTGCCTGGAAAGTTCAAAAAGGCCGAATTTTGATATATGACCCATATCTGTCTTAGCCCTGTCCTCCTTGCTCTTCTCACGGATTTCTTTTTCAACTTCCCTGATGTGTTTTTTATCTTTCATATCAATAAAATCAATTACTATAAGGCCGCCCATATCTCTTAAACGAAGTTGCCGCGCAATTTCCGCCGCGGCCTCAATATTTGCTGTGAATGCAGTTTGTTCAATACTCTTGCCCGATCTTCCTCTTCCGGAATTTACATCTATGGAAATCAATGCCTCTGTTGGATCGATAACAATTGAACCTCCTGATTTAAGAGGCACCCTGCTGCTGTAAATAGTTTCAATCTGTTTTTCTATCTCGTAATGAGCAAAAATGGGGCGCCTCTCCTTATAAAGCTTCACTCTTCTCTGGTGCCTGGGGGAAATGATCTTCATGTATTTCCTGACTTTGCCATAAATTTCCTTGTCATCCACCAGCACCTCGCTGATCTCGCTTGAAAAATAATCACGCAGTGTGCGAAGACATATATCCTCCTCCTTGTGAACAAGAGATCCTGAAGACGCCTTTCTAACATTTTCCTTTATACTTCTCCACATCCTCAAAAGACCGTTGAGATCTCTGGACAGCTCCCTTTTATTCTGCTTTATAGCCGCTGTCCTCACAATATATCCGATTTCCTCGGGGACCTTTAGCTGACTCATAATGGATTTGAGCCGAAGCCGCTCTTTTTCATCTTCGATCTTCTTTGATATTCCGCCTGTACTTCCCGGCATTAAAACCAGATACCGGCTTGCCAGTGACAGATATGTCGTCAAATATGCCCCCTTGCGTCCCGGCATCTCCTTTGTTACCTGTACGAGGAGTTCCTGTCCCTTTTTAATTACCTTTTCAATTGCTGGTAACGCCTGATCTTTTTCCACTCTCTGGGTTTCCGAATAATATTCGGGATGAATTTCACTATGCGGCAAGAATCCGTTCCTGTCACTTCCAAAATTCACAAAACAGGCCTGTAAACTTGGTTCAACACGTTCAATTGTTCCCTTGTAAATATTTCCGATCCTCTGCTCGGTGGCAGCGGTTTCAATATGGAAACCATCCAGCAGGCCGTCCTTAATCAAGGCAACTCTATATTCTTCTGGCTCAACGGCATTGATGAGCATTTTTATTGTCATATTATATTAAATCCTTTCTAAACTTATGTTTTTTAAGTTCATATCCTCACTACCCTGCTAACGGCTTATGGCTGGTTCTTTTTCAAGTCCGCATCAAAATTACTCGGGAGTTTATTTTGTGTCCCCCTCGATTTTCATTAACCAGCAACAGGCAGGTATGACTTCGTTTAACGCGAATACTCAAATTTGATTTCTTTCACAGGCCAGATTACGTCGCCAGACTGCCGTCAAATATAACGGCTCAGACATATGCGGAGTTGAAAAAGTGCCTGCCATAGGCTACCTGTCTGGATCATTATTTACTGACCAGCATAGATTAACACTAAATGGCTTTATAATGTAGCCCTGTCTTAAGATTTCTCATCACGCCTCAACGTGATTCGAAATGACATAGACCATAAACCCTTCTGTTATCTTAACCTTCTAACGGCCTATGGCTGGTTCTTTTTCAAGTCCGCATCAAAATTACTCGGGAGTTTATTTTGTATCCCACTTGCTTTTCATTAACCAGCAACAGGCAGGTGTGACTTCGTTTAACGCGAATACTCAAATCTGATTTCTTTCACAGGCCAGATTACGTCGCCAGACTGCCGTCAAATATGAATGGCTCAGACATATGCGGAGTTGAAAAAGTGCCTGCCATGGGCCACCTGTCTGGATCATTATTTACTGACCAGCATAGATTAACACTAAATGGCTTGATAATGTAGCCCTGTCTTAAGATTTCTCATCACGCCTCAACGTGATTCGAAATGACATAGACCATAAACCCTTCTGTTATCTTAACCTTCTAACGGCCTATGGCTGGTTCTTTTTCAAGTCCGCATCAAAATTACTCGGGAGTTTATTTTGTGTCCCCCTCGATTTTCATTAACCAGCAACAGGCAGGTATGACTTCGTTTAACGCGAATACTCAAATCTGATTTCTTTCACAGGCCAGATTACGTCGCCAGACTGCCGGCAAATATAACGGCTCAGACATATGCGGAGTTGAAAAAAGTGCCTGCCATAGGCCATCTGTCTATATCATTATTTAGTGATTTACCATCAAATTATCATCTTCAAATATGGGGTTAATCTGGCATCCCCTTTCGACCATTCCGTTCAAAGTGCTGATGTGCCTGGTACATAAAGGTTCTGATTGCGCCCTCCCTCCCGGGCTGGAAGCTCGAATCATATGCTAAATCCAGATATGGGACCCTCAGTTTATTCATAAGGGGTTTTATAATTGCAGAAGTAATCGTGCTGGGCATACAGGTAAAGGGATATATATTTACAACTCCATTATATCCCCCTCTGACATATTCAAGGATACCTGGAATGCTCAGGCATGCCTCCGTACCCACATCAAAGGAAAAGAGATCTTCTTCTTCAAGTATGTTCTCAAGATCCTCCACCTTATGGTCCTCGGCCAGATCTATCATTGTCTTAACACGTTTGTATACCCTCTTCTGCACAAGCTCCTGATAAGAAAGCTCCACTTTAAAACCCAGCATCTTCTTAAGAGAATCTTTCATTGGCCCTAATCTAAACAGTTTACGATTCAAACCAAATTCTATCCTTGAATCCCTTAATCTGTCATAGGATATATAATTCACCCATTCTGTAATGGAGGCATTCACTACCTCGGCACCGTATCTTTCCAGCATCCTTATCGTATCCTGGTTGGCGTGTACATGCGTCCTGAGATAGATTTCTCCGACAACTCCGATAAGAGGTTTGCGAGGGATTTTATGATCAATAATATCCTTTGCCTGCCCGATAATTTCTTCTATTTTGTCAATTATTTTATCAAAATCCTTTGCTTTACCGTACCTCTCAAATGCTTCCTCCGTAACCCGCATGGATTTTTCAATAAAGCCGTCCGCCATTCCGGGTTCCTTTTCATAGGGCCTGATTCTCCAGAGCAGCCTGTCCAGGATATCGCCTATCACAACAGAAAAAAAGGCGACCTTCTTAAGATCCCTTACACTCTTATTATCAACAACACCTGCAAGTGAATATCCATCCTCCGTAGTGACTGAACCTATTTTCAGTTTATCCAGCCCGGGAATAGAATCCATGACAATTCGCTGAAACTTGTTGTACATCCCGAAGCGGCAGGGCCCATCGGCTTCGGGCATAAAATATACATAATCCTCAGGATTAAAACCTGCCCCTGCCTTTTCCTTCTCTTTTTCAGTAAAATAGAGGATGTCCCCCATCGTAATCTGGCATGGATAACATTCTTTTCCGGAAGTGTACTCCTTTCCCAGATCAAGGCCGTGGCATGTATTCATAACCTTTGCATTCACACCAAATCCCCTGAAGGTTGCCGCTAAAAGATGGCTTCCTATCCTGTTCATCTCGGGAATAAGTACAGATTTACCCTTAAGGTTAAACCGGCCCACATTGCTGGTTAGGGATTTAAAACTTAAAACATTGCCTGATTCCATATTCTCTCTGTTCTGTTTGGTTATTGGTTATAGGTTATTGGTTATCAGTTATTGGTTCATTCTCGCCCACGGCCTGGTAAATTCTTTCGAAATGACAAAACTATTTTTTTCCTATTATCTAAAAACACAGCCGGACTTATGCGGGCTCTTTCGTAAGTCTGCATCGAAAAAACTCTGAAGGGCATTTGCGATCCCTTATTTCTTTAGCCCCACTAACAGGCAGGGATTGACCTAATGCTGAACGATCACTCATACGAGGGGGCTTGCTACTACAGGATTACGTTGCCAACCTGCCGTCTTTTGTGAATGACTCAGACATATGCAGACTTACTAAAGAGCCCGCATAAGCCTGGTTATTCTAATCTTACGCTTCTATCCGACATCTCGGGGCTGAACCCTCAAGAAACCCTGACGGGCAATCCTTGAGCATTCAGTTATTCATCAACTATTATGAGCTACCTATAACCTGTCAGCTTTACTCAATTAGCCATCTTCAAATCGATATCCATGTCTGTTCTACCCTTTTGCATGGTATTGTCTATAACATTCTTATATGCCTCAAGCCTTGTCATAACACCTGCTACGGCACTGTGCTCATCCAGCTCAAGTATCAAATATGCCTTATCATCCATAATGTGCTTATAAAAATGTTCCAGAAAAGAATCAGCCCCGCACTCAAAATTCGTCAAATGAAGACCATAACAATTATCATTCTCTTTAATAAACCTGGCTGTCCTTAATATCCTTGCACCAAGCCCCCAGTACATGGACGGAAAATCCGAAAGATCCACGGATGACACATCGATAAAATCCATCGGCAATGCCGTAACACCGATCCGGGACAAATTCTGGCCCAACCTCAGATTCAGCCGTTCATCATAAAGATTGTATGGCCGCCCCGTGACAACAACAAAGGGTTCGTCCTGACTGTGAGCCTCCAAAATATCACTTCCCTCTTTATAAAGCTCCGCTTCAAACTGTCTCTGCCTCTCCATTGCATATAGAAGTGCCTTTCTAACATCGGACTTTCTTACTCCGAGCTTTGATTGAATCTGCTGCCATATTTCAAGGGCAAGCTTTTCCGGATCATGTTTCAAATGAATTGCAGGACTCAATATCGATGAAGGATCAATGTTAAGAGCCGAACGTACCATATATGAATTACTCTGGAGCATGGGACAGTATAGCGATGCTTCCGAAAGTTCAGGCCCTGACATATTGATAATCGTGGGGATAAAAAGGTATTTTGTCCTGCCTATCAGCTCCCTGATGTGCCCGTGGGATACCATTACCGGATAGCAGGTTTCAGCCACCATTGACTCAATCCCTTTTCTGGATATTTCCATATTGGTAGGCGGGGTCATAATTAGCCTGAAACCCAGCTGATCAAAGAAATGTGCCCACAGCACGGCTGTCTGAATACCGTAAAGCGCCCTCTGCATTCCTACGGTCGGACGGGCATCAATTTCCATCAACGCTTCATCAGACAATTCTTCGCATACACCGGCCAGATAGTTCTGCAGTATTTTCTGCCTCATTTCAAAAAGATTCTCTTTTTTTGCTCCTCCGGTTCTTACCACTTCATATCGCCCGCACTCGCCACCCCATACACTGCGTCGACCATCAAAATCATAGATTTTCAGTTTGCACTGGTTATGACAGTTTTTATCTGCATGACATACCTTTTCCGTATAATCCAAACGGTCTTTTATTATGCTGTCAAGCTCTCGTAATGTGCTTTTATCCCTTTTATCAAGCATCATTTTTTCTTTAACACTGAGAGCGGCCCCGTATGCCCCCAGAACCTCTCTGTGTTGCGGTACTGTAAGGCCTCGACCCAGGACATTTTCAAATGCAGCCACAACACCTTTATTCAATGAAGGACCTCCCAGGAACATAACTCCTTGTCCTATCTTTCTCTTTCCAACCACGCGATTCAGATAATTGTGGACAATTGCATAACACAGTCCTGCCATCAGATCATTATGGTCTACTCCTTTCTGATGATAGGATACGAGGTCTGATTCCATGAATACAGTGCATCTCTCAGCAAGCTTTACCGGAGAATCTGACGAAAGTGCTATCTCTTCAAATTCTCCTACTATATTGATTCCATACTTATTGGCCAGTTCATGCAGGAAACTTCCCGTACCGGCAGCGCATACCTTGTTCATATCAAAGTCCAGAGGATAGGAATTTGAAAGATAGATATACTTCGAATCCTGTCCTCCGATTTCAAAGATCGTATCCACATCCGGATCGATTTTAACTGCACCGGTTGCATGTGCCGTAATTTCATCAATAATCAGATCAACATTAAGAAAATCTCCGACAACGTTTCTGCCTGAACCTGTTGTGGCCGCACCAGCAATCTCAATCTTCCTGCCCAGATCATCCCTCATTTCGCCGAGGAGTCGCTGGGTAACCTCTATCGGCTTTCCCTGGGTAAGAACATAGTTTTTCTTGATAATCTCATCGTATTCATTTATCAGTACATACTTTGTAGTCGTGGACCCTATATCTATACCGAGAAATACCCTTGTCTTTCCGGAAAAAGACCTTTTTTCGATTTCATGAGTCCTGGAAAACAGGGTGTGTTTTAATTCAAGCCTGGGTGCAAATGGAACGGAAATACCGTCTTCAGATCCGGCACGCTCCAGTATCTCAAGATCAGGAACATTTTTTATATCAGACTCAAGGGCCTGTAAGGCAACACCGAGAGCGCCTATTGATGAATTGTGCGGAGGTACGATAAGCTCCGGGAAATATGTCCTGAAGGCATTAACCTGAAGACTGTTCAATGAAAGCCCGCCAATAAAAATGATCGGTTCTTCCAGAACCCGATTGGACACTATAGTGCTGATATAGTTTCTGGCATTTCCAACATGCAGACCATTGATAATATCCTCAAGTCTCTCTCCCTTGTTTTGAAGATGTATCATATCGGATTTTGTGAATACAGTGCAGCGGCAAGCTACATTGGCAGGCTTTTTACTTGTTAAGCCAAGCTTGATGAACTCGGAAAGTATACTGTCGATATGCCCCCTGGCTAAATCCGATTCCTCGCTGTAAATGGATGTTGCCAGTCTTTCGGCCTGCTGTTCGATAAAAGATCCTGTCCCTGAGGCACACGGTCCATTTGTTTTGAAATATTCCAATTCCCAGCCGGAGTTATCTGACATGCCATCAGATACAAAATGATTTATTTGAAACAGGGCTGTTTCCTGTCCTCCCATGCTGATTATTGACCTAACATCAGGCTGGACAGAAAGGGCACCAAGGACCTGGCTTATTGTTTCAAATTCATAAAATGTGCCGAGTTTTTCACTGATACTTTTTGCATGGTTTCCGGTAAAAGATACTGCCTGTATCTTTTTCTCTCCGTATTTTGCATAAAGTTCCTTGACAATCTCAAAAACCAGTTCTTTCACCTTACCATAATGGCGAGTGTAAGGGGCCTCATATAAAATTTCCTTTTTTTCATCTATTGCAACACAGTTGATGCTTACAGATCCGGCATCAATTCCAATATATACCTGACTGCTTTCATTATCCTCTGTTTTTTTTCTTGCAAGCATATCGTTCACACCTGATTTATCTGCCATAGCGGCTGAAATTTCTACCTTTTTCCCTGATATTCGAAATGAGAAGAGTTGTTTTTATTCGGTTTTTATCAGGCCCCTGAAAGCGTTAAGGCCTCTAATGAGCCTCATCCCAGTTCAGCCCTTTGTTAATATCCACAGTTAACGGGACACGCAGTGAATAAACGCCTTCCATTTCTTCCCTGATCATGGGAATCAATTTATCGGCCTCATCTTCGGGAGTCTCAAAAACAAGCTCGTCATGAACCTGCAGAATCATCTTGGCCTTGAATCCCTCCTTTCCAAGACGATCATAGATATTAATCATGGCCTTTTTTATCAAATCCGCCGCTGTTCCCTGAATAGGGGTATTAACTGCCATGCGCTCGGCTTCAGCCCTGATAACCCTGTTGTTATGATTAATATCGGGCAGGTATCTTATCCTGTTAAAAAGAGTTGAAACATAGCCTTTCTTGCGCGCCGTCTCAACCATCTCTTCCTTGTACCTCATCACACCCTTATACCTTTCATAGTAGGTCTTTATATAATCCTTTGCGGTTTTCAGATCAATCCCTAATTCATCACTGAGCTTTTGCGGTCCCATGCCATAAATTATGCCGAAATTAATCGCCTTCGCAATTCTTCTCATTTCAGGTGTTACAGACTCACGATCGACGCCCAGGATCTCTGAGGCAGTTATGCCATGGATATCCTCTTCCTGTCTATATGCATCAATAAACGCCTTATCCTGTGAATAATGGGCAAAGACTCTTAACTCAACCTGGCTGTAGTCAGCTGAGACCAGACAATACCCGTCCTCAGCCACAAAACCCTTTCTGATCTCCCGGCCCTCATCTCCTCTAATGGGAATATTCTGCAAATTCGGATTGCTGCTGCTTAGGCGTCCTGTTGCTGTAACAGTTTGATTATAGGAGGTATGGATCCTGCCGGTACTTTTGTCCACCATTTCAACAAGTGAATCAAGATAAGTCGATTTAAGCTTTGATAAAGTCCTGTACCGCAGCATCAGTCTGGGAGTTTTATTAGGAAAAGCGCATAATTTTTTAAGCACCTTGACATCTGTTGAGTATTTCTTTGTCTTGACTGTCTTTTTCTGAGTGGGCAGATTAAGTTTTTCAAAAAGCACGTATCCAAGCTGCTGGGGAGAGTTGATATTAAATTCCATACCCGCCTCTTTATAGATTTTCCTCTCCAGCGTCTTAAGCTGCTCGGAAAACTCCCTGGACATCCTTTTGAAATAATCACCGTCAATCCTGATGCCTGTCATCTCCATATCCATTAAAACCGGAAGGAGTTTCATCTCCATATCATAGAAGAGTTCTTCATTTCCATCTTCTTTAAGTTTCTTATCCAGGATCATCATCAATCTGAATGTAATATCAGCATCCTCACAGGAATAGTCCCTGGCCTTTTCAAGTTCCACCTCTGAAAAATTAATCGCATTTTTGCCTTTTCCTGTAACCTCCTCATAGGTAATCATCTTATGATTAAGGTAATGCTGGGCCAGATAATCAAGGTTGTGCTGCCTTAGACCCGGATTAATGACATAGGAGGCAATCATTGTATCGAAATTGATTCCTTTCAGTTCCATTCCGTGACGCTTCAGGACCTCTGCATCATATTTTATATTCTGACCGATTTTTAAGATATGCTCATCTTCAATTATATCTTCCAGGATATCTCTGGCATCCTGAAGCTTGAGCTGAGGAGGGGCGCCCAGATACAGATGACCGAGAGGCAGATACCATGAGCTTTTTTCTTCAAAGGAAAATGAAATGCCCACAAGTTCAGCTTTCATAGGATCCTGGCTGGTAGTTTCTGTATCAATAGAAACAATACCTCTCTCCTTTATCTGCCCGGCCAGTGACCGCAAATCATCTTTTGAAAGACACAGCCTGTAGTCCGCAGAACCTTCCTGTCTGGAAGCAAACTGTTCCCATAATCCCCTGAACTCCATTTCTCTGAATATTTTAGCGAGCTCTTCTCCGTCAGGCGTTCCCATCTTAAACTGTTCCATATCCTCATCAACCGGAACATTCAGATCTATTGTGGCCAGCTCTTTGCTTAAGGCTGCCTGCTCCATAAAATTCTGCAGATTCTCTTTCAGTTTCTTTTTATTAACCTTATCAAGGTTTTCAAAGACGCCTTCAAATGATCCGAATTCAGTTATAAGACCCACCGCCGTCTTTTCACCAACGCCGGGAACGCCGGGGATATTATCCACACTATCGCCCGAAAGCCCCATGACATCTACAAATTTTTCCGGCTCAAACCCGTATTCATCTTTCAGTTTTTCATAATCCGTAACCGTATCCTTCATCGTGTCCAGCATTGATATATGAGGGGTAACAAGCTGCCTGAAATCCTTGTCACCTGTCACCATTACAACACTGAATCCATTTTTTTCACAAACCCTGGCCAGCGTTCCAATAATATCGTCAGCTTCATAACCCTGTTTTTCAATAGAACTTATCTTCATTTTTGAAATTATTGACTTGATGAAAGGGATTTGCACAGCCATGTCTTCAGGCATCGGAGGACGGTTTGCCTTATAGTCCTGATACAGCTCATGCCTGAAAGTCGGTCCTTTTGAATCAAAAACTATTGCAATATACGTGGGGTTCCTGTCGGCAAGGAGCTTCAGGATCATTTTTGTAAAGCCGAATATTACATTCGTGGGGAAGCCGCTTGAATTTGCAAGGTTCCTTATCGCATGATAGGCCCTGTGAATATATGAACTTCCGTCTATCAGATATACTGCTTCTCTTTCCTGGGTCATAAGAAATTAATTTTTGTACGGATAAAGATATGGATTGAAATACAAGAAAACTTTTTCACTAAAAAAACAAGAATATCGTAATATTATAAAACCTTTACGAGCATAATGCTAACCTTTTATGCATTCAAGATACTTGATAAACTCATAAAAGTCATCAAATGCCTTTTTAGCCAATATAGAACCATGTGTCAAATAATGATATCATATTATGATAATTCATCTTTCCACCGTCTTTTATCTTTTCCATGTTTCCCGCATCTGCTTCTCTCCTGCCTGCTACTTTAGCTTCAAAAACCGTCAATACTCTCATTAATAAACTACCCCGCCGCAGAGCAGCGGGGTATCGTAAAAAGCATTGAACGCCCCAAGGGGCGGGGACTTGTCTGCCTGAGGCAGGATCGAACCCTCGTCCGCCTTTTACCAGCCTTTTATCAGCCTATGGCTGGTTGGCTGGCTGGCGGATTGATTCATTCTTCCTGAATTATAATAAAATAACCGCTACAATCCTTAACCCAAGCTTAACACTGTTTTGAACATAAATCCAATGATATCATTCAGTTAGGTTCCAGAGGGTCAAATGTATGGGCACTATCTCTTTACATTTCTATCTTTACGCTCTTAAAGGGCATGCCGGCAATCCCCAGGGCGCCATATATCTCCGCCTGCTTTGGAGTGGGGATGCTGCAATGACGAAGATGAATCATTTTTCCGTCAGTTGTCGGAAGATACGCGCTGATAGCAATGTGCGTCTGAAGAAAAGAACGAACTGTAGCCCAGCGAATGTGTAGTCTCATTAAGAAATACTAAGAGATATTACACCTTTCACACGTTCAAAAAAATCCTTGACAGTCGGACAGATCTGATACTATATTCCATACAGTGAATATATTGGATGGTTCCCTATGAAATTTTTCATCAAGGTTATGAAGGCCCTTTCGGATCCAAACAGGGTCAAGATCGTCAAGATGCTCCAGCACAAAACAATGTGCGTCTGCGAGATGTGGGAAGCCCTAGGGGTTTCCCGGCCCACTGTTTCCAGGAACCTGAGAATATTAGAAGATGCCGGTATATTAGAATACCAAAAAAAATGGGCTCTGGGTAAACTGTTTACTTAAGGATGGAATGAAATCCCCATACGTATCCAGCCTTATGGACAACCTTCGGCACTGGCTGGAAGAAGGCTCTGAGGTCAAGGAGATCATTAATAGACTGCCAGATATCCGGAGAGGGGAAATCTGCAAAAGATAACAGAATATTTTTATCTTTTTATATCTATATTTTGCCATATAGCTATTTATCTGAGGAGATTCTGTCAATGAAAGAGCGGACCAGATTACTGATAATTGTGCTGACCTTCGTGGCAGCCTACTATATTCCATGGGCAAATGAGACAATTCGCCAGTCAGGCCTTGAGGCCTTCATGATGTTGCAGGAATACGCCCGGGAACATGTTCTGACTTGCCTTATCCCCGCCTTCTTTATAGCCGGAGCCATTGCGGTTTTCGTGTCTCAGGCATCTGTGCTGAAATACTTCGGGGCTCAGGCAAGAAAGATACTGTCTTATTCAGTGGCTTCGGTCTCCGGTACGGTTCTGGCTGTCTGTTCCTGTACCGTACTTCCTTTATTTGCGGGGATTTATACCCGCGGCGCCGGAATCGGCCCGGCCACGGCCTTTCTTTATTCGGGGCCAGCCATCAATGTGCTTGCCATCGTGCTTACGGCAAGGATTCTTGGATGGCAACTGGGTGTTGCCCGGGCCGTGGGAGCAGTCTTTTTTGCCGTCATTACCGGTCTCCTCATGTCCTTTTTCTTCAGGAAAGACGACGCAGCCCGTACGGCCGGACAAATATATCTCCCGGATGAAGAAGGGCAAAGCCGCACCCTCACCCAAGAGGCCCTGTTTATGCTGACCCTGGTCTTAATCCTGATTTTTGCAGCCTTTGCCAGACCGGCAGCAGGCTCCAAGGGACTGTGGCCTGCGATCTTTGCTGTAAAATGGTATATCACGGCCGGGCTTCTAATTATACTCGGATTCATGCTTAAAGCCTGGTTCGCCAAATACGAAAGAGTCACCTGGGTCCAGTCTACCTGGGGGTTCATGAAACAGATATTACCACTCCTGGGAGCGGGCGTTCTGGTGGCCGGCTTTATGCTTGGGCGCCCCGGTCATCCTGCACTGATCCCTGAACACTACATTCAATCCCTGGTGGGGGGAAATTCGGTCTGGGCGAATCTCTTTGCCGCTGTTTCCGGCGCCCTCATGTATTTCGCCACACTTACCGAGGTTCCGATTCTCCAGGGACTTCTCGGCGCTGGTATGGGCAAGGGACCCGCCCTTTCCCTGCTCTTGGCGGGGCCTGCGCTGTCACTTCCCAACATGCTGGTCATTGGCGGGGTTATGGGAGCCAGGAAGACCGCGGTTTTTTGTTTAATAATAGTGGCCTTATCCACTATCGGCGGCATGACCTATGGCTGGATTGCAGGATAAAATGAACTGGAGGTTCGAATGTCACAGGAAGATTTAACACAGATCAGGGCAGGGAGTTTTCCGGTTTACATCATCGGGCTGGAAACCGTCCTGGCGGAGATGGCCGAGGAGTGTGGGGAAAGCCCTTTGAAAGAGAGGCTCTTGAAGGGTTGGAGATCAAGGTCCTGGGATCAGGTCCCGCCAAGACGTCACCTTGCCGGATGGCTCGCCGATGCCGCTTCTCAATCATGAGCTTAAGGTCCGGATTTGCGTGTTTTTCCGCCTTTATCGCGGAATCCGGAACAATGAACATTTCTTTTAAGGAGGAACAGCATGGAAATTAAAGTATTGGGTCCCGGCTGCCCGAGATGTCAGCAAACGGAAAACAATGTGAAGGAAGCTATATCCGAATCCGGAGTGGCCGCCGATGTGGAGAAGGTGACCGATACCATGAAGATCGCCTCCTGCGGCGTCTTCGGCACACCGGCTGTGGTGGTGGATGGCGAAGTCAAAAGTGTAGGAAAAATTCCCACAAAAGACGAGATCAAAGGGTGGCTAAAAAAAATGACCGATAAGGATGAATCTCCGATTCATCAGAAAAGTGACAGGGATCACA
>Ga0209203_1001979_pt1 | contig 14230 bp, 9 predicted proteins | sample AD_UKC109_MetaG_FD_184423 | JGI IMG/M metagenome (GOLD analysis project Ga0209203, IMG submission 184423) | Active sludge microbial communities of municipal wastewater-treating anaerobic digesters from Hong Kong - AD_UKC109_MetaG (SPAdes)... | ecosystem: Engineered > Bioreactor > Anaerobic >... | reverse complement strand
ATATCCGACAGTATGATGTCCGGCTTGTATCGCTCGCAGGCCTCTAGCGCCGCGCGGGGATTGCTTTCCACATGGATTTCATCGATTCCGCAGCGTTCCCAGCGGATATGCCGCTGCAGCCCGTTGCGGGTTGCGGATTCGTCATCAACGATCAACAGCGTTACCATACGGTCTCCTTTTCAGGCTTTTCAAATGCAGGTGATCCGTTCCGTCGATCCCGCACTTTTCATCATTTCTTTTTAGAGTATTCTATCAAACCTTGGGTTGAATGTAAATCGACGCGTGTGTCTCGGCTGGTGAACAGAATCGGCCCAAGCATGGAGTACCCCCGGATCGCAGCGCCTCCCCTTCCCGGCAGATTATGAAACGATGAAATGGAAACCGAACCTGAACAGGCAAAAAACGGTCCCGCCGGCGCAAACCGGCGGGACCGTTCAGACCGTTGACAAGCCTTGTTTGGCAACGGGATGCCAGCTTGTTCAAAAAGCCCCGGTTTCGCGAAGCCAAGTGCGGAGCGGGTTGAGCGTACACGGACGTACGTGATGCCCGCTCCATCACGCAGGCGACAAAGAAAACGGGGCTTTTTCAGCAAGCTGAACGATCCCGCCGGCGCAAACCGGCGGGACCGTTGAACCGTACCTCCCGTCACCGCGCCGCGTTATAATCCTTCAGCGCGCGAAAGAAAGCCACCATGTTTTCCGTGGGGGTTTGCCCCTGTATGTTGTGGACCGCGTTAAACACAAAGCCGCCGCCGGGCGCGAAAATGTTCAGCCGCTCGGTCGCCTCCCGGTATACCTCCTCGGGCGTGCCGAAGGGCATGGTGCTCTGCGTGTTGATGGAGCCGCCCCAGAACACGAACTTGTCGCCCCAGTTCTGCTTGAGCCAGGCCGCGTCCATCCCCTCCGCGGAAGTTTGCACGGGATTGAGAATATCGATGCCCGCCTCGTAAAAATCCGGCAGAAACGCCGCGACGGAGCCGCAGGAATGGAAAAAGGTTTTCCATTGGGTGTGCCGGTGCACCCAGTCGTTGATTTTCTTATGATAGGGCTTATAGAATTCCCGATAGCTGTCCACCGCCATATACGGGCCGGTCTGCATGCCGAAATCCGTGCCGGAAATCTGAATGGCCTGAATTCTCTCCCCGACCGCCTGATGAAACAGCGCCGCGTTTTTGATCCCGATTTCCAGCTGCATTTCAAACAGCTCGTGGATATATTCGGGCATCAGATGATGCGCCATCATAAACTCGGTCACATCGCGGATCCCCTTGGGATGCTTCACATTCGGGCCGGGTATGGATGCGAAATCGCCCAGTCCGGCCAACGCGCCCCCGCCGATGATGCCGTAATCGGTGTTTTCGGTATACTCCCTGCAGGTCTTCTCAATCCGGCGCAGCTGCTCATCCGTCAGCAGGCCGAAATCATCCTTGAAATCCTCGCGGGCGCTGGCATCCTCGTTGTCAAAGCTGGATTCGCCCCGAACGATGTTGTCAAAGAAGAAACCGTTTTTGGGCATAACGCCGGAAGGGGGAACCGTAGTATCGCCCTGCGGGTACAGGTAGGTGTTTCCGGCCGCATCCACGGTTGTGTTGAAGTCGCCCGGCACCAGCACGGGAAGGCCGGACTGCAAAACCCACGGCTTCCAATTCCTGTTTTCAAAGCCGAACAGGGTTACGTTGCTGGTTACGCCCACCACATCCACGCCCAGCGCCTGCCGCAGATCGTCCTCCACCATGCCCAGCAGCTGAAGCGGTTCGTCAATTTTGATGGTGCGCTTTTCCAGCCCCAGCGCCTCGCGCAGCCGTACGAGCGCGTTGGCGTTAATCCCCGTAATCGCCGTGGAGCCCAGATCCATAACCACCTTGCCGGGATCCTGATGGTTCAGCGTTCGGATCAGCCTTTCCCGCGATGTGTAACGCATTATGCCTCTCCTCCTTGTTTTTCGCATGGTTTTCGATTGAGCAAAAGCTCGGTAAACGGCTTTCCAAAAGGCCCTGCAAGCACGCTTTTACCATTTCGCCTGTCACCGGAGAAATCCTTGTCCACCGTCAAATCGGTACCGTCCGCGTTTTCATAACAGGCGTCGGACTCGAACGCCTTGCCGAGCATACGCGATGTTACCAGCGCCGCCCGCGCGCCCCACCCGGCGTCAAACAGGTTCGTCGTCAGGTAATAATCGCCGTCCCGTTCCACAACAGCAAAGCGGACGCCCGTATCCTTTGCCTCCGTCGCGTTGCGCTCGTTCCGGTAGGGGCGTGCGCCGTTCAGGTACAGGTTATCGTGGATGTCGACCGGCAGCGTGTTGCCGATATACGTCATGGGCCGATCATCCGGCTGCAGGAACCGATCGGCGTATTTCGCGCTGAAGCCGTTATAGACGCAGTTGCCGTATGCGCCCTCCTGATCGGCTTTGCCGACGTAGATATTGTTGATGGCCCGGTCGTCGCCGCCATAGATGGTCATCACGCCGCCCACGAATGTGTCGTGCGGAAGATGGTAGAGCGTGAAACGCTTGGTGTCGCTGTGCATCTCCAGCCTTCCGGCAAACAGGTTGTGAACGAAAGCAGTACCCTGCGATACGTTGAGCAGGCTCACCCCGGAGAGAAACAGATTGTCATCTATGATGCACGGGCCGTGGCAGACCTCAATGAACAGATCGTGCACGGCGTTGGCGAAAAACGCGTTCCGGCTCACCCGCACCCCCTGCGCCTGCCAGTCCAGCCACAGGCCGCGGCGGCAATCGTGGATGCAGTTATCCGCGATCACGGCGTCGATGGCCGAATGCAGCTTGATCCCGGCGATTTCAGCGCCGCCGAATTCGCTGCGCGTATTGATATCGTGGATGTGATTGCCGGAGATGACGGAGAAAGCGCCGCCCATGTTGCCCACAATGCCGGTTTGGCCGCAGTCGAAAATGGTGTTGTTGCGGATGATATGGCCGCCCACCCTATCCTTGGACCATCCGTTTTTCAGGTTGGAAAAGATAATTTCGGTATAGGTTTGCGCGCCGCCCTTCTGGGAATCCCTCGACCAGACATTGTCGGTGGGGTCGCGCCTTTTCCCGATGCTGATACCGCTGCACTTGCTTTGGCTGACGATGCAGTTTTCGATCAGCCAGCCCTTGCTCCAATTGACGCCGAGCGCGCCCTCCTGAAACGCGGTGGGAGGCGCCCATTGGGTGGCCGCCTGCCGAAACCAGAGCCCGGTCACGGTGATATAGTTCACACCCTCGGCGCGGGGAAAGAAGCAGAAGGGCCGCGCGTTTACTTCAACCAGGCTGCCGTTTGGATCAACGTCCTGAAAATTACACCAAAGCACGGTTTTTCCATCGGCCGCTTCGCCGTACCAGCGATAGGCCCCGTCTCCTGAAGCGTCATGCTTCAGCGCTTCCGGGATCGCCGCTTCGTACAGGGCTTTCCCGTTCAGATACACCTCGCCTGTATGATGCGTTTGCCCGAAATCATCATACCAGTCTCCGGATACCACCGTTTTAAACGGATGACAGCTCCCGAAGAAGGCGTCGTCCAGCTCCTTTTTCCATAGCCCGTCCGGGGTACGCTCCCATCCTGTTACCGCTTCCGCGCCGCTGATCACGGGCGTTTCGCCCTCCGCGCCCGCGTAGGTGACCCGCTCCCGGGCGGAGCGCCCGCCGTAAAGGGGATCGACCCATTCGCGATAAACGCCTTTGCCGATCACCACCCGATCGCCCGCCCGCGCGACGTTTGCCGCCTGTTGGATGGTGCGAAAGGGATCGTTTTCTGTGCCTGAACCCGGCCCCGCGTTTTCACCGGATACGTAGTAAATCATATACCGTTGCCACTCCTGTCGTTCCTGTTTAGCGTTGCTGTGAATGATTGATGTGTCAGAGCGCGATGCCTACATCGCTTTCCGGCTGTCGAACACCACGACGGTTTTGCCCCTGTGCTGTTCATTCTCGGGATAATAGAGGGTTTTGTGCGCGGTGACGGCACGGATGGTAAATTCGAAATCGTCCGTGATCTCCTCGGCGGGAATCGCAGCCGTATACGCCCATTCGGATACGCGCTTGGCTCCGACGATCTGCGCCGAGTCCCCGCCCAGCGGCTTCCAGTGTATTTCCGGAGGGAAAACACAGCCGCCGATCACGACAAATTCAATCCAGTATGCCTCGCCGGTCTCGACAAACGTGTTCGCGCTCAGTACGGCAATCCGGGCAGACAGCGAGATGCTGTGCATGCAGGCAACGTCCCGCCAATCGATATTCCGTTCCCGGAGCTTCGCCTGACACCGGGTCAGCACCGGCATCACGCTGCGCTGCTGCAGATCGGTAATCACGCCCAGATCACCCTTGGTATCGAGCGTATCGAAAAGACATTGCCGAAGCCGAACGATCGTGTGATAAAGGTTATCGTAGGTCATATGCAGCTTCATGTCGTCCTTCCGTTCGTATGCCTCCTCAAACTCGTCGCACTCGCAGCCAAGCCGGGCGCTGTACAGCAAAAGCAGCATCTGCCCCTTCCAGTAGCGGAACCGTGCGCGGTTGCCCTCGCCATGCACGCGCTCCTCCAGCGCCGCGAATTTCAGTGCAAAGTCGTATGTCTTTTTCAGATCGAGCCAGTCCCGTTGATTTTGATAGATTTTCCCCGGGCCGCCCTCCCAGTGCGTAGGGCGCGGCAATCGGCCGTCCTGCGCGGCAAGGATCTCCGCGGCGTTTTCGGCGATTTCCTTGCCGAATTCGTGCTCCGTCCAGTCCAGATAAAGGTCCTTCGTTTCGGCGTTTCGGCTGGAACCGGAATATGCCGGCAAATCCGCCTCAAAGCCGTATGCTGCCGGGCCGCCGCAGTTGATTTTCCGACAGAACATCTCACCGTTTGTATCAGCGGGCATACTTTGCATGATGATTCCGGACAGGGTGGTTTGTCCCTCGACGGCATGCAGCTCGATGGACAGTTCCACGTCCTGCTCCACCGCCACGCCGGGGATTACACATTCGTACGGGCGGTTGCCCGCTTCTTTATACAAGTCGAGACGCGGGACGATCTTTCTGCCGGCGAGAACGTCCATCACGCGCTCGCCCGCCTTTTGGGATTCGGTATCGACAAAGCAAAGCGTAACCCGATAGATGCCGTAAGGGATTCGGATGCGATATTGGCTGCAGCTGATTCGGGCGGTTGCGTAGACGGATTCGTCACAGCCGGTCACAACGGCGGCGCTTCCCTTGCCCATCCAGCCTTCCAGCGTGATATTTTCCTGCAATTTTTCGCTCCAGCCTTGCTGGCTCCACGCCGCGTTCATCAGCGCCTTTAGCGCCGGGGCGACGGCCTTCGTGCGCCAGTGGATGCCCAGAATACCGTTGCAGCCGTAGCGCTTCGCGTCGAAAGCGTCCCGCCGCATCCGCCCGGCAAACAGCTGCAGGGAAGTCAGCGCGGGATCATCCTCCAGCCAGGGGATAGCCCATTTGGCCCGATCGGGGGACAGCTTGCCGAAATCCGGCTCCACCGGATCAAAGCCAACGTTCCGGTTGATGCAGGAAAACGGCATCGAGCACGGAAACCGGTTGTCAAACGCCTTTCGGTCTTTTTGCGGGCCCAGCGCCCAACCGCACAGCGCCAGTTCAAACGGCGCGTCGACCGCCTGTTGGGCATTCAGTGCGGCGTGTATATCCGCGGCGGTACGCTCGGCCTCCTCGTCGGTGTTGCCCTGCCACGTCCACGGCTCCGGAGTCCACAGCCAGTAATAATCCAGGTTGTGCGTATGGGTGATCCGTGAAAATATGCCCTTGTAATAATCCGCTGCGGACACCGTTTCCCCGTTGCGCTTTTGCAGCGAACGGGGCACCGTGAGCGGCGTTTCGGTCCCGACGCAGGTATGCACGCCCAGCCTTTTTGCCAGCCCGAAGGCGTTGCCGAGCAGATGGCCGTACCGGTTGAAAACGTCGTTGTATTTATGCGGCGGAAGGTTTTCATCCTCTACATCCCTGCGGTAGTCCGCCAGCTCGTAGCCGTTCATATAATCGGCCGCAAAAACGCTTTTACCAAACACCTTGCCGATCTCCAGCGGGTATTCGTTCGTTCGGCACTCGCCGTAGCCCCAGCTTTTTCCGTTCGTCTTGAAGTGCTGCGCGGGATAGCTGGCAAACACGTTGCCATTCTCGTCGTACTCGCTATGCTTCCCGATCCATACGGTTGGTTCCGCGGTAAAGGAGGCGTCCCCGTCCGTCGATTCAGGATAGGTATGCAAGCCTATGAAGTTGGCGCGCATTTTCACCAGCTGCATGATGACGCCGCGATAATCGTTCAGGTTCCACCAATCGGGGCCTTCCGGGAAATCGTGAAACGGCAGGATGCCGCGGGTGGAAAAGCAGGGCTCGGCTGAAATATCGAACGCAAATTCAAAGGGGTCGAAAGGGTCGGATTCATCCGGCAGTACGTCGCCGTGCAGGTAGAAGCGAGCGCCCAGTATTTCCGAAAAATGATAGACGGCGTACAAAAGACCGGTTTCCGTTTTCGCGAGCAGAAGAATGCAGGCCGTTCCCTGACGGGAGAACCGCTTGATGATGTACCCGTCCCGATGCTCCGGATACGCGGTCTCCACGCCTATTTCCCGCAGCAGCGGTTGATCCGCCGTGGCGACAACCAGATGGCGGCAGTTTTCCTGTACCGAATTACCCATCGGCAGCAGTTGGTTTTTCAACTCGTACCAGTATCGCCGCAGTTCCTTTGCAGCCAGTCGTTCCACAGATCCCGCATGCATGCTGTAGAGGATCGAAGTGATCATGCGTTCTTGCTCCATTCATTTTTCATGGGGATTATCCCTTTACCGCGCCGGCCATCATGCCCTGGACGAAATACTTTTGACCCACCACCCCGATGAGAATGACGATGGGTACGCAGGAGAGCGCCGCGCCCGCAAGGGGAGACCCGTACGAAACGTTGTAAAAGCTTTGCAGCTTCATCAAACCGATGGGGAGGGTGAAGCGGATATCGTTATTCAGGTAGATGAGCGGCGTGAGAAAATCGTTCCAGGCGTTCATAAAAGTCAGCACGCCCTGAAGCCCGATGCCTGCCGCGCTCAGCGGCACCGCGATACGCAGAAAGATTTTGAATTCCCCGCAGCCGTCAATGGTGGCGCTCTCGTACAGATCCACGGGGATCTGCTTCATGGTCTGACAGACCAGAAACACGCCGAACGCGTTGATCAGCGACGGGACGATCAGCGGCACATAGGTGCCGAACAGGCTCATGCTTTTATACATCTGGAATTGCGGTACCAGATAAACCTGCGACGGAATGAGCATCGTCGCCAGCAACAGGGTAAAGAGCGTATGTTTGCCCCGGAACGAGAACCGGGAGAACCCGTAGGCAACCATTCCGTTGAACATCATGGCCCCGGTGGCGGACACAACGGCCACCAGCATGCTGTTGCCGAATTGCCGGAAAAAGGGAATGGTGGCAAACAGCTTCACGTAATGAGCGAGCGTGCCTGTTTGCGGGATGATCCGCAGCGGATAGGAGTTCATCTCCAGATCTGTTTTAAACGAACCGGAGATCATAATGATAAAAGGGTACAGCGTCAATATGCAAACCACGGCCAAAATGAGAAAGAAGACGGTCCGCAGGAGGATTTTACGGGGATTCAGGGCTGTTTTCATACGCGGACGCCTCCTTCATCTTTGTCCCTCATCAGGGCACGCTGAATGCTGGTGATCAGAAGAAGGATGACCGCTATCACATAACCCATGGTTGCGGCCTTGTACATATTGCCATCCCTGAACATGGTGTTGTAAAGATACAGCACCGGGTAGAGCATGGAATCCCGCGCACCGGTGGAGTCGCTTCCCAGCATGGTGAGAACCTCGCCAAAAATGCTGAAGGAACCGGTGATCGCGGTGAAAATAATGTAGGTGGAGATCGGTTTGAGCATGGGCAGCGTGATATGGGCGAACTCCTGCCATTTGCTCGCGCCGTCAATGCGGGCCGCTTCATTCAACTCTCCGGGGATGTTTTGCAGGCCGCTGAGAAAATACAGGCTGTTCACGCCAAAATAACGCCAGGCTCCTATGAAAATCATGGACCATACGGCCCACGATGGATTTCTTAAGAAACTGATCGATTTGCTGATGAGCCCCAAGTTCATCAATATTTGGTTGATCACGCCATTGTTGGTACGCAGGATTACCTTGAAGGTGATGCCGATCACGATTACGGAGGTTACGTTCGGCACAAAAAACACGGTGGAAACAATACCGCGGATGCGATGGATCAGCGTGTTGTTGAGCAGAAGCGCAGCCAGCAGCGCGATGGGCAGGATGATAAAAATGCTTCCGAGCATATACAAGGACGCGTTGCTGATGGCCTTCCAGAACCGCGTATCCGTAAGGACGGACTGGTAATTGCTGAAACCGACGAACAGATCTTTCTTCTGCAAAGACAGTATCAGGCCGGACACGAAGGGGTACAGCCCGAACACCGTATACAGGATGAAGAAAGGCGAAATGAAAAGATAAGGTAACTTTCTTCTGCTCTTGAGCGTATGTTTTTTTTGTGTTCCCATAACAATCCACATGCCAAAACCCGCTCAAAGTTCCGATCCGGCGTTTTGTACGCCCAAACGGAAAAGACCGCGCGATACAGGCATTCTGCCGTAATTCCACAAATTGCGGGGCAGAATGCTCCGGAGAGTGAAAGAATCGGATCCGGCACTGCTTCCTTTCTGCTAAAATCAACGGAGGCGACCCCGACAGGCAGATAAAAGCATGCCGGGGCCGTTGTGGGTAAGGTAAACACCGAAGCAACGCCGTTTCTGTTTCCTTCAACAATCGAACGGCAGCCTGAACGGCGTTTGTCCGAATTCGCCGCTTATTGGGCGATGCTGTTATTCACGGCCTCCGTGATCAGATCGCAGAATTCGTCGATGGTGATGTTGCCTTCCAGGAAATCGTAAATGTTGACTGAGAACGCATCGCTGAACGCGGTACGCCAGCTGGCCTGCGTCTGAACAGGCGTTTCGTCGGCAAGGGACTGCCACAGCTCGCCCAGATTCTGACCGTCGAAGTATTCCACAGGCGTGTTGCAGGCGTCCATAGCGCTGTACAGCACGGGGTAAAGGCTGATCATTTCGTACTTCTTGATGCAGTTGTCCTCGTCGATCTGAGAGAATTTCATGAAGTCCCACAGCAAATCCTGATCAACGGTGGAATACTTCATCATACACAGGCCGGTGCCGCCCCAAACGGATACGCGGCTGGCATCCTCGGTCATCTTAGGCAGATAGCTGAACTCCCACAGGCCTTCCTGTTCGGGAACGTTGTCGCGCAGCCAGCCGGCGCCCCAGTCCGCCGCCACATAGCTGGCGACATTGTTTTCCCGAATCGCGCCCCAGCGCTCTTCGTCCGTTTCGTACGTGTAGAAGTAGCCGTCGTTAATCATATCGCGGGCATCGGTCATCAGCTCCTTGAACTGCTCGGAGAGGTTCAGATTGCCGTTTTCGTCAACGTAATCATTGTGAGAAGCCCGCAGGTAGGGCAAATGATCCAGCAAGGCAGAGCTGGGAATGGCAGCGATATAGATTCCCTGCTCATGCAGCAAGGCGGCGTCGGCCTTATACTCTTCCCAAGTGGTCGGATAAGAAAGGCCGTTTGCCTCAAAAATATCCCTGCGGTAGGCCATGGTTACAGGGCAAAGTGCGTGCTCAATGCCATAAATCTCACCATTATACGTGTACAGGTTTTCTCTGGACATGACAATCAGCTGATCGATGCCCTCGCTCTCAATCCGCTCTGTGAGGGGTACAAAGCACATTTTCTCCTCACTCATATAACGGGGGAACATACCCTGTTCCACATCTACAAGATCCGGGCTGCCTTCGCCGTCCGCCGCAATAACCACAGCCAGCTTATCCTGCATGGAGGTGTTGTCGAACACCTGAATATCGAATACAACCTCCGGATGCAGCTTGGTATATTCGTCGGTAACCCATTGATACCAGTTTGCGTGAGTGTCGCAAAAAGCCCAAATGGTGACGGTGGTTGTGCTGTCGCTCTCGGCTACGGCTGCAACCTGACCCAGGGTGGTAAAGCACAGGCAAACCAGCAGTACCAGAGACAACATGCGTAACGATTTCTTCATAAATAGATTTCATCCTTTCTGATTTTTACTTGCGGAAGTGCTCAACATACGAATGAACGGCGAAACCCTTTCAGACCTCCTCCCTTGATTGCTTTTGTGCATGTTCATCCATATGTGTAAAATCTTTGCATTCGGCGATTATTAATGTGGTTATCATATCATTGTGCATAAAAGAAAAATATATCTATCTTGCTGATTCTATGTACAATATTGCTGTCTCGGCGTATACTTTCAGGCAGATACCGGCGGATCGAGGCATGAAAGGGAAAGGTGAGAACATTGTACGAAGCGCTGGATACCCTTTCCCCGAAGCTGGTTTCCTGTACGGTCAGCAATCCCAACAGTGCGGAGAACGACTCCTACGGGGAGCGAATCGTACAGCATTACGAGCTGGAATATATTCTTTCAGGCTCAGGGTACATTCTTGTAAACGGCATTCCCGTACCCGTAGTACCCCATACGCTGAACCTGCGCTACCCCGGCATGTGCGTGGAGGGAATCGGGATTTACGAATGTATTTTTATCGAATTCGATCTTAACGAAGAGGCGGCCAAGCTCAGTGAGCTGGAGCAGTTCCCGATTGTGTACAAAGGCATTTCCCCGGATTATTTATCCAAGCTGTTCCACGGCTTTCTGCAGTACGATCTGATGCCCGTATACTCGCAGAAGCTTCTTTTCAAGTCGCAGATTCTTACGCTGCTTAACGAAATGATGGATGATTATTCCCACGGATACAACCACGTGTACTGTGTGAACGATATCTATTCGGACTCGATCAAGCAGTCCATCAGCTACATACAAACGCACTACGGCGAGACCGTCAAGCTGGAAAGCCTGGCGGCAGAATCCGGCTACAGCGTATATCACTTTTGCCGGCTGTTCAAAAAAATCACCGGCTGGACGCCGATCCAGTACCTGACCCAGTATCGCATCAACAAGTCCAAAAGGCTGCTGGTTACGACGGACAAAAAAATTGAAACCATCCTGATGGATTGCGGCTTCAACAATTATTCCTACTTTTTCAGAACCTTCAAGCTGTTTTACGGCATGACGCCGCAGGCCTATCGCAGAAAATGCGCCCCGGAGCGAGTGGGCGCGCGTGAAAATTCATAGGATTGCGCTTGCAGTATCCTTGATCACAGAACGCGCAATCCATACGACGCATGGTTTATTCGCCGCTATTCTGCCAAAAACGGAAGCATATTCTGTTGCACGATCCTGCGCTGTTATGAAATGCCATACAAAGAGGCGCTTTACCGCCCGAACGCAAGGCGCGCCATCAGTGCCGCGCCCCAGGCCGCGTCGTGAAGCGGGTCCATAAAGCGAAGGTCCGGAAAGCCGGCAAGCAGCCTTCGGGTCGTTTCGCCGCGCACGCCCTCGAAATGGGCCAGTATGCTTCCGCTCAGCGCCACGCGCGCATCCGGCATCCGAAGCTTTTTAACCACGGTTTTGCAAAGCCCGGCTAGCTCCGCGGCGGCCTTGCGGGATATCGCCTGCGCCGCGGGATCCTGTCCCGCCTGTATTAACAGCGGCGCAAGAGACGCAACCTGTGATTTGTCCGTTTCCCCCACATAGAGCGTGCGCATAATGGTGGGAATGTCCCGCCATTTGTCCGTCCCGAAGACCAGCGCGGAAAGCGCGGTGGGCGCGTTTCGTCCGTCGTGGGAACGGAGGACCGCCGTCAGGATATCGCGTCCGATGGCGTATCCGCTGCCCTCGTCGTCCACCAGGTAGCCGCAGCGCGCGGTTTCGCCCGCGGCGTTTCGGCCGTAGCAAATGGAGCCGGTGCCGGCCACCAGCACCGCGCCCACCCCTTCCACCGCGCCGTACAGCGCGGCTTCCTGATCGCCGTGGATCGCGTAGGGGCCCGCGTAGCCGGCATCCCGCAGGGCGCGGCCCACCAGCTCCTCGGAGACCGGGTTGCTGGTGCCCGCCGTGGCGATGACCATACCCAGGCACCGGCCCGGAACGCCCTTTACGAACGCAACGGCCTGCCCGACACAGGAGAAGATTTCCCTTTCGCTCGCACCGTTGACGTTGAGCGCGCCGAAGATACGGCGTTCGATCTCCACGCCGTCCGCCGTGACGCACGCGACGCAGGTCTTGGTGCCGCCGCCGTCCCAGCCAACCACAAAATCGCCCATATCGTTCCTTTCCCGCTCACAGCCGATACATCCGGTACGGAACGCCGCTTCGGTCGGCCGTATAGCGGCTGCGCCGCATACAGTCGAACGAGGCCGCCAGCTCCCTGCGCTCGAACAGCTCGGTCACGCCCAGCGCCACAGCTTCCTTCCCGAACGCGTCGATACGCTGCGTCCTGTCCGGCGCATCCATAGGCAAGCGCACCAGCAGCGCGTAGCGCAGCCCCAGCCGCTCCCGGCGGATACGCGCGCGCTGCGCCCTGTCCGTCGTCCGGTCCAGCGCCTGCGCGAGCAGCCCGTCCGCCCGGCCAAGCACATCCTCCGACAGATAGCCGGCCGTGGGCGGGTCGAATATGCCCATATGGCACTTTTCGGCTTCCCTCTCCAGCATCGCAAGGCATTCCAAAACCGGCAAACGGGCCCGGACTCCATAATACTCCTCCACAAACTCGGTTTTCAAGGCCTCCACGTCCGCATCCGCGTTCCATAAGAGCTTTCCGAGCAGGTAGATTTTGAGCGGCGCAAAGGCGCTGGTTTCCCCCGGCGCATAGTTGCCCTGCTCGAACACGCCCTTGACGCCCAGGCGCCTGAAGAACCGCAGGTTGGGCTGCAGCACGTGCAGGTTGGGAAAGGGCTGCAGATAATTGCTGAAATTGGTGGTGTAGTCCCAGATGTAAAGGTTTTGGCAGCGCCGCGACCAGGCGGCGAGGTCCTCCGCAAAGCCGTGCGCACTGGTCGCAAAGTAACGCGCCGCTCCCTGTTCCACGTCGATGTTGGCGATGGCCTGGTCGCACGTGCCGATCGCGTGGCTGAAGCAGCACTCGATATCGCAAAGGCGGACAATCACGTTTTTCCGCGGCCTGAGGGTGCGCGGCGGCTTCCGGCTGTACAGGTAGGCGAAGGTATGCAGCATTACCTGCGGATAATCGACGGCGATCTCATCCGCCACGGCGTTCACGAACGCGATCATGCTCCCCGCCGAACTGCCTTCCGCCTGGTCCAGCGCGCGGCAGGCGTCGCATTCGCAGTTGCCATACCAGTCGTTCTGCGCCACCGAAAATATCGTATAATCGGGATGCTCCCGTATCCAGCCGCGCACGCCCTCCACGCATAATTTGAGAACGTCCGGGTTGGTCAGACACAGCTGGCTGTGATCCCGTCTGCGCTTGCCGTCCACGAGGCTGAAATACTCGGGATGCGTGTCGAACCACTTCTCCGGGGGCACAAGCTCCTCGAAGGTGTGGCTGTAGTTGTAAAACATCGTCTTTCCGCCCATCTCCGGCGTTATGCCCGCGCAGGCGGAGTTCAGGCGGCATTTGAGCGCAAAGCGGCCGTCGGTGGCGCCGCGCCAGTACACCTCCCGGCAGGCGAAGTCCGGGGCGGACGAAAGCGTTCCCGGCGTGAGCACAGCGTCCTCCCGGAAAGGGATCTTTTCGCAGTCCGCCGCGAAAAAGCGGCATTGGAACTGCCATTCCAGAAAGGCGTACACGCCGTAGGCCACGCCGCGGAGGCTCGGGCTTTGAATGCTCGCGCCGTCCGGCGTCACTGAAAGTTGAAAATCTTCGCCCTCGCCGCCCGCGGCTTCCAGCGCGAAGGGATAGCCTCCCTCCCCGACTTTGCAGCCTGTGCAGCGGCAGAGGTAAGCGGCAAGCTCCTCCGCCGCGAAAGGCGCGTTGGAGGTGACGGTAACGGTTTCCGGAAATCGCATATGGTTTCTCTTCCTTACGCAAGGCGGGGGCCTGGCTTACGCCAAGCCCCCGCGGAATGGAATATCCGGGTCGGGGTCGGTTAATCGCTCATCAGCGCGTAGGCTTCGGCGCCTTCGTCGATGATTTCCTGCAGACCCATCGTTTTGAGAGCCGCGTACTTGGTCTCGAACTCTTCCACGGTGATCTGGCCCGCAATGGTCTGGTCACGCAGCGCGCAAACGCCGGTGGTGATCAGCTCCGCGCGATACTCGGTGTACGCTTCGGTTTCCAGCGTC
>Ga0209203_1001978_pt1 | contig 14231 bp, 13 predicted proteins | sample AD_UKC109_MetaG_FD_184423 | JGI IMG/M metagenome (GOLD analysis project Ga0209203, IMG submission 184423) | Active sludge microbial communities of municipal wastewater-treating anaerobic digesters from Hong Kong - AD_UKC109_MetaG (SPAdes)... | ecosystem: Engineered > Bioreactor > Anaerobic >... | reverse complement strand
TACAACGGGAGAACGGATTCCCGGGAACAGCATAGCTTTGCAGGTTCCATAGCGCATGCTGCGGAAGAATATCAAACACCGGATGTTTCCAAAGCTGACAACAAATGATATAATTCAGTCGGAAATGTAATAATGCCATAAGGCAGTAGATATAAGAAGGCAAATGGATTGTGCGATGCACAGACCTTTGCCTTTTTACGTTCCGGAGGAAGTTTTTATGAAAAAGGAAGTATTGATTGGGCTTGGTGATCTTGGTCTTGAGGATTTCGTAGCCGTAGCAAGGCATGGAGCAAAGGTCCGCATATCTGAAGAATCCATCGGGAAAGTGGAAAAATCCAGGGAAACCGTCAGGTCATTCATTGACAGGGGAAGCATCGTCTATGGGGTCACAACGGGTTTCGGTAAGTTCAGTGAAGTCTGCGTTACAAAGGAACAGGCCATGCTGATGCAGAGAAACCTGATAGTGTCACATGCAGTTGGCAGCGGGGATTTCTTTGATGAGGATGTGACAAGAGGCATAATGCTCCTTCGTATAAACAGCCTTTGCATCGGATATTCCGGTGTAAGATACAAGATAATCGCAACACTTGTCGATATGCTGAACAAAGGTGTTCATCCTCTGATACCCGAAAAGGGCTCTTTGGGAGCCAGCGGAGACCTTGCACCGCTTGCCCACATGGTTCTGCCGATGCTTGGATTGGGCAGGGCGGAGTACATGGGGGAAACAATGAGCGGAAGCCTTGCCATGGAAAAGGCAGGAATCGCAATTGTGGACCTGGTGGAGAAAGAAGGACTGGCATTGATCAACGGTACCCAGGTCATGACTGCTGTGGGGGCACTGACCATATATGATTCAGTCAAGTTAATGGATGTAGCCGATCTGTCTGCCTGCCTTACATTTGAGGCTCTCCATGGAATAACATCAGTCCTTGACCCAAGGATACATCTTCTAAGACCCCATATGGGTCAGGTCAAGACTGCAATCAATATGATGAAAATGCTTGAAGGCAGCAAATGCACGATGCACCAGGGTGAAGGAAAAATCCAGGATGCCTATTCCCTGAGATGTACTCCCCAGGTCCATGGAGCCAGCAGGGATGCATTTGGTTTTGTCAGGGAAAGGGTGGAGATTGAAATGAACTCGGTGACTGATAATCCTCTCATATTCCCAGACACAGAGGAAGGAATATCCGGGGGGAATTTCCACGGCCAGCCCGTTGCCCTGGCATTCGACTTCCTTGGGATTGCACTTGCAGAACTTGCGGACATATCTGAAAGACGCCTTGAGCGAATGGTAAACCCTGCACTCAACGGACTCCCTGCATTCCTTGTGGAATCGGGTGGGGTCAATTCCGGTTTCATGATAGTTCAGTACAGCGCAGCGGCCCTTGTGTCTGAAAACAAGGTTCTGGCCCATCCGGCAAGTGTGGACTCCATACCATCCTCAGGCAACCAGGAAGACCATGTGTCCATGGGAACCATTGCTGCCCGAAAGGCAATGGAAATCTTCAAAAATACCAGAAGGGTTATAGCAATGGAACTTATGTGTGCATGCCAGGCCGTGGATCTTGGAAGGCATGAACCAATGGGAAAAGCCACTGCAAAGGCGTATAATGTTATCAGAAGAAAGGTTGAAAAACTGGAGTCGGACAGGGAAATGTACGATGATATAAACAACCTTGAAGAGCTGGTCACTGAAAAGATACTCAATGAAATAACCGATGAATTCTGTGGAGGTGATTCAATTGACCATTGAAACTGAAGGAAGACTTCCAAAATACCACGAACCGGACAAGAAATACAGAAGGGCTCCAAAACGTGAGCTTCTCCTGAATGAACGGGAAATAAAACAGGCGCTTAAGAATGCACTCAGATATATTCCTGAGCCGCTTCATACCGAAATTGCCCCTGAGTTCCTGGATGAACTTATGACAAGGGGCAGGATATATGGATATCGTTTCAGGCCAAAAGGAAGAATCCATGCGAAGCCATTGGATGAATATGAGGGCAGATGCATCGAAGGGAAGGCATTCCAGCTCATGATGGACAACAACCTTGACTTTGAGGTTGCGTTGTATCCGTATGAGCTTGTCACCTATGGAGAAACAGGCCAGGTTTGCCAGAACTGGATGCAATACAGGCTGATCCAGGAGTATCTCCGTAAGATGACGGACAGACAGACCCTGGTAGTGGCATCGGGGCATCCTCTCGGATTGTTCCGGTCAGATAAAAGAAGCCCCAGGGTTATAATTACTAATGGACTTATGACGGGTATGTTTGACAATCCGGATGATTGGTCAAAGGCCTGTGCCATGGGTGTTTCCAACTATGGTCAGATGACCGCGGGCGGATGGATGTACATCGGTCCGCAGGGAATTGTACATGGAACATACAGTACCCTGATTAATGCCGGGCGTCTGAAACTTGGAATCCCTGATGATGGAAATCTTTCCGGAAAACTCTTTGTATCATCAGGACTCGGTGGCATGAGCGGTGCCCAGGCCAAGGCAATAGAGATTGCAGGTGGAACAGGAATCATTGCCGAAGTAGACCTGTCAAGGATTCTGACAAGGCATAAGCAGGGCTGGCTTTATGAATATTCCAACGACCTGTCAGAGGTATTCAGACTCGCAAAGAAATATATGGAAGCCAGGAAGCCTGTTTCCATTGCTTATCATGGCAACATAGTTGACCTTCTGGCATATGCGGTGAAGAACAATATCTGGATTGACCTCCTTTCTGACCAGACATCCTGTCATGCGCCTTATGATGGAGGATACTGTCCTGTGGGGCTGGACTTCGAAGAGAGGACCAGACTGCTTGAAAGTGACAGGAAGAGGTTCAGGGAACTGGTTGACCGGTCACTGCAGCTCCACTTCTCATATATAAAGGAACTGACCGGGAGAGGAACATATTTCTTTGACTATGGAAATTCCTTCATGAAAGCTGTCTTTGACGCAGGTGTGACTGAAATTGCCCGAAATGGAAAAGATACTTCCGAGGGATTCATATTTCCCTCATATGTTGAGGACATAATGGGTCCCATGCTGTTTGATTATGGATACGGACCATTCAGATGGGTATGCTTAAGCGGCAGGGACGAAGACCTGGAAAAAACCGACGAAGCTGCACTATCAGTCATTGACCCGGAAAGAAGGGTCCAGGACCGTGACAACTGGGTGTGGCTGAGGGACGCAGGAAAGAATAATCTTGTTGTCGGCAGCAAGGCGAGGATACTTTATCAGGATGCTATCGGCCGAAGGGACATTGCACTGAAATTCAACGAAATGGTCAGGGATGGAGTGATCGGGCCGGTTCTCATTGGCAGGGACCATCATGATACAGGTGGTACGGACTCTCCTTTCAGGGAGACTTCAAATATCAAGGACGGAAGCAATGTGACTGCAGACATGGCGGTACAGTGTTTTGCAGGAAATGCTGCGAGGGGCATGAGTCTTGTTGCTTTGCACAACGGTGGTGGTGTCGGTATCTCAAAGGCAATCAACGGCGGTTTTGGGATGGTCCTCGATGGTAGTCCGGGGGTTGATGAAATACTGATGAGTGCGGTTCCATTTGATGTAATGGTAGGAGTAGCAAGGAGGAACTGGGCCGGAAACCCCGGTTCCATTGAAACCTCGGTCCGATATAATTCGGAACAAGGTGAAGATAATTCCATTACTATTCCCAATATGGCAGATGACGGACTGATTGACTCCGTAATGGAGGGATATGTTTATGAAAAAAATAATTGAATGCGTGCCCAACTACAGTGAGGGCAGGGATATCTCAAAGGTTGAGAAAATAGTGGATTGCTTCAGGGGAAAAACTGGAGTGAAACTTCTTGATTACAGCAGCGACGCAGATCACAACAGAAGTGTTGTAACGGTTATTGGGGAACCGGATCCTTTGGTGGAAGCAGTTGTATGCTCAATTGGAGTGGCGATGGATCTGATTGACCTCAATAAGCACAAAGGTCAGCATCCAAGGATGGGTGCAGTGGATGTCATCCCATATATACCCATCAGGAATGTGGGTATCAGGGATGCCGATGAATGTGCGAAGAAAACAGGTGAGCTGGCTGCATCAAGGTTCGGACTACCGGTCATACTTTATGAAAAATCAGCCTCTGCACCACACAGGTCGGATCTGGCGGAAATACGAAAGGGTGAGTTCGAAGGGATGGCAGCGAAGCTCAGGGATGCCAGATGGAAAAGTGATTTCGGACCTGACACCATCCATCCTACGGCAGGAGTGACTGCGATAGGAGCCAGGATGCCTTTGATTGCATATAACATAAAGCTGGGGACTTCGGATCTTTCCATTGCAACAGAGATAGCCAAGAAAATAAGGCATAGGAACGGTGGGTTCAGATATTGCAAGGCTATGGGTGTTGAACTGAAGGACAGGGGGATAGTGGAGGTTTCCATGAACCTTACGGATTATGACAAGACTGCAATATACAGAGTATTCGAAACAGTCAGGATGGAATGTCGCAGATATGGAGTACAGGTAATCGGCAGTGAAATAGTAGGGCTGGTTCCTATGAAAGCTCTGATTGAAAGTGCAGCATATTATCTGGGCTTGGAAAACTTCAGTGCGGAACAGATATTGGAGAACAGGATATGGATGGATTGATTCTAACGGATATCAATGAGCTGGTCACGTGCAGAGGTGAGGCACCCAGGAAAGGCAGGGCAATGGCAGATGCCGGAATTGTCCGGAAGGGTTGTGTCGTCATAGAGGGAGACCGGATTGCTGCGGCAGGTCCTGTGGATGATGTAATACATGAATATAATCCGAATTACTATAAAATAATTGATTGCAGCAGCAATGCGGTTCTTCCAGGATTCATTGATTCACATACCCATTTTGTGTTTGCAGGACACCGGGAGGAAGAGTTTTCCATGAGGCTTGCGGGTTCAACCTATATGGAGATAATGGCATCAGGCGGTGGAATTGCATCAACTGTGGCATCGACGAGGCTCGCCAGCCTTGAAAAGCTTGTTGAGCTTGGGAAAAGCAGGGCGGATTCAATGATTTCATTCGGCGTTACCACCGTCGAAGGAAAAAGTGGTTACGGTCTCGACCTTGACAATGAGCTCAAGCAGCTCAGGGCGATGAAACTGATAAATGACGGGCATCCCATCGATGTGGTTCCGACCTTCATGGGTGCCCATGCAGTACCGGGCGAGTTCAAAGGACGGTCCAACGACTATCTGGAGTATCTTATTGAAACCGTGCTTCCTGTGGTTAAGAAAGAAAACCTTGCCCGTTTCGTAGATATTTTCTGTGAAAAAGGTGCATTCAACGTATGGCAGTCGGAGTATTATCTGATGAAAGCCCGTGAAATGGGATTTGGAATAAAGCTTCATGCAGATGAGATTGTAAATCTGGGGGGAGCAAAACTGGCTGCGGATATTGGAGCTGTTTCAGCTGACCACCTGCTTATGACAGATAATGAAGGCATCAGGGCTATGGCGGACAATGATGTGATTTCCACTTTACTGCCCGCGACTGCATTCTGCCTCAGGGAAAAATTCGCGGATGCCAGAAAAATAATCGATTCCGGTGGAGCGGTTGCCCTTGCAACAGATTTCAATCCGGGAAGCAGTTATACAAATTCCATACCATTTGTCATTGCTCTTGCTGCACTGGGCATGAGGATGTCAGCGGAGGAAATTGTCAATGCCCTGACCATAAACGGTGCCTGCGCCCTTGGTATACAGGAAGATAAGGGCAGCATAGAGGCTGGGAAAAAGGCAGATCTTGTAATACTCGAGAACCCATCCATTGGTTTCCTGGCATATAATACAGGTATGAATCAAATACTGACAGTCATAAAGGACGGAAAGGTAGTTTACAATAGAAATGAAAGACATGAGCTTGGCTGAATTTACAAGGGCAACGGCTTCGGGAAGTCCTGTCCCCGGCGGAGGAAGTGTTGCTGCACTTTGCGGCAGCCTGGCGGCTTCACTGGCCGGGATGGTTGCAAATCTCACGGAAGAAAATGAGAGGATGAAGCAGATAAGTGTAAGGATGGAAACACTCAGGACTTCCTTGCTGGATCTGATTGAGAAGGACAGCAGGTCATTTTCGGCTGTAATGGAAGCATATCGTATGCCAAAGTCGGGACAGGAAGAGAAAAACGAACGCTCACAGGCCATACAGGAAAGCCTTAAGGAGGCTGCAAGAGTTCCCATGGAGACGGCTGAGACGGCATATGAAATTTTGGAGTATTCAAAATATGTGGTCCTGCACGGAAATAAAAATGCAGTGACTGACGGTATGGTTTCCGCTATGCTTGCCAGGACAGCGGTCCTTGCCTCACTTTTGAACGTCAGGATAAATCTTACATCAATCAAGGACAACAGCTTTACTGAGTATATGAACAGAAGAGCGTTGGAAATGGAAAAGGCATGCAGAATGGCAGAGGATGATATTATTTCATGTGTTTCATTGCAGATGTTGTAAAATAGAAGTATCAACGGTTCCACAGGAGGCATTCAATGTCTGAAAACAAAATGGGTATCGGCAAACTTGCCCTTACCCTGGCAATAACAGATGGCAACGAAGAAAAGCTCAGGGAGCGTTATGAGAAGCTTGGGTACCGTCTGCTCAAGGGACAGATCGGAACAATGGAGGCAGGCAGGATATTTGCAGCGGTTGAAACTGCAGTCACACGCCAGAAACTGATTGGCGAAAATTACCATGAGGAACATGCCCTCTACCATGCCATAACCGAGGCATTCAACGGTTATTGCAGAGGTCCCGTAGCACTTGACAATGTGCTGAGGACAACGGGTATGGTCTTTTCCGTAGTAAGGGGAAATCTGGTTTCAGGTGATTCTGATAACGGGGAATGGATAGCAGTGGTGTTATACGGACACATCGGGTCTCCACGCAGGGGATTTGAGCATGAGGCGATAGGTCTGGGAATTCAGTCCATTTAGATATTATCTTCGCAGCAAACAACGATATCCGGTTATTTCTTTCTTTTCAAAGCGTCAGAAACAATGGATGGTGCAAGTAATATTTTTACATTTGCACTGTTTTTTAGGGTTGTCAATGTAAAATTTATGCTCTATACTTTATTTGACCTCTTAGTATCAGGTCATAATTGTTAATCATAAGGGGAGAACATGACTAAAGCTTCTAACAATAAAAAGCTACGGCACGAACGTCTGGTCAGGATAATTGACAATGAACCATTTCTGACTGATGAGGAAATTGCAAGAAGACTGGATGTTAGCATCCCGACTGTCAGACTTGACAGGCTTGAACTTGGCATCAGGGAGCTGAGGGAGAGAATCAAGGACATGGCAAAAAAGACGCAGGAGAAGGTCAGGTCACTTGCAAACAAGGACATAGTCGGAGAACTCCTTGACCTCGATCTTAATGAAAGAGGAGTTGCTGTATTTGAAACAACGAAGGACATGACATTTGAACGCTCTGAAATCATAAGGGGGCATTTCATATATGCGTTTGCTGAATCCACGGCAATATCAGTCATTGATGCCGATGTTGCACTTGTTGGGGTAGCAAACATCAAATACAAGGTTCCTGTGTATTTCAGCGACAAACTGGTGGCAAAGGCTGAAGTCAAAAGAATCAGGACAAACAATTTTGTCGTCTGGGTAATGGTCTACAGGGACCGCAAGGAAGTCTTCAGAGGCAAATTTATATTGATTACGGTATAGCGGAGGTTTTATTTGAATATACTGGTTGATGCAATGGGTGGAGACAACGCGCCTTTCGCTATTGTAAAGGGTTGTGTCGAGGCCGTAAAGGAGAAAAAGGGATTTGACATTACCCTTATTGGCGATGAAGAGGAAATCAGAAGGATTCTCGAAGCAGAAGACTATGAGAAGGAACGTATTTTTGTAAAGGCTACGACTGAGGTCATCACGAACCATGACAAACCTACGGAAGCAATCAGGACTAAAAAGGATTCTTCAATGGTGGTTGGGTTCAGGATGCTGAAGTCAAAAATGGGGGACGCATTTCTCTCAGCAGGAAACACAGGGGCGCTGCTTACGGCTTCGTTGCTGCTTCTTGGGAGAATAAAAGGTGTTCTAAGACCCGCTCTTGGAGCAATAATTCCAACCAAGGGAAGGGAAACACTGCTTATTGATGCAGGGCTGAATTCGGCTGTACGACCGGAAAGCTACGTTCAGTTTGCGCATTTCGGCATAGAATATATGAAGGCTCTCTATGGGATTGATGATCCTTCGGTCGGACTGGTCAATATTGGCAGTGAAGATTCAAAGGGGACTCCGACGGTCAGGGATGCAAATGAACTTCTAAGAAGTGCCGGAATCAATTTTGTAGGCAACCTTGAGGGCAATGATGTAATAAACGGCAAAGCCAAGGTGGTCGTCTGTGATGGTTTCGTAGGAAATGTGCTGCTGAAGTTCTTCGAAGGGACCGGAATGTTCTTCCTGGAAGGTCTCAAGGGAGTCCTGAAGAAGAACATACTGAACAAGGTCGCCGGTGCGGTCGTGAAGAAGGACCTAGGTGATTTCTTCAGACCAATGAATCCTGACATTGTTGGCGGAGCACCTATCCTGGGGGTTGAGGGACTCGTAATGAAAAGCCATGGAAGCTCCAAGGTGCTGACCATCAAGAATGTTATAACAAAGACTGTAAGGCTGGTGGAAGCCGATATAACCGGACATATAAGAATGAGTTTGGAAGGGGAGTTCTGATGGGTAAGATTGCATTCGTTTTTCCAGGGCAGGGAGCACAGTATGTGGGTATGGCCAGGGAAATTGCTGAGAATAACAAAGCTGCTTCTGATGTATTCGATATAGCAGGCAAAAGACTTGGATATGATGTCAGGGATCTGGTTTTCAACGGTCCTGAGGAGAAACTTAAGATAACCAGGAACACACAGCCTGCAATCCTGACCGCCAGTTGGGCCATTTACAAGGCATTTGAACAATATGACATCAAACCTGATTATACTGCCGGTCTGAGCCTTGGCGAGTTCACCGCACATGTTCTTTCCGGAAGCCTGGATTTTGCTGATGCCGTTGCCCTCGTTGAAAAGAGGGGAACCTTCATGCAGGAAGAAGTTCCTGAAGGAGTAGGTGGAATGACCGCTGTACTCGGACTGGATGAAGAAACCGTTGAGCAGGTGTGCAGTGATGTAACGGAATACGGATATGCTGCATGTGCAAACTATAACTGTCCCGGTCAGGTAGTTATTTCAGGTGAACTCAGTGCTTTGGGAAAAGCGGGTGAGCTTCTCCAGGAAAAAGGCGCAAAAAGAGTTATACCTCTTCAGGTCAGTGCGCCTTTCCATTGCAGGCTTCTGGCAGGTGCCGGTGAAAAGCTTGCAGCAGAACTGGAAAAGATTGAAATAAAGGATATGAAAGTGCCGGTATACGCAAATGTAACTGGAGAACCGATAGTTTCAAGTGATGATATAAAAGGCCTTCTTGTAGAGCAGGTCAGCAATACGGTGAAGTGGACCAATATAATAAGAAATATGGTTGCTGAAGGTGTTGATACATTTGTGGAAATCGGACCGGGAAAAGTTCTGAGCGGACTTATCAAGAAAACAGACAGGGAAGTCAATGTCATCAATATTGAGGATATGGCCACACTTGAAGCCGCTGTTGAATTCCTAAGGACGGTATGACCATGAAAATGAACGAAATGAATGTGCTGGTAACGGGGGCAAGCAGGGGAATTGGAAAGCGTATAGCAGAAGCATTCGCTCTTTCGGGGGCGAATGTGGTGCTAAACGCCAGCAGGGAATCAGAGCATTTCTCCAATACCCTCAAGGAGTTTGAATCAGCCGGTTATTCAGTAATGGCATATGCATGTGACGTTTCGGATCCGGATGCTGTCAGTAGCATGATTAAGGCGATAAATGAAAGGTTCGGAAATATCCACGTACTTGTCAACAATGCCGGGATAACGAGGGACATGCTTCTTATGAGGATGTCAGAGGCTGAATGGGATGATGTCCTTGACATAAATCTCAAAGGCACATTCAATTGCACAAAGGCTTGCGTACGCCCTATGATGAAGCAGGGGTTCGGCAGGATAATCAATATTTCATCTGTGGTTGGGCTGACGGGCAACCCGGGACAGGCCAACTATGCTGCATCAAAGGCAGGTATGATAGGATTTACAAAGGCGGTTGCAAAGGAAATAGGCAAAAAGGGAGTTACATGCAACGTGGTTGCACCGGGATTCATAGAAAGTGACATGACCGGGGTGCTTCCTGAAGATATAAAGGCAAAGTATCTGGAGAACATTGCCGTGGGAAGATTCGGCACAGCTGATGATGTAGCCAATGCAGTGCTGTTTCTTGCGAATGAGAACAGTTCGTTCATCACAGGCCAGGTACTGACAGTTGACGGTGGTATGGTAATGTAATATATTGACATTGCTGTCTCGTATATTTAAAACAAAACGGAGGTAATTTAAATGGTATTCGAAAAGGTAAAGGAAATTATTGTGGACCAGCTGGGTGTGGATGAGGATTTGGTTGTAATGGAAGCTTCGTTCATCGAGGATCTTGGTGCAGATTCCCTTGATATCGTTGAATTGATCATGTCAATGGAAGACGAATTCGGCGTTGACATTCCGGACACGGATGCTGAAAAGATTTCAACGGTCAAGGACGCAGTTGACTACATAACCAACAACCAGTAAATGTTATTCCCCGGTCATGGGGAATATCCTGCCTGATGTATGACAGTCCGGGGGCTCTACCCCTGGTTGTCATGCTTCATGGTCTTGAAGGGGATCAAAGGCAGCGATGTGTATCCTTCACGAAAGGTCAGTATTATGGAAAGAAGAAGAGTGGTTGTCACCGGTTTGGGCGTAATATCTTCACTGGGCCTTAATTTCAATGATTTCTGGAAGAATATAAAAGCCGGAAAGAATGGGATTACCCTTGTGGAAAGGTTTAATACTGAAAACCTTCCCACGAAGGTGGCTGCGGAGATCAAGGATTTTGACCCTGTCAATTTTATGGACAATAAGGAAGCAAGACGTCTCGACAAGTATGCTCAATATGCAGTAGCGGCAGCTTATGAAGCTTATGCTGCTTCGGGACTTGATAAAGTTGAGTTTGATAAAACCAGGATGGGCGTGCATGTATCATCGGGGATAGGCGGGCTTGAGACCATAGAACAACAACACAACCTGTTCAATGAAAAGGGCGGAAGAAGAATGAGTCCGTTTACCGTCACAATGATGATTGCCAACATGGGTGCCGGTAAAATAGCCATAGACCTTGGAGCAAAGGGCCCTGCAGAATGCGTTGTCACTGCATGTGCATCGTCCACCTATGCTGTAGGGAATGCCTTCAGGCTTATACAATGGGGAGAGGCTGATGTTGTTGTGGCCGGTGGGTCAGAAGCACCTGTGACAGAGTTTGCATTATCTGCTTTTGCGGCGAACAGATCCATATCCTTTGAAGCTGATCCCAGCAGGGCATGTCTTCCCTTTGATATAAACAGAAGCGGATTTGTCATGGGTGAAGGCGGTGCGATGTTGATACTTGAGGAACGTGAACATGCCATTGCCAGGGGAGCTGACATAATTGCTGAAATCGTCGGTTATTCAGCTACATGTGATGCCTATCACTTCACAGCACCGGAACCCGAAGGAGACGGAGCTTACCGATGCATGGAAAATGCAATCAGGGACGCAGGGATTGGTACATCTGATATTCAGCACATAAATGCCCATGGAACAGGTACTGAACTGAATGATAAAACTGAAACAATGGCAATCAGAAGGCTGTTCGGTGACCACGAGAAGAATATTTCTGTTACTGCAACAAAGTCCATGACCGGACACAGCCTTGGAGCGGTTGGCGCCCTTGAAGCTATAATTACAGCACAGTCCATAAAGGAAGGCTTCATTCCGCCCACAATCAATACATCTGAAATTGACCCCGAGTGCAGTCTTGGCGGTATTGTACTGGGCAAGGGCATTGACAGGGATATAGAGTATGCTTTGTCCAATTCATTTGGGTTCGGCGGGCATAATGCATCAATTGTATTCAGGAAACATAGATAAATGCAGGACCATAAATATATTGAAAGTCTCGAAAAGGCCATAGGTTATTCATTTCTGGACAAGGATTTGCTTACCAGAGCTTTGACACACAGCTCTTTTGAGGCTGACAGGAACTACGAAAAACTCGAATTTCTTGGTGATGCAGTCGTACAGATAATAATCAGCAATTACCTTTATGAAACACATCATTACCTTAGTGAAGGTGAAATGACCGTTACAAGGGCATATGCCGTGTGCGGTGAGACTCTGGGTAAAGCCTCATCACAGATGAACATAGACAAGTATATTCTCATAGGATCATCCGGCCGCAAGAGGAAAATCAATAAGAACAAATCAGTGCTTGCGGATGTCTTTGAAGCCATTACCGCAGCCATATATCTGGATACCGGAATAGAAAGGGCCAGGGAATTTGTTCTTGGTAACCTTGCCGATTATGTTGAAGAGTATATTGAATCAGGGGACAACAAGGATTACAAGACAAGGCTTCAGCATATCGTACAGGAGAAGTATTCCATTGAACCAAGGTATGTAGTGCATGGAGAAAAAGGACCTGCCCACGACAAAACTTTCAATATTGATGTTTATGTTAAGGACAGGCTGTGTGGAAAAGGTAAAGGCAAGAGCAAGAAAAAAGCCCAGCAGAACGCCGCGATGAACGCCCTTAAGAAATACGACCGCCGAGGCAGCTTCTGAAGAATACACAGCTATTTCGGACCTTCCGATTCAGGAAGGTCCTTTCATATGAAACACATCCATCCAGAACACCCAGTCCTTAGGCAAATATCATATAATTAGAAACATAACACTACGATAATTACGACAGACGTAAATATTCACGACTGTCGTAAAAATTGTCAAGTTAGAAATATAACGACACAATAATTACGACAGTCGTGAATATTACGGGTGGGGTTTTAATGGATTAGGCTGTGGTTTTATGTTAAAATTGTCTAAGATTACAGACCTTCGGGAGAGCTTGATGTATTTAAAGAGAATAGAACTTCAGGGTTTCAAGTCTTTTGCTGGAAAGACAGTGCTTGAATTCCATAAAGGCATAACAAGTGTAGTAGGACCAAACGGCAGCGGCAAGAGCAATATTGCCGATGCAGTTCGCTGGGTTCTTGGAGAACAAAGCGCAAAACAGCTTCGTGGATCCAAGATGTTTGATGTTATCTTTTCAGGGACCCAATATAGAAAATCCGTAGGATTTGCGGATGTTACCCTTGTGATAGACAATGAGGAAGGCAGACTGCCCATTGACTACTCAGAAGTATCCATAACACGAAGGCTTTACAGGTCCGGGGACAGTGAATTTTCAATCAATGGAAACCAGTGCAGGCTCAAGGATATCAGGGATCTGTTCCTTGATACAGGTGTGGGAAGAGACGGATATTCCATTATCAGCCAGGGCAAGATCCAGGAAATATTAAGCGTAAAAAGTGAGGACCGGCGCGGTATCTTTGAAGAAGCGGCCGGAATCATGAAATACAAGGTCAGGAAGATTGAAGCCCAGAGGAAGCTTGAAAGAACAGAGCAGAACCTGCTGAGGATAGGTGATATAGTCAATGAACTTAAACATCAGATGGGACCGCTTGAAGAGCAGTCAATCAAGGCCAGGGAGTTCATTGAACTGAGGGAAGTCCTTCAGAAAAATGAAGTTGGATTATATCTGAATAACCTAAAGAACTTTAACTCAAGGCTTGAAAAATATGAACTTGATATGGAAAGCCTGAGGAGTGATATTGAACTCCAGGAAAAGGAGCTGGAACAGGCATCCCTGGATAACACAGAAAGAATTAAAAAGCAGCATGAACTGGAGGAATCCGAAGAAAACGCAAGGGCTGTTCTCAATGAATTCCTCATGTCGGTGGAGACAAAAAGACATGAAGTCCAGATTGCAAGGGAACGGCTTAATTCTATAATTGCAGGCAGGGAACGTGCAAGAAGGGAAGTCCTGGAAATTGAAGAAAAGAAGAAGCAGCTGGCAAGGGACTATTCACGACGTGAAGAGCAGATAGAGTACCTGAAGAAACAGCAGGCTGTCTTTGAAGAAAAACTGAATGATAAAAGAAAAGTACTGGATGCAATTCTTGTAACCCTTGGAGAAAAAGAGAAACAGATGGAAATGCTCCGGGAACAGCTTGATGACATGGTGGACAGACTGTCCGAGGTCAGGATTAAGATGC
>Ga0209203_1001977_pt1 | contig 14235 bp, 18 predicted proteins | sample AD_UKC109_MetaG_FD_184423 | JGI IMG/M metagenome (GOLD analysis project Ga0209203, IMG submission 184423) | Active sludge microbial communities of municipal wastewater-treating anaerobic digesters from Hong Kong - AD_UKC109_MetaG (SPAdes)... | ecosystem: Engineered > Bioreactor > Anaerobic >... | reverse complement strand
TGGTTGTATCAGACACGGGACATCATGTTCCAGATCAAAGAATGGCTCGGCGTGGAAAAGCTCTTGAGCCTTGATGCTTACAAGGACTACTACGGAATGGACGACATCAACAGCATCCTCGATGTCATGAAACGCCAGAAAATCATCGACTGAGAAATATTGTGTCAGCATTAAATGGCTGAATTTTTTATGATATGCCCTTTACAGTTGCAGTCCTTTTTTGATTTTTTCGAGCATCATTTTTTCGGCATCGTTGTACGCGCCATCCGCCAGGAAGAGCCGGCGGGCGATGCTTAAGGCTTCCATGCGGTCGTCCTTGTCTTTGATCAGAACCGACAGGGCATTGATGGCTTTATCCTCATCAGCCTGGAGGATAGCGGTCTGTTCCTGCATGATCTTTTTAAACTTTGCCGGACGCAGCTTGCTCAATACCTTGTGGGTTAAGGCGATCTCCGTGCCAATTTCATAATGCTTCCTTTTAATGCCCTGGTTGATTTTGGCCGTTGCCATATATATGCGAATAAGACCTTCCGCCACCCCTCCTTGTTCCATTGCCTCAAGACGTTTATCATGATCGGCGAGCACTTCCTGTGCCTCCCTGGACAATTCCGCCTCAACGGGCGGGAAGAGAAGTCTGAGCCAGTCACTGCCGTATATCTGCTTGAATAAGCTTTCCTGATTGAGATCGCGGTAGTCGCGGTAAATATCCAGGATCCCGTCGATGTATGCGGCAAAGTCTTTTTCCATGGCCGTAAACAGGTTATCCGCCGCCGCGGGCTTGCGGTTCTGCCTGGTGATGGAAGCGATGTTTTTCAGTGGGCGCATCAGGGGATTGATATCGGCAAACAGGTATCTCTGCGTGCGCAGCGGATGCAGATAACGGATGATCTCGGCGCCCAGTTCCGTGGCCCAGAGCTTTACCCAGGGACGCGCCACTAATTGATACAGGTTGTCGTTGGCTTCGGATACTTTGGCCACCACGCTGAAATCCGTTTCATCAGCCGTTCCGTCATCATAAGCGGCGATGTCGGCAAAGGTGCGCGGCGCAAAATCCGTGGTAAATTTGCCGCTCTTGATATCGCCTTCGATGACCATCTCGTAGAGACCGGGCGGCAGAAAATCAATCATGTCAAAGTTGCGGATAATCTGATTGTGTTCCTTTTTGGCGACGGAACCGGCAACGAAAATTCCCAGATGGCCGATGTCCTTGTGAACGATGTAAACAATGACCTGACCGTGCCTTTTGATGTCCTCCACGGAACTGTAAACGCGGGGAATCCAGTTGAGCGCCTGCTGGGCCGGGGTAATATTATCGCCCATCGACGCGAAGACCAGAATCGGGCTGTCAATGTTTTTCAGGCTGAGCTTTTGTCCTTCGCGCAGTTCCAGTTCGCCCCGCTCCAGTTTGTTGCCGACAAACAGGTTGCGGACGATATAGTGGATTTCTTCGGTGTTCATCATGAAGAAGCCGCCCCACCATTTTTCAAAGTTAAGATAGCGTTCTTCCTCCGTGTCCAGCTGCGAATAAACATTATACTGCTTGGTCCAGAAGGTATTGGCCGGGTTTAAAAGTTCCATGTTCAGAACCAAATTGGCGCCGTCAAAAACGCCGTTGCCCAGATCACTTAACAGGGAATTGACCCACACGCCGCCCAGGAGGCCTCCCTTATAGCGCATGGGATTGACGCCTGAAACACCGCTCCAGTAAGACAGAGGCGCGCCATTGAGCACCAGGGGCCCCCCGATGCCGGGCCTGTCCGCGTAAGCCAGAGCCGCCGCCCAGCCCGCCTGACAGTTGCCCATGACGGCCGGCGCGTCGGCGTAGGGATGAAGTTCGACAACCTTCTCGATGAATATTTCTATGGCTTCGATGACATCCGGGAGGGTCTGGCCGGGAATGGGATCGGTGTAAAACAGGATAAAATAAACCGGATGGCCATACTCCAGGGCCATGCCGATTTCCGAATCGCGCTTGGAACCGCCGATGCCCGGGCCGTGCCCGGCGCGGGGATCAATGATCACAATCGGCCTTTTGGGCCTTTCCGGACGGTCCTTCGTTTTTTGGCGGCGTTCTCCATGGCCGGGCGCTGCATCTTTTTTGCGGCGGTCGGAAATTCTGACCAGGGCATAATTGGCGGGATGCTTGAAATTCTTGGCATTGAGGATCATCTCATAGTTAAACGTCAGCACCGGCGGCTGGCCGCTGCGGATATGTTTGATGTAGTTGTTGCCTCTTTTGCGGAGAATATCCGTAAAAATGATGGATCGCTGCACGGAATCCACCAGATATTCGCTCAGTTGTTTTTGCCAGTCTGACCATTCCTGAACCTGCTTTTTATCAGGCTGTATATCCATAAATATTCTCCTTATAGGTTAATTCATTACGAATTCATTATCGACAATAATACACATACACTAACGACGCGTTCAATCTTTGTCAAGGCATTAAAGATGACGTGTCCATGATGCCTTCATCCCAGCAATCTTGTTTCTAATCTCTGTAATCGTTGCTTCCAATCGTTGTAATCATTCAAAACTGAATCGCTTTTCTTCAAACAATTTAAGACAGATATCCACGACATCCTCGTCATAAAGAATGCCCCTGTTCTTAATGATTTCAGCCAATGCCGGCTCAACGCCGAGGGCCGTACGGTAAGGACGGTGGGACACCATGGCCTCTACCACATCAGCGACCGTTAATATTTTCGATTCCAGGAGAATATCCTCTCCTTTTAAGCCATTAGGATAACCGGATCCGTCCATCCGTTCGTGATGTTCATGTACGATCCGGGCGATCGGCCAGGGGAAGTCGATATCTTTCAAAATGTCATACCCGGCCTGGGCATGTGTTTTAACGATTTCGAATTCTATATAGGTCAGTTTAGTCGGCTTGGTGAGAATTTCAGAAGGAATGGATATTTTCCCCAGATCATGAATGGTGCTGGCCATACGCAGACCGGTGAGACGGCTTTCCTCCAAATTCATCTCCAGGGCAATCGCATACGCAAGATCGGCCACCCGCCTCTGATGACCTGCCGTGTAAGGATCCCTTAATTCCACGGTTACGGCCATGGCATGAATGGTTGCCTCCAGTGATTGCCGCAGCTGATCCAGGCTTTTCTGACGGTCCTTCTCCATTTGTTTAAGCTCTGTGATATCGCGCACGATCCCTCTGAACCCGATTATTGTTTTACCGTCAGCATCCTTAAGCAGCGTGAAAGATGACTGGATAACCTTTTTGTTTCCATTCTTTTGGATAATTTCATAATCGAATAACCGGCCCGGCTCTCCCGTGCGGTAAACCTGGTTATGCGCCTGATACAATTTTCTTGCCGTTTCTTATTGATAAGAACTTGCTTTTAGTTGACGGCAGTATAAGAAACGCACTCTTGTGTGTCAAGAATATTTTAGCACAAGATGTGGGGTGCGGCACAAGTGACTGCGCTGAAGGCACATTCCGGCATTCATCCTTTAAAGAAAAATTTTCACCTTTATCAGCCGCGCGGCTTTTTGCGTCGGCTGAAATAGCCTTGTTATTCCTTATTTGCATCGTATTTGTCCAAATACATCCTTGCCAATTCAGTTCCTTCATCGGTATTTATAATTCCAGCTTTATGCAGTGCTCTAGCTACTCCCCAAAAATATATAGCTTTGTAATGTTCATCTCGAAATCCCCTTCGACGACCAGCCGGGTGCGGCAACTGTTGCACATAATATGAGTCTTTAACAAACCACTTTACCCAATCTTCAACGGCTGCACCGACTGCGAAAATAACTGCTGGCTTTAGTATTGAGATTTCTTTTTCCAAGAATTTTGAATAGCAGTTATTTACAGTTTCCTCTCGGTAAAAGGATAGCCCTTTAAATTTGCCGTACTTATTGTTTAATCCACATTTAACTAAATTCGTCATGTACACATTGGCAAGCTTGAACGTTGAAATAGCGCTCAAGACAAAACCACCATACTCACCTCCCCCAAATCCATCAGGATATAAAATCGATTCTTGATCACGATGTATCCAGTACCAGTCTTTTGAAGGATGTTTTTTATATTTCTGATATGACACCTCTTTGTAAATCCCATAGTCAAGACTGGGGGTTTCATACACGAACATTATAGATTCTTTATGCCAATCTGTTGTATTGGGTTTAACTTTTAATGCACGGAAAAAATCGCTTGAATGTGCTCCGTGAGATATATTTGTGAGTTGATATGAATCATCATCGTTTGCAGAGTTGCATCCCTTTTCTTCACAGGAAGTACAGTATCCATTTATGGGGGTGTGCTCATATCCGTTCTTTTTGTATTCATCAAATGTATATGATGTAACATCGGGAACACCAACTGAAATAAGCTCGTTGAAATTAAGTTTTCTCAGTTCATTCATTTTAAACCTCGCATAATGATCTTTTGTGTTTAGGCATAACGGTCAGGGCTGAGGCACAGCGGGTTTCGGAGCGATTATCTTTCAATCCTCGAAAATCTTCTGCAAAACCGTAAAACTTCAAATTCATCGAACAGCTTTAGCCGTTGCCTCCAGCCAATGGTTATAGTCCTGCCAAACCTTTCGTCTCATTCTAATCAAAAATCTCATTTCGCACCCAATTCACTAACCCGAAAAAACGCTCGCCATTTCATCATACAAACACAAAATACGCAAACCGTTCATTTTTCGCAATCATAAAAACGCCTGCCAGTCGCGTCCTTAAACTTTTCCAAAAACCTATACGACCAATGCACCGACAAATATGATATTCGCAAATCCTCTGTCAAAATAACTAAAAATGAAACAAATCTTTATGTATGAAAGAAATATATACTATAACGGTCAAGTCTGAGGCACGAGGTGAATCGAAGCGACAAACTTTCAAAGTTCACAACTCCTTTTGGAAGTCTGAAATCTCAGGTTTGTCGAGCAGCTCACCTCGTTGCCTCCATCTGATGGTTAGAATTTTATATTTCTATGAACTGGGCTAAGAACTTTGGGCGGGCATAAAAAGCCCTTGAAATAGAACCATGACCCCTACCTTTTGTCCTTGGCTGAATATAAACACCCATGTAACCAGTCAATGCTTTAAAACCCTGTGCGGGATCAAGCAATGCATTGCGAACCAAATCATAATCCGCCTTAACGGCCTCATACATATCATCTGAAAGGTTGAATTCCGTAACGGAATGGATATAAGTAGGATCATCAACATGAGTGCCCACAATTCTTGCCACAACAATGGCTTTCTTCAGTTTTGCCAGCAAATGACTGTCTTCAAATTCTTTCTGACAAATATTGACAGGATCAATCATGGTTATGGCCATTGTTTCCTTGAATGTAAGCTCGCCATTTTTCTTATACTTCAATGGAATTGATTTCAGTTCCCAGGAACCAAAATTGGGAGATTGAGCTGAGTTGATTGGCAACTGCAAATGACGTTCAAAGACATGACCGGCCCAACCTTTATTTACTTTGCCATCTCGGTATACTGTTACTCCGTATTTTTTAGCAAGATCATGTAGTTCTTTACCAACAAGATCCTGCAGTTTTGTTAATGCTTCTGTACGTTCCATAAAGTGTCCTCTTACGGTAACATTCCGTATTCAGCTTGTTTCTCGCTTACCCTCAATTCATCTTTCTCATTATGTCTAAATAGATCAATCTGACTAAAAACATCCTTTATTCTTGGAATTGCTATTTTATCCAAATAATCCTTTTCTGCATCAATTCCTACAAACTTTCTTCCGTTTTTGAGAGCAGAGACTCCAGTCGTCGCACTCCCACAGAATGGATCGAGAACGATGTCGTTTTCCTGAGTACATGCTAAAACAATACGGTCTAATAAAGCTTCAGGTTTTTGTGTAGGGTGTTTTCCATATTTTTTCTCACCATTTTTGGGAGTTGTAATAGCCCAGACACTTCTCATTTGCTTATTTGGTTTTTTAAGAAAATCACCGTTCCAATCTCCAGCTTTGACAAGATCGTAATTATAAAAATGTTTGGCTTCCTTATCTTTCTTAGCCCAAAGTAAAGTTTCGTGGCTTGCCGTAAACATGCGGCAAGCCAGATTTGGAGCTGCATTTGGCTTGAACCAGCAAATATCGTTAATTAAATGCCAACCTTGTTTCTGTAAGGCAAATCCGCAAGCATAAATAGAATGATAGGTTCCTGAGATCCACAGAGTCCCATTGGGTTTAAGAACTCGCCTGCATGCCTTTATCCAGTTGTAATGAAACTCAAAGTCTTCTTCTATTCCCTTGCTCTTATCCCATTTGCCTTTATTGACGCTGACTCTTTTTCCGGCATGGCAGGTAAAGCCACCGTTTGACAAATTATATGGAGGATCGGCAAAAATTAAATCAATGCACTCTTTTGGAAGAGCATTGAGTATATCTATAGCATCTCCGTTGAACAATCTTACATTCTTTTCTGAAAAATATGCTTTTATCAACTTAAACTCCTTTCAAGTTTTCCAAAAGTTCTTTTAGACCCGCCCATGACATTTCTCTCCCTTTGCCTTTCGGATAATTAACATCCTCTTGTCCCCATATCCACTTATACGCCTTTAAAAGAGCTTCTGGATTTTCCCCGATCGGATTGACCAAAGATATTTCCTTTAAAATATCATCGGGTTCTTCGCCTTTGTAAACTTTCTCGAAAACTTCGAGTGTTTTAATGGTGCAATTTTTGTCTTTCTCTGCTTTTTGTTTCAAATCTTCAAGAATTTGTTTGTGAGTTATTTGCCAAAGGGATTGCTCTAATGGATTATAAATAAAGACGAAATAATCCTCCTTCCGCATTTTTCCCCATGCCTGCTTGCCACCAGGTTTTACTATTACAATTTTCCTGCCATCCGTAATATCTTCAACTTCGTATCCGCGATAAGGTATATTTTCCAGTTGTTTTGCAAATTCATATCGTTCAGAATTTTTGACTGTTAGCTTTTTTAACTCTATTGAATGTTTGTAAATATTTCGTCTTGCCATGATTGTTTCTTTCTTTTAATTCTAACGAACAGGGCTGAGGCACGGCGGGTTGCGGAGTGATCCTCTTTCACTTCCCGTAAATCTTCTGGAAACTCGCTAAACTTCAAATTCATCGAACAGCTTTAGCCGTTACCTCCAGCCAATGGTTAGGCATCAATCATTTACCACCTTGACTAATTTTATTTCATCTATCCAAGCATATCCTGGATTATCTGCAGTACCCCAATCAATAAAAATCCTAAAAAAAGAATCTTCAGACAAGTCGTCACTATGGGGTGTAAAAGTCACTGAGTATTTTGTCCAATCAGTATTCTTTTCAATCCATGTCGCTGGTAATAAAGGTCCCCACCAATAACCTAATCTTCCTATATTTGCTTGTACTCGTATATTCCCAGTTTTTATCCACATTGATAACTCATATTTGGCATCAACTTCAAAATCTTCTTTTTCTATCCGTTGGCATATTTCAATTTCTCCTGTCTCCCATGGTTGCGGCAAATAATTGGGATCATAGAATATTTTACCACTATAAATACCACTATAAACATTGATCGAGTCCATAAAAATGTTGGTTACGTATCCGCCAGTGGGAGGACAATTGATAAGAACTTGCTTTTAGTTGACGGCAGTATAAGAAACGCACTCTTGTGTGTCAAGAAGATTATGGACACAAGATGTGGGTGCAACTTTATTGATTACGATTTGAAAGACAGTATAATTTTTCAAACTGACGACGTGTGGATAACAGGAAGGCATTGTTAAATTTTTCATTACAACATTCGATGCGAATTAAAAAAACTTCGGAATCCACAGTGACACTATAAATGTAGTCGTCCTTGTCTAATAAACAGAATAGGCTTTTCTGTAATATATAGACGAGAGAGATTTTTGTCCCTTAAGTTCATAGATTATACCTAAATTATAGTGAGCATTTGCATTCCTGGGGTCCAATTCTATGCATTTCATGAATTCCCTTATAGCAAAATCGTGTTTTTTGTTTTTTAAATAGAATATCCCGAAATTATAGTGCGCGTCTATTGAATTTGGGTTCAAAAAAAGAGCTCGGCTGAAATATTCTACGGCCTTCTTATATTCTCCACTTTCTCCAGAGATAATTCCTTGAATAATAGTATGATGAACAATTGCTGACATATAATCCGGCTTAAGCATGATCGCTTTTGAACTGTAATCGAAAGCTCGAACAAAATCACCTTTTTGCACATATATCTTACTTAAGCCTAAATATGGAGCCGGGTGATCAGGATTGACTGTTATCCATTGAGTGTAAAATTCAAATCCTCCGACAAAAAAGTTTCCGCGGTTCATCGTGAAATTAGCAAGAATAGTTATTATGATTAACCCTGAAATTATTATAATCTGTTTAGTTATCTTATTATTCCATTTTTGTGCGAGAATAAATGCAATCACTATCAAAAGAGCTAAGTAAGATTGAAAAATATAACGTTCGGAAAAGGCAGTTTCCTGGACAATCACATTGGCTGTGGGCAGCATACTTAGCACAAACCAGGCGCCCCAGAAAATAAACAGAAAACGGCCTCTATCGATATATTTATAAATCCCGAAACTTAAGGCCAGTACAGATATTATAGCAATAATCAGCCGCGGCATAGATAGCCAGAATTTGACTTGGACGGGCTCGTACACTTCATCGCGAAACGGGGCAAAGATGGATTGCAAAGCATAGAGAGGTGAGAAAAAGGGTTTAAAAGGATCTTTGAAAATGGTGATGGCGAATTCCGATCCTCCAAACAAAGAGAAACGGATCTGCATATAAATAAACAGGACGATGATTATCAATGTGTACCGTTTGATCCAGTACCGGATTTCTTTCAGCGAAGGATCATTCTTCATCCTGATCAGGTCGCCTGTAACAAAAAGGGGAAGAAGCATCAAAGCCTGTTCCTTGCTGAAAAGGGCCAAAGTGAAAAATATGAAAGTCAAGAAATACCAGACATCACCTTTTTTAAGATAGCTGGCAATGGCTAGGATCATGAATATCCCGGGAAGCAGGGTTTCTCGACCGGAAGCAATCGGATAAACGCAGGCCGAGGAAACAGGATGAAGAGCAAAAATACCTGTGACAATAAAAGCCAACGGTCTAGGGACATTCAATTGCGGCTGGCGCAGCAGCCAATATACACCTATGGCCGCTATCCACAACAAAAAGACGTTAAACTGGTGGAATGGCGCGGCGTTGTCTCCATGGATCGTTTTCTGCAGAAGCAGAGTTGTTCTCACAATTGGACGGTAATAGGGAAGACCGGGGTAATGCCGCTCCTGGAACATGCGCACTACATCATGGAACCCCGCAAAGGGTTTCTGATTCTTGATAACGATAAAATCATCATAAATAAAATCAAATTGGAAAGAAGGATAATAAACGTACAGGATTACCAGGAATAATATTACAAAACCGAGCAAGGTGTATTTGAAATTCCTGTCAGCAAGAATTGAGGCAGGTTTGATCTCTAGATTTTGTTCAGGCCTTGTTTGTTCATCCATCTCATGATGTTGATTGATAAAAACTTTTTGGTGTGAAGTATAAGGAGCACGCTCTTGTGTGTCAAGATTATTCTGCCACATGTCCACCCAATAGAAATGTCCTATTCTGCTTCAAGATGCGAGTGCAACTTTATTGATTACGTACTGAAAGGCAGTATAATCTTCGATCTTGATGTTGTGTGGAATACAGGAAGTTGTGCTTAAAAAATTTATGTTTCTATTTTACGATGAACTTTATTGTAAAAACTAATTCAGTGATCGGCAGTAATCTCCATCAGACGTAAAACCTTTCGGGCATCTCTTCCCAACCTTCTGAATAACCTGTGTCGGCTTGCTTTGTATCCTGCGGCAATAATCACCATCAGAAGTAAATCCGAAAGGACATCGTCTCCCTAGCTTGGCAATCACTTCTTTGGCACCGGCTAACGGCCTGCAATAACTGCCGTCAGAAGTGTATCCGAAGGGACACCTCTTGCCAATCTTTTGTATCATGCTTTGAGAGAATGCATTATCAGTGACAGAAAAAGAAATGACAATAAGGATCGTCATTGCAAAAAGGACACTGAATAGTTTCTTCATCTGTTATCCCTCCGAACTTCTATCACCGGCAACAAATACACCTTCGGTTCAAGCCGCATCACCAGGAAACGGTTTTCCAGTGTGCCTCTTCCAAACGTCTTCATTTATTTTCATCTCCTGCAAGGTCACTGACAACTGCTGGCCATCTTTCCAGAAGTGGTATTTAGGATCTGAATTAAAGGGGATTATTACGTTTCCAGAATCATCGATATAAGGAGTGGTTTTTTCTGACATGATACGGTTCTCTTGTTTGTTGTTTTGCTAAATATAAAAAACGAAAAATTATATGTCAATTAAATATTACTAAGATGTCATGTCCCTAATAAAAAAAGAGCCGCCCATCAGTATGACAGGCAGCTCCTTATGAATAGCATTTGAACAATTTTACTTTACAGCGTCTTTCAGACCTTTGCCGGCTTTAAATACGGGAACCTTCTTGGCTGCTATCTTAATGGCCTTGCCTGTCTGGGGATTTCTGCCTGTGCGGGCCTTTCTCTTCTTCACATCAAATGTCCCGAATCCCACCAGTGTTACAGAATTGCCTTTCTTGAGTGATTTCTGGATGGCTGCAATCATTGCGTCTACAGCTTCACCTGCGGCTTTCTTGGTTGATGTTACCTTTGCTACTTCTTCGATCAAATCAGATTTGTTCATTTAGTATCCTCCTAAGTGGTTTTTATGCTTGATAAATTAATTATACATTTTTTCTTTTATTAATCAATGCCTGTCAGTATTTCCAGTGTCAATCTCCTTAAGCACCGGATCATAGGCCAGAAATATATTAGTAGTCTCCGTCTGGTCATCAAACACAAGAACAGCCGTTCCGTTCTTCAGCTGATTCTTGACCTGCCTGAACTTAGTATCCAAGGGGGCTTCCACTGTCCCGTAGTCGGTTCCGCTTCGTGTAATAAATTCTTCTATGACTCCTTTTAGAGCACCGGCACTGAGTTTATTTATGGGGATGATGTGGATGGGCATTTAAGATCCTTTTATATTTTATCCAACAGTTCTCTTATAAGAGGTTTCACATAAACATCATTCAAGTCGAATTGCCGCAGCGCCTTTATCGCCACCTGAATCTTTTCCTGCACAGTGGTCTTGGAATTAAGAATCAGAATATATTGACCTTCAACAAGACATAGGCCGCCGGAACTGGATACATCATCAAGGTTTATATTCTCATCACGAACTAATATTTCCAGTTTTTCGGCCAATTCTTCTAGGTAATTTAAAATAACCTCGTCATCCATCGTTAGTAGTTCCCTTAATAATTATCATACCAGTCTATCCGGGTGGTCGCCATACTATTTCAACACATCGTTCAACCCTTTAAACATTTCATTGAAACAAATAGAGGAAAAAGAACATATGAGATAAATATTGCAGGTCATCTTTGTTTCCAATTCATATCAAATATCAATACTTTACAATCTTTATTTATTTTCTTGAAAAGTTGGCACGCTATTTTCATTAATATAAAGGCAAATAAACAAATAACCCTCAAGGAGGTAACAGATCATGAAAAAAACATTAGGAACAATCATCGTAGCAGCGGCAGTTATTATGATTACGGCAACTTTCAGCTTTGCTGAATACGCGGCAGCAGGAACAACCAATTTCCCCTTCTTCCAGTTGGGATGCCTGATTGTCGGCGGGTTGATCATGGTTTCTCTGAAACGTAAATATGAAAAGATGTATGTCGGCGAGGTGGTTGGTGTGTTCGCTCTTTATGCCGTCCTGATGGCCCTGTTCACCAACCCGGTTATTAACGCAGTAAAAGTTATTGTCAGCTAAGAAGTATCGTAACAAGATCATAAAAACAAGGATGCTTAAGCTCCGCTAAATAAAACATGATCTGTTAACGCAGGAAAAACCCCTTCAAGGTCTGGATGATTTGAGGGGGTTTTTTTGACTTGTCATTCAAGCGAAACCAGTCTGCTCTCTTTGTGTCTTGAGGTAGTGAACAATTCCTGGTTCCAGATCTTTTCTCTCCTTATTTAATTGGAAATGATATGAATGGACATTATATCAACCTGACGCTTCGTAGTAATCTTCTAATATGGTATTCATCAATTCTAAAAAGTAATTTGAGTCATCAAGACATTGTAACCTCTGCTCCGGTTTGACGTGATTTACATTCTCCCTGAAAAACCTGTCCACACACTGTTCATATCTTTCTTGCGCCCTATGTACAACCACAGGACTCTTATTGTTCAGGTATCGCTGGAGATCAATGACGGCTGATCGTATTTCGTAGATGGATTCAATGGGTGTCATAACAGGCAGTGTCTAGGTTGGTTTTACAGGTAATTTGGCTTGAATAGTTTTCATTTCTTCCAGCAGTTCCTGCTTGGAAACTATGCCTTTCCTATCCAGGATATTGATTAGCGCCTCCATTTGGATTACTTCGGACATGAGCAATTCTTCAGCGGTGACTATTTCTTTGGTGCCCAGTTTTTCAGCCATAAAAATAATTCTTTGCCTGTAAAACGCGATTGATGGGGTTTGCTATTTTAAATATTGGTGTTTATATTTCTGACCCTTGCTATATAGACGGGACATAAATACTTTTCAATTATTGGGAAAAGAATATGTTGATTCGGCTGAATCGGGTCGTTTTCCTTCACTTCCACGAAAAAACAATCCCTTGCTGATCCATTCCTGTAAACGAAAAGATCCGGATCGCCAGCGGCGCTTTTCTTGCCGTATGAAAGAAAAGTTGCATCAGCTTCTGCTATGCATTGTCTGACTTGGGCCTCCCCAAAGACCACCATGATTTTATGAAAACCTCTCATACCTTCTCTCTTGGTGCGGTTTCTCACCAGATAGTAGAAACTTTCGACGCAATATCCCTTATCGACAAAATATTTTTTGGCGACCATTTCAACAAAGTTTCCTTTGTTGATCCCTACCTGTCTTTCAAATTGCTCATAGATGCATTGCTTGTCATTATTATCATATAATCGTCGCTGTTCCGGATTATAGGTTATAATGATAACATCCTTTGATGGATTCCAGATTTTGTAATTTTTAAGTTTATCAATTTTCAAGATCTTCACCCTATTTAAATTCGTTTACTAAATCTATTTACTCTCCTCCACTAATCTTTAATCTTTTACGATAAACTCTCGGCCTCTCATAATCCGGCAGCGACCAGATTCCTTTCCTGGCAGACTGTGCCTCGCGCTCTGCGGCAAGAAATTCTTCCCGGTAAGGAGGCTTTAAATATTCCACAAAAGCCTCGGCATAACCGTCCCGGATCATCTCCAGGTTTATATTCCTGTCATCCAGATAAATCATGCACACCATACGCCGGTACTTGTCGATGTCAAGAATATCAACCTTTACTTTTTTGCCCATGATTTTATTTGCCAGAGCGTTCATTGATTCTTCACCATAAGGTTGACCAGGTTTATTAATTTGACCTGTCTTGTTGTTGCTTTTGTCAGTCTCGGGAGCGTCTATTCCGTATAGTCTGATTTTGAGTTTGGTCTGTTCCGGCGTTGTTAGGTGAACTGTATCGCCATCAACTATTTTAGTGACTGTACCGGTTACTGTGCGGATGGCGGCTTTGGAAGTGGGGATGCTGGCACACGCTAGAAAGAGAATTACGAATAACAAGGTGAAAGTTCTGAACAGAAATATTCGTGAATGCATTTCGAGTGGCCTCTGCAATAGATCTAACCGTTCATATCTGAAATTCATTTTTCTTATTTTGTTACCATAATACACTATTCGTTTTTATTAAATAAAATACTATATGGCCTCCTGAGACGGCTTTCTTTTTTATCAACCCTAAATAAAAGCCCAATTGACAAGATCGTAATCAAAGAGTATCTTATTCTTGAAGTCGCGAGTGGCAGTTTCCTCCTTGGGGAATCGTAGCCCTCTGGACAGAAACCATTTGCAGCTTTTCTGTGTGTCTTTAGGCCAATATTAATTTGGTAAAATTGATTATTTTGATAAGTTTGGGGGTATATTTGGGGGTATGCAAGAAATCGAACACTAGATATACATAATAATTATAAGTATTTAAGCTATAAGTTCGATCCCCCTCATCTCCACCAGAATCTCATTCAGCAGTTATCATCGTCTTGCTGAACAATGTTAATTCTTCAGCAAACCCAATCTTCGGGGGAAACATGAAAAAGCTTGCC
>Ga0209203_1001971_pt1 | contig 14253 bp, 12 predicted proteins | sample AD_UKC109_MetaG_FD_184423 | JGI IMG/M metagenome (GOLD analysis project Ga0209203, IMG submission 184423) | Active sludge microbial communities of municipal wastewater-treating anaerobic digesters from Hong Kong - AD_UKC109_MetaG (SPAdes)... | ecosystem: Engineered > Bioreactor > Anaerobic >... | reverse complement strand
GACATTGAGTGACAGGGCAATCTTTTCACCGTATATGATCATTAGATTTGCACCTGCAATGGTAAGGGCAAGTCCCAGAAGGAACAGTCCGGTGTTTTTCACTACTGCCTTTCTGCCGGTGTCCACGGTAACAGAAGCCTGTTTGTCTACCTTGTATTTCCTGGCTTCCGTGTAGTTGTAATAAATGAATCCGGCGGCAAAAAGAAGGAATACAATACCTGTGAAATAGTTGAAGGAACCGGTAAGCAAACCGATTGCAAAGTACAGTACCAGTGCGAGTGAGATGAAGGTTGATTTTATCCTGAGTGCATTCCTGTGGTATAGAACAGGTGTGGAAAAGAAAATCACAACCCCAAGTATCAGGCCAGTATTGCAGCCTACGGAACCTATTGCATTTCCAAGTGCCATTGATGTATCACCATTCATTGCTGCTCCGGTGGAAACCAATAGTTCAGGCAGGGTGGTGCATATGCTGACCAGTGTAGCACCTATTATGAACTGAGGGATTCCAAGAGCAGTGGCAATCCATATGGTTGAGTCAACAAACCAGTCACTGCCTTTGATTATCAGTACAAGACCTATTGCAAATAATAAAATATATAAAGCTAAGTTCATTTGATGATTCCTTTGCCGGCTTTTACAAATACTGAATCCCCGAAATGCGACCCGGTTATTACATCTGCAACCCTGTCACATTTGATCTTCAGTATGAAGTATATGTTTCCTGAGGCTTTCCTATAGTCACTGAGGGACTCGAAGTTGGCCTGACCCTTGGATATTATGATATCACAGGTGTTCAGAAGATTCATGAACTCTGAAGAAGAGTCATCGGGATTGACGCCAAGAAATCCTGAACCTGTTTCAACTATTGTGGCATGGTCATTTATCCCTGCAAAGACCGCATCCTCATACAAAGCATCATTGAGAATGGGACGGGATTTGACCGCAACAAATACATTTTTACCTTTTTGGGAAAGAAATTCAATTACAGGGGCGTCAAATACTATCTCTCCACAGTTGTCAGCAAGATATAGAATCGACTCCGCATCCTCAAGATCTTCGCAAAATGATTCATAATGATCGATTGCGAACCCTCTTTGCATTGTATCTTCAATGGTTTTTTCTATGTCATAATCCAGAACTATTCCGGTATCAATTATATTTCCTGCAGCACAAAGTTTTAAATGCCAGTGAAGACCGGGATGTTCTCCTGCATGATGCTCCATGAATCCGTCAAGTATATGCCGTGCATTTTCATTGGAAGACATTTTTTCTTCAAGGAAGGGATCATTGTTTCCCATAAGTTCATATGTCTTCAGGAGCGATATTGTAGAGTTATAGCATGGCGTCTCTTCCATGCTGAAATTCCTGATGATATCCATGATCTGATATAAAACATCTGGCTGAGCTTCCTCGGGATAGCCTGCCTTACGCATGCAGTTCAGGGATTGCTTAAGATAGCAGTAAATACAGTCTGTAGTTGCTTTCATTATCTGACCTTTCTGTTGATGTATAGAATATAAACTGAGTTGACAGAAACCGATGTGAAAACAAGTATCAATAGCGCAGCCTTGGCAATAACATCCGGAAGGTAACTGCTTGTAACAAATACCATGACTCCGGCAGTAAAGATTCTGAAAGCGATATAAATTGAAGGGAGTATCTTTAGTGTTGTTATGAGCATCATGATGCGTGAACCATAACTGGAGGATATTTTCTTCTGATAAAGAAAAAATATTATAAGGAAAACATTATGGGTGACAAGTGCAATGAAAAGGCATTTCACAAACAACAGGGAAATTTCCGATTCAATGAAATAGCCTGTTAGAAACACGAACAAAAAGACAGAAAGTTGCAGCAAATGTAGAAGGAACTTGAAATCAGCCTTTATGTCGGATATCAGACCAACACCCAGCATGTATGCAAGGAAACCTCCGAGCATCAGTGTATAGGCAACGGGCTTGGCATACGGTCCTGAGGGATCAAAGGAAAGAAGACCCATGATGTCATTGCCTTCAATGAGAAATATAAAAATCAAAGCAGCCATTCCTGCTGCGGCTGCCATACCGAAAAGTGGAAAAGGAAAACTTCGTTTCCTTCTGTGTGTCGAAAAATCCAGGCTCATAGATACTCCTTAAATATCATCATAGATAGTATCATAAGCCATGGACAACGTAAATAGAATTGAGTCTTTTGGATTCATGATGTCCTCTGTATGATATAATTTCCCTATGGAAAAATTCGTTCATCTGCATCTTCATACTGAGTACAGCCTCCTTGACGGGGCGGTCCGCATTGATGACCTTATGTCAAAGGCTGCTGAGCTGAAAATGCCGGCTGTGGCCATGACAGACCATGGGGTAATGTACGGGGCAATAGATTTCTACAAAGCTGCACGGGAAAAAGGAATTAAACCCATACTTGGATGTGAAATATATATGGCCAAGCGTTCAAGATTTGACAAGGAGCATGTCTATGATACAGAACCCGGGCATCTTGTCCTGCTGGCAATGAACAACAAGGGATACGGAAATCTTATAAAGATAGTCAGCCGGGCACATCTTGAGGGGTTCTATTACAAACCAAGGGCTGACTTCGAACTCCTTGACCAATATTCAGAAGGACTGATTGCCCTTAGTGCATGCCTTGCAGGTGCAATACCCAGGGCAATACTGGAAGGGGACAGGGCAGGAGCACTGGAAACAGCCCTTCAGTACAACAGGATATTCGGTGAGGGTAATTTTTATCTCGAACTTCAGAACAATGGAATTGAAAGCCAGAATTTAGTCAACCAGGCACTTATTGAAATTTCAGGGAAAACAGGAATACCTCTTGTTGCAACCAACGACGTTCATTATCTTAACCGCCGTGATGCAGAAGCCCATGATGTACTTCTTTGCATACAGACGGGCAAGACAGTGGATGAACCGGATCGAATGAGGTTCCCGAATGATGAGTTCTATTTCAAAAGCAATTCAGAGATGCTGGAGCTTTTCCATGATATTCCTGAAGCCACCGCAAATACAGTTGACATAGCAAACAGATGCAATGTCGAGCTGGATCTCAGCAGTACGCATCTTCCTGCATTCAGTCTCGGAGAAGGCGTGGACCATAATGATTACCTAAGAAACAGAGTTACTGAAGGACTTAACTGGAGATATGGGACAAATGTAGCTTCATATATCCGCGACAGGGCGGAATATGAACTTGATGTCATAAAACGGATGGAATATACGGATTATTTCCTTATAGTAGCCGATTTCATTGATTATGCAAAAATAAACAATATAATGGTCGGACCGGGCAGAGGTTCGGCTGCAGGAAGCATAGTGTCCTATTGTCTTGGAATCACAAATATCGACCCTATGAAATATGACCTGCTCTTTGAAAGATTCCTGAATCCGGAAAGAATATCAATGCCTGACATTGATATTGACTTCTGTTATGAAAACAGACATAGGGTAATAGAATATGTTACCGAAAAGTACGGAAAGGACAAGGTATGCCAGATAATTACCTTTGGTACAATGGCAGCCAGAGCCGCTATAAGGGATGTGGGGAGAGCTCTCAATGTCTCATATGCCCAGACTGATATAGTCGCAAAGATGATACCCCACAGCCCTGATATGACCATATCCAAGGCCATGGTAACAAACCGTGAGCTTGCAAATCTTTATGATGACAATGATACAGTTCGGAAACTGGTGGATACGGCAATGCTGCTGGAAGGTATGGCAAGGCATGCATCAACCCACGCTGCCGGTGTTGTCATTACTGAAAAAAGTGTAGATGAATATCTTCCGTTGCAAAAGAATGAGGAATCCGTAGTCACCCAGTTCACAATGGAAAAACTTGAGGAACTGGGCCTTTTGAAGATGGATTTCCTCGGTCTTAGGACACTGACCGTCCTGCAGGATTCCATAAACATGATAAAGGAACGTTATAATACGGAGATAGACATTGACAATATGAAATATGAGGACCCGAAGGTTTTCAAAACAATATCCGATGGATTTACAGCCGGTATATTCCAGCTTGAAAGTGCCGGAATGACAGCATTCATGAAGGAGCTGAAACCCGGCAGCCTTGAGGATATCATAGCGGGTATTTCACTTTTCAGACCCGGGCCGATGGAACAGATTCCCAGATACCTTGAATACAAGAACAATCCTACAAGAGCGGTGTACCATCATGAACTTCTTAAACCCATCCTTGATGTTACATATGGATGTATGGTCTATCAGGAACAGGTAATGAGGATTGTACAGGACATTGGGGGTTATACCCTTGCCGGAGCTGACCAGGTCAGAAGGATAATGTCCAAGAAAAAAGTAAAGCAAATGGAGGAGGAACGGGGAAGGTTCATTGCCGGTGCCATTGAAAAAGAAGTTCCTCCTGATACCGCTTCAAGGATTTTTGATGAAATGATGGATTTTGCATCATATGCCTTCAACAAGTCACATGCAGCGGCTTATGCTGTAATTGCGTATCAGACTGCTTATTTCAAGACATACTATCCAATGGAATTCATGGCTGCAACACTGAACAGTTTCATGGGCTCAACTGATCGTATTTCTTTATATATCCTGGAGTGTAAACGACTGGGAATAAGGGTTCTAGCTCCTGACATCAATTCAAGCATGATGAAGTTCAGCGTTGACGGAAGCAACATTCGTTTCGGATTTGCCGCAATCAAAAATGTAGGACAGAAGGCTGCCGAGGATATTGTACGCGAACGCGAGGATTCAGGTCTTTATGGCTCTTTCATGGACATGGCAAAGAGGGTAGCGGGTCTTGGTGTAAACAAGAAATGCATTGAGAGCCTTATAAAATGCGGGGCATTTGATTCCCTTGGAATAAACAGAAGACAGCTTATATCATCATACGAACAAATTCTGGATTCAATAAACAAGGAAAGAAGAAACAATATTGAAGGACAGATCAATCTTTTTGAAACTGCAGCCAGCAGAAGCGGTATTGAAAGCTATTCTTTCCCTGATATTACAGAGTTTGACAAGGACAGGCTTCTTTCCATGGAAAAGGAGCTCCTTGGCATATACACATCAGGAAACCCCCTGGATGAATATGAGGATATTATAAGAAGATATTCTACTTTCAGCAGTACCGACAAGATGATTGACATGGAAACTGCAGGTGATGATTATTATGACGGGAAACCCGTGACCTGCGCCGGACTCATCAGGCAGATAACAAGGAAAGTTACCAAAAACAACAATATGATGGCATTTACCGAGCTCGAGGATCTTTTCGGAACCCTTGAACTGATAGTTTTCCCCAATGTATATGACAAGTATTCATCGTTGATGACAGAGGATTCAAAGATACTTGCAAGGGGGAAGCTCAGTATGCGTGAGGACGAGGAGATAAAGGTAATTGTCGATGAAGTACTTCCGCTTGTAAATGGTACACCCAACAGGGACAAAAGAGCAGTACCGGATGTTCCTGCCCCAAAAAGGAAGGATGAGCAGGGCAGGGTAGCCGGGGTCTATATAAATGCAGACAAAGTTGATGTCAGCAGGCTGATGGATGCATTGATGTATTTCGGACCCGGAACAATTCCTGTATATCTACGAAGAAAAATGAATGGAAAGAAGCTTGAAAAGTTACTTGACAAGTCATATTATATTTCAGGCAACCCTGATATTATAGCAGAGGTTACTGAACTTACAGGAGAAGGTAATATATATTTCAAAATGAGAGATTGAGCAATTTGATATATAATAATACAGAAGGTTGGTGATTAAATGGAAAACAATTATTCAAATGCAAGTCCCATAATAGTAAAAGCGCTGGAAGATGGGGTATCCATCATAGGCCTTACCAGGGGCGAAAGCACAAAGTTCCACCATATAGAAAAAATGGACAAGGGCGAAGTCCTTATTGTTGAATTCACGGAATTTACCGCAGCAATCAAGATAAAGGGCAAGGCCCAGATAATATGCAGTTCAGGGGAAACCTTTTCAGGTTGAGGCAACAGGAGAATTTTATGAGTGAGAAAAAGAGAATCGGAGTACTGACAAGCGGGGGAGATGCTCCCGGAATGAATGCTGCCATTAGGGCAGTTGTCAGAACCGGATATTATTATGACCATGAGGTATATGGAATATACAGGGGATACGAGGGTCTCATGAACGGTGAGATTGAAAAACTTCTTCCAAGGGATGTATCCGGAATATTGCAGGACGGTGGAACATTCCTGAAGACTGCCCGTTCTCCAAGGTTCCATGATGAGAACAACAAGAAAAAAGCTGCTGAGATCTGCAGGGCATTTGGTATTGATATCATAGTTGTCATCGGAGGAGACGGATCCTACAGAGGTGCCCTTGATTTTTCAAGGCATGGTATTCCGGTGATTGCATTACCGGGAACCATCGACAACGACATTGGCTGCACAGAGTATACAATCGGATATGACACAGCACTCAATACAGTAATGGATTCAATTGACAAACTGAGGGATACCGCATATTCCCATGAAAGATGTACGGTCATAGAAGTCATGGGAAGGGATGCAGGGTTCATCGCACTTAATGATGGAATTGCAGGTGGCGCTGATGTAATCCTGGTACCAGAAGAACCTTATGATATTGACAGGGATGTAATAAAACCCATTCTTGAATGCAGGAACAGAGGTAAAAAGGATTATTGCATAGTGGTTGCAGAAGGTGTCGGCAAGGCCACGGAAATCTGCGACCAGATAACTGATAAAACAGGTATAGTCTCAAGAGCTACCATACTTGGTGCAGTGCAAAGAGGAGGATCTCCTTCTGCATATGACAGGGTCATGGCAAGCCGTATGGGTGAAAAAGCCGTTGAACTGATACGCGAAGGTAAAACAAACAGGGTTGTCTCCCTGAAGGATAATAAATTGGTTGACTTTGATCTTGAAGAAGCTCTTTCCATGAAGAAGGACCTGGATCTTGGGATGCTGAGACTTGCCAAGATAATTTCCATATAGGAGGGTAGGATTTGAAGAAGCACATACCGAACATGATTACTGCATTCAGACTGGTACTGATTCCGGTATTTATTTTTCTTGTTCTGAATGATTATACCGTGGCAGCTGCCTTTGTCTTTCTCGGAGCGTCTCTCTCTGATCTTCTGGATGGATATCTTGCAAGAAAGTGGAAGGCAGTGTCCAATTTTGGCAAACTTTTCGATCCCCTTGCTGACAAAGCAATACAGATTTCAGCAATATTGCTTCTTTGCGTCATCGGCAGACTTCACTTCGCCTTCATTATCATACTGGGCATAAAGGAAGCCCTGATGATATATGGCTCATATCTTTTATACAAAAAGAAGGTTGTAGTCTTTGCCGTCTGGTATGGTAAAGCGGCGGCTTTTCTACTGAATGCAGCAGTTTTCTGGAGTTATGTGCTCAGTATTCCCAATTACCTGACGAATGCTTTCATGGCGGTTGCAATGGCGGCTGAACTGTTTGCATTGACTTTGTACACTATCAGGTATTTCAAGCTTAAGAAAAGTGCAGCAACTGAAAGTGCTTCCGAACAATGATAGGTTATATAAAAATTTTCAAACCGGAGATGAAGTACAAGGAATTTCTTGTATATAACGCGTATTACTGCGGTATTTGCAAGTCCCTGGGAGAAAGATACGGTCCTGTCTACAGGAATCTCATAAACTACGATGCCGTGTTCATAGCGATTCTATTGGATAGTGCACTGGAAAATAAGGTATCACTGGAAAAATTCAGATGTGTGCTGCATCCCACGAAAAGAAAATACAGATGTCTTCGTAATGACAACATCAATTTTGCCGCAGATCTTACCGTCTTTCTGACAGGAGCAAAACTCAGGGACAACATTCTTGATGAAAACGACCTGTTGTCATGGATGGGAGAAGGGCTGCTGAGGAAAGGTTTTTCCAAGGCTTCAAAAAGATTGAATGCCATAGCAGGGCATATAGAAGAGGAACTTGAAAGGCTGCATTGTTATGAGCAGGAAAACAACGGTGACATTGACCTGGTCTCAGATTGCTATGGAAGTATCATCAGGAAAATACTGGAATACGGCTGCGGGAAAAGCGATGTTTCAGAGGAACTCGGATGGATAGGTTACCAGCTCGGTAAGTGGATCTATATAGCTGATGCATGGTCAGACATTGAAAAAGATATCAAGAAAAACAGTTTCAATCCTTTGCTTACGAGATTCGGATATGACAATGGGGAACTGAAGCTCTTCAAGGAGAAGATAAAGGACAGAACCGGGTTCTTTCTTTTTGCTTCACTGGATGAAATAAGCGCAACCTTTGAGCAAATTGATAAAAAGATTAATTCAGGTATAATAAGGAACATATTGTATGAAGGTTTATTCAATATGACAAACAATATTTTAAATGGAGTGACTGAAAAAAATGGCACAGAAAAATCCGTATGAGGTGCTTGGAGTCCTGGAGACAGCATCCGAAGAAGAAATAAAAAAAGCATACAGGGAACTAGTCAAGAAATATCATCCTGACAGATATGGTGACAATCCCCTGAAAGACCTTGCAGACGAAAAGCTGAGGGAAATAAATCTTGCATATGATACCATAATGAACAAAAGGAAATCCACAGGGTGGGGGAGTTCAAGGAGCAATGGTTATGACTCATCATACAGGTCCGGTGATTTTCAGGATGTCAGGGATTATATAAACAGAAGGGACTTCCGTTCTGCTGACCAGATACTTCGTTCTTCCACCAACAAGAATGCTGAATGGTATTTTTTAAGAGGAATAGTTTTCATGAATACGGGTCAGTATGACCAGGCATATACCTACATTGAAACGGCTGTATCCATGGATCCCGGGAACTCCGAATACAGTAATGTCTTCAGCCAGCTCAAAAACAGAAGAACAACATATACAAGGAATGTTTACAACAGAGGTTATAATACCGGTGGCGATGAGTTATGTCGGATCTGCTCATGTCTGATGTGCACGGACTGCTGCTGTGAATGTTTTGGCGGTGATTGTATTGCGTGCTGCTGACAACAAGACCTTTGCAATAGCTGTCTCAGGTATTCTGGGAGCCTTGTGTATTGCTCTTTTGTACTTAATGACACTTAGTCCCGTCATGGATCTAAGTATATATTTCATTATATCCTTGTTCCCGGCGATTGTGCTGATAGAGACGGATCATGGTCGTGCATGGTTATTCTTTGCGGCAACTTCCTTGCTTTCATTGATTCTTCCCGTAGGAAAACTGCAGATGCTGTATTACTACACCTTCTTTGGATTCTATGGAATAATCAAATTCTACTGCGAAAGATACATGAACAAGGTCATTGGAATAATTTCGCGAACAGCATTGTTTGTTTTGTCCCTCTCATTCAATTATCTGGTTGCAGGTGCTTTTCTACCGGCCGGTGTTTATGAAAGATTCACTCTTCCAATACTGCTGTTGATTGCAATACCTGTGTTTTTTATTTATGATTACATATATACACTGGTCATAAATTATTATGAAAACAATATTAGAAAAAAACTCCGGAGGTAGGAATCCGTGAAGACAGGATTGGTTTCAATAAGTTTCAGGTCCCTTGAACCCGTTGAAATAGCTGATATGGTTTCAAAGGCCGGTCTTGATGCCATTGAATGGGGCGGTGACATACATGTTCCCCATGGAGATATCAAAAAAGCACAAGAAGCAAAGTCTATTTGTGATGACAGAGGGATAACATGTCCTTCCTATGGCAGTTATTATAAGATAGGGGAATATAAGGAGCCTGAAAAAGTATTCAAGGATGTACTTGATTGCGCTGAAATTCTCGGAAGTAAAATAATAAGGGTATGGGCCGGAGTGATTCCATCACTTGAATCAAATGACAGCCACTTCAGAAGAATTGCGGATGAACTGAAAAGACTCTGTAATTGGGCTTCACTGAGGGACATTGGAGTGGCCCTGGAATTTCATGCAAATACACTTACTGATACTGCAGATGGAACAAAAAAACTTCTTGAGTATGTAAATGAAGGCAATCTCACGACCTATTGGCAGCCACCTGTTGACCGGAGCCCGGAAGACAATCTAAATGACATTGAAAAACTTAATGGAAAAATCTCCAATATACATGTATTTACATGGAAAGGTAGAGAACGTCTTGAGTTGATGAAAGGTTATCAGGACTGGGTCAGGTATCTAGGTAAGATAGGAGACAATGCTGACAGACACTGTCTCCTGGAATTCGTCATGAATGACAGTCCGGGGATTTTCCTGAAGGATGCAGTTACATTGAAGACATTGGTAGGTTTGTTTTGACCATGAATAAAAAATATCTTAATACTCTTGAATATCATAAGGTTCTTGAAAAACTCTCGGGCTATGCTCAATCAGATGATTCTGTGAGCGTAATCAGGGAAATGATGCCATCAACGGATCGTACGGAAGTGAAGGAACTTCTGGATTATACCAGGGAAGCAATGGAGCTTTACCAAAGAAAAGGGGAACCGCCCCTTTCAGGTTTTCGTAACCTTGATGCCATAACTTCGAGACTGAGACTCGGAGCAGACCTTGGCAACAGGGAGCTGCTTCATATCAGGGATAATCTATATATAGCCAGAAGGACAGCTGATTATCTAAGGGAATCAAATCCGGATATGATTGAAAGCGGCATAAAGACAAAGCAGTATCTGGCTGAACTTTATGTAAATAGCTCAATGGAAAAAGAAATACAAAGATGTATTGTTTCCGATGATGAAATGGATGATGATGCCAGTCCTCAGCTTAGAAGCATAAGGAACAATATAAGAAGAAAACAGGAAAACATCCGTGACCGTTTGAATGAATATATAAGAAGTTCCCAGTATTCCAAGTACATACAGGACAATGTCATTACAATGCGAAACGGAAGGTATGTTATCCCGGTAAAACAGGAATTCAAAGGTAATATAAAAGGATTGCTGCATGACTCATCATCCAGTGGTTCGACTGTATACATAGAACCAATGGACATTGTAAACCTCAACAACGATGTAAGGGAACTTGAGGGTGAAGAAAAGGACGAAATGGACAGGATAAGAAGGGAATTGTCCGATGCAGTAAGGCCATATTCGCATGAATTGGCATGTAATTACAACTTATTGCTGTGGGCAGACATTCTGTTTTCCAAGGCGTCCATGGCAATGAACTGCAGCTATACCATTCCTTCCGTCAATACCGGTAAAAATATAAGATTGGTCAAGGCAAGACATCCGTTGATAGACACTTCTGTAGTTGTGCCCATCGATTTTCATGTCGGAAAAGACTTCAGTACGCTTGTTATTACAGGACCGAATACGGGTGGAAAGACGGTATCACTGAAGACTGTAGGTCTTCTTACTGCCATGGCACAGACAGGTATGGCAGTACCTGCAAGTGAAGGAACTGAAATATGCGTTTTCAATGAAATATATGCTGATATAGGCGACGAACAGAGCATAGAGCAGAGTCTTTCAACATTTTCATCACATATGAAGAATATAATTTCCATTCTGAAGGAGTGTGATGAAGACTCTCTGGTTCTACTGGATGAGCTTGGTGCCGGAACTGATCCTTCCGAGGGATCTGCTCTCGCACTTGCAATAATTGAAAAACTGATGTCGGTAAAGGCAACGACGGTAGCTACGACTCATTATCAGCAAATAAAGATATATGCATCAGTTACAGAAGGCATAGAAAATGCAAGCTGTGAATTTGATGTAAGAACCCTTAAGCCCACATACAGGCTGCTTATAGGAATACCTGGTAAAAGCAATGCTTTATATATTTCAAGAAGACTTGGTCTTCCAGATGAATTGGTTGAAAAAGCCAGGGGCTTCATAAACAATGACAACATTGATTATGAGGACATCATACTTTCCCTTGAAAAAAGCAGGCAGAGAATGGAAAAGGAAAAAATAAAGGCAATCAACTATACAAGGGAAAGTCAGGATCTGAAGAATGAACTTGAAAGAAAAATGAAGGGAATCGAAGGTGAAAGACGTAAAATAATAAATGAAGCCCGCAGGGAAGCAACAAGGATCCTGGAATCTTCAAGGAACAGAGCCGATGAATTCATGGAAGAGCTCAATAATCTGAAAAAGGAAGGCGCAATAAAGGGAAGCGCCAGGATAGAAGCTGAGTTTCGGACAAAATATAAGGATGTATTTGAAACAGACTCAGGAGATAGAATTGTAAATACAGGTTATACGATGAATTCCGATGAAATTTATAACCCTTCTGTAGGAGACGAAGTAAATATTATTGGTATGAACCAGAAAGCTGTGGTTCTGGAAATACCCGATAAAAGCAATGAAGTTCTTGTTCAGGCAGGAATAATGAAGATAAAAATACCTGTTTCGAATCTGGAACAGATTACAAAAGCTGAAAACACAAGGAAACTTGTAAATACATTTAGAATTGACAAATCAGAGAAGAAACCTTCCATGGAACTTGACATCCGGGGTATTGCATCAGATGAAGTTGATATGAAAGTCGGTAAATTCCTTGATGATTCTGCACTCATGTCAATGGGCGAAGTATATATCATTCACGGCAAGGGTACAGGAACACTGAGAAGTGCAGTTCATGCTTTTCTGAGAAAAAATCCCCATGTCAAATCATTCAGAATAGGAAGTTTTGGTGAAGGTGAGTCAGGTGTTACCGTGGTTCAACTCAAATAATTGACTTGTAATATATTGTTATTTGTTATAGTATTAACCAGGAATAATCAAAAGGACGGTGAATTTCGTGGAAGTTCCGTGTGACCGAAGAAACTTAATAGAAGGTATCCAGGACGCCACATAAAGCCGCCCGGCTGTGTCCCGGATTCCAAGGGAGGCAGTTATGGCTAATATAGAAAATATATTGATTCTGCTTGAGGAAAAAAAGTATGCAAATGCAAGAAGCCTGCTTCTTGATATGAATGCAATTGACCTTGCGGAGTTCATGGAAGAACTTAATGATGAGCATGTTCTGATGCTTTACAGACTCCTGCCAAAGGATCTTGCAGCTGATGTCTTTTCAAACATGGATCCTGAAATGCAGGAAATAATCATACAGAGTATCACTGACAAAGAAATTTCAGAACTTGTGGAATTGCTTTTCATTGATGATACAGTTGACTTCATAGAGGAACTGCCTGCGAACGTCGTAAAAAGGGTCCTTAGAAACGCCAATCCGGAAAAAAGACGTATAATCAATCAATTCCTGAATTATCCTGAAGACAGTGCAGGAAGCATCATGACCATTGAATTCATGGACCTTAACAAAGAATTGACGGTAGGGGAGTCCATTGAAAGAATACGAAGAATTGGTATAAAAAAAGAGACTGTCAATACATGTTATGTAATTGGTCAGAACAGGTATCTGGAAGGTGAAATAACCCTGAAGGACCTTGTAATGGCTGATGACAGTACAAAAATCAAGGAAATTATGTCTACAAAAGAAGATTTGATATTCATTGCAACCGATACTGATGTCGAGGACATAACAAATCTATTCCGGAAATATTCCGTACTCAGCATGCCCGTGGTTGACAGCGAAAAAAGATTGGTTGGAATTATAACAGTGGATGACGTCCTGGATGTTGTACAGGAAGAAGTCAGTGAAGACATCGAGAAAATGGCAGCTATTTTACCTTTGGAAGAAGAATATATGAAGGCTTCGCTCTTTGATATGGCTAAAAAAAGAATTGTCTGGCTGCTTGTCCTCATGATTACAGCAACATTTACACAGGCAATTATCCGTGGATATGACCATCTGCTGGCTGCAAATGTCATGCTGGCGGCATATATACCAATGCTGATGGGAACCGGCGGAAACGCAGGAAGTCAGGCAAGCACCCTGATAATACGTGGTCTGGCACTCGGAGATATTGAAATGAAGGATTTCTTTACAATAATTTTCCGTGAAGCGCGTATATCGCTGATTGTAGGATTTATTCTTGCTGTTATAAACTTTATTAAAATGTATCTTATTGACAGGCCTGATAATCTGCTTGTAAGTCTTGCAGTAAGCATCAGCCTAATAGCTACCGTAATGATTGCAAAGATTGTCGGCGGATGTCTGCCGATCATAGCAAAGAAACTGAAACTTGACCCGGCAATTATGGCAGCGCCTTTGATTACAACAATCGTGGATGCTGTAACTGTTCTGGTTTATTTCAGCATAGCGATGGCATTGCTTGGTTAATCTGAATAAATTGTAAACAAAAGCGATATATGATTCATGTACTTAAAAAAACAGTTGAATTCATTGAAAATTATGAAATAAGA
>Ga0209203_1001970_pt1:5000-14254 | contig 14254 bp, 8 predicted proteins | sample AD_UKC109_MetaG_FD_184423 | JGI IMG/M metagenome (GOLD analysis project Ga0209203, IMG submission 184423) | Active sludge microbial communities of municipal wastewater-treating anaerobic digesters from Hong Kong - AD_UKC109_MetaG (SPAdes)... | ecosystem: Engineered > Bioreactor >... | reverse complement strand
AAGTTTTGGGTGGAGCGTTCTAACGATTACTTGTTGTAAACCTGGGAATACTTGCTCATTATCAGACACTTTCTTGTTAACCCAATCGTAACCTGTACTATCTAACACTGATTTTTGAACGTACGAATTCGGTTCGGGTAAATTTGAGAATGACGCATCAATTTTCTTACAACTCTCAATAAACCCCCAAACACCTCTTTGTTTTTGGAATAGCATGTCCACCTTCACTCCGCTATCATCCATCAAATCAGATAAAACTGTGGCCAGTTTAACTATCCTATTTATGGTAGTATTTAAAAGAGAGTACAGTTTACCCCGCAGATTTTCTACATTCTCCTTACTTGTAAACCGTTCAATCTCCTCCTCGCTCATCAATCGGAAGGTTTCCGAAAAAAGTTGGGAACCAAGTCCAACCAACCTCTTACGAACATCCCAGCTTCCTCCCTCGTCCATCAGGTTCTGCCCCATTTGTGTTAGCCACCCCAACAGTTCCTTCACCTGCGAAGCTGAATCGAGCAGGTTATCTGCAGCCTGAGTGAGAATAGGAGTGGGATCGAGCTGAATTTCGGCACCACCCTGCTCACCAATCTCCCAGAGCAACGCCTGAATAACCCGCTGCACGAAGCTGTCGATGGTGCTAACCGAAAAAAGAGTGTAATTATGAAGGATTAACGACAGAGCCTTACTTGCTTTCCGCTGTACTTCGCTAATCTCAAGCCCCAAATCGTGGCCGATTTCGCTGGCCATGCCATCGGTTTTCCCTTGTGAAATGGAGTAAAGTTCTTCAACAATTCTACCCTTCATCTCGGCAGTAGCCTTATTGGTAAAGGTAACAGCCAGAATCCGCCGGTAATTTTCGGGCTCGCGAACGATCTGTTTCAGGTACTCACAAGCTAATCGGTACGTTTTGCCCGATCCTGCTGAAGCTCTGTAAACAATTAAATTCGACATGGGATGAAATAGTAATATCCAACTTATAAAGGTACTAATTTGAACGAAATGGATTTCGTATTCGCATAATAAAACTATCTATAACGTTATAGAGCTGGAAACAAAAAGCAAAAACCCTTTGCATTCTCAGCAAACAAATCTATATTTAGGGGTGCAAAAAAAGGGAGTAAAAAAAGAATAATTACCCCCAATTACATTGCCTCTCAAATTATTAACTAGCATGAAAAAAAAATCGTCTTCAACTACTTTAGATCCTAAGAAGAATTACCAGCAAACGCAGAAAGACATTGGTTACGTTCCCCGAAAAAAAGCCAAGGAATCCGACTATAAACGGATTGGTTTCATGTCGGGGCTGGAGGTTCATCAGCAGCTTAAAACAAAACAAAAGCTATTCTGCCACTGCCCTGCTGGCATTTTTCATGATAACAACGACTACCACGCCGAGGTTATCCGTCACATGCGACCTACGCTAAGCGAAATGGGCGAGTACGATGGCACTGCGCTGATGGAGTTCAAAACCAAAAAGAATATTTTCTACCGAATCCACAACAAAACAACTTGTACCTACGAAATCGATGATACTCCACCATTCCCAATAAACAGGGAAGCGTTGGAATATGCACTGCAAATTTCGTTGCTTTGCAAGCTAAACATTGTGGGCGAAGTTCACATCACCCGCAAGCAGTATCTCGATGGAAGTATTCCAACAGGGTTTCAACGTACTGCAATTCTTGGGGTTGAAGGCGAAATACAGCTGAAGAATAAGAAGGTTGGTCTGCTCCAGCTTAGCATTGAGGAGGATTCGTGCCGTGAAATTTCCGATATTGGGCACAACCGAATTTACAAAACCGACAGGCTAGGAATGCCCCTTATCGAAACGGTAACTCACCCACACTGCCTCACCCCCGATGAGTTGCGTGAAGCTGCCGACTACATTCGATTCATTAATAGAAGTTCAGGAAAGGTTCGAACCGGGATGGGAGCTGCCCGCGAGGACGTGAATGTGAGCTGTGCCGGTGGAACAAGAGTTGAAATTAAGGGAGTAGCCCACAATAAATGGATTCCTGAACTCTCGCACAATGAAGCTTTCCGCCAGTGGGCTCTTTTAAATATTCGTAAAATTCTGCTGGAGCGTTACCCCGATCCAGGTAAGTGGGAACTCACGTGGAAGGAATTCAATCCTAAAGAGCTGGGAATCGAGAACCAGCAAATACTAAACTTCTTCAACGAGGGGAACAAGTGCATTGCAATTAACCTCACCAATTTCCAGGGAATTCTCTCGCATTTCACTCAGCCCGGGAAATCGTTCAACAACGAGATTAGCGACCGGCTAAAGGTGATTGCCTGCATCGAGAAACCCAACATGACCAGCTCCGAGGACCTTGACTCGCCTCTCAGCGAGAATGACATTGAAAAGTTCTCAAAACTTTTGGGAACAAAACCAACCGACGCAATCCTTTTGCTCTGGGGTTCAGAGGAGGACATTCCCACGGCCATAGAAACGGTTGAGGAGCGTTGCCGCATGGCCTTTGAGGGTGTTCCCCGCGAAACCCGAAAATCGTTCCCCGACGGAACAACTATTTTCGAACGGGTACTTCCCGGGGCCGACCGCATGTACCCCGACACCGACTCGCCTCCAATTCCACTTTTTGAGAATTACATTGATGAGCTAAGGCAGCAAATTCCTCCTGATGTTTCGGAACGTTACGAGCAGCTGAAAACATGGGAAATCCCCGACGATACGTATACATACCTTCTAAAAAGAAACTTGGTGCCCGTTATTGAGCAAATTGTTGATTTAGGAATAAGCGGACGATTCATTGGTACTTTTCTGGGGCACACCCTCAAACGTATTGAAGGATACTTCCCCCGTCATAAGGATTTCACTTACGACCACGTAGTTGAACTATTTAAATTTTTAATTAACGAAAAAATTGATCTCTCACTAGCAAAAACTATGCTTCCTGCCGTTTACCAGAACCCAAACATGGATTTTAACTCCGTTCTTACCATCATTAACTTCAAACGCCGAAGTAAGGAGGAACTTGTAGCACCTATCGATTACCTGATTGAGAAATTCAAGGAGATAAAGATTTCAAAAAACAATACAAAATCCATTACTATTCAATGGGTTATGGGGCAACTTCACAAGCAGGCACTGGGAAACATTAATCTTCGTGAGCTTCGCAAATCCATTGAGAGTAAACTAACTAATGCGTAACTGAAAACCAAAGAAATAAAATGGAAGATATTTTTCAAGGATATAAGGGTCGTGCACTCGAAGTACTTAAAAAGTATAACGTTCGTGTATGGGGGAAAGCGGTAATTGATACCACCCGCGGAGAGTTTAAAGGGACCATTCTTCCCCGGGCCGAAAACGACGACGATAAGCACATTGTGCTAAAAATTGATACAGGATACAATATTGGTATCGATATTTTCACCATAAACTCCATGAAGGAAACGGGATACTTTAAAGCAACCTACAAAATTCCTGAAAAGGAGTTCCCCTACACTCCGAACCTTCCTAACGTTAAACTCTTTGGAACTGGAGGTACCATCGCTTCGCGCCTCGACTACCGAACCGGTGCCGTAATTCCGGCGTTTTCTCCTGGCGAGCTTTACGGTGCCGTTCCCGAGCTAGCCGACATATGCAACCTAACAACCGAAAAACTTTTCGCTGTGTTCAGCGAGAATATGGGCCCCGAACAGTATAAAGCACTTGCAATTGCAATTGGAAAGGAAATTGAGAATGGCATTGATGGAATTATTATTGGGCACGGTACCGATACGTTAAGCCACACTGCAGCTGCGCTAACATTCATGGTACAAAATTCACCCGTACCAATCGTTCTGGTTGGCTCGCAGCGAAGTTCCGACAGGCCCAGCAGCGATGCAGCCCTAAACCTTATGCATGCTAGCTACACTGCAGGACACTCCGACATAGCCGAGGTGATGGTTTGTATGTTCGGCCCTACTTCCGATGAGTACGGATTCCTCCATCGTGGTACTCGGGTTCGTAAAATGCATTCATCGTACCGAAGCACTTTCCGCACCATTGGCGATACACCCATAGCAACCGTAAGCCGTTCCAAAGGTGTTACTCCACTTAAGGAAGAGTATAATCACCGGAGAAAGGACAAGAAGGTGAAAATCCTTCCCTACTTTGAAGAAAAGGTAACCATTGTTTACTACTACCCAAATATGCAGCCCGATATCATCGACATGCTGGTTGATAAGGGCTACAAAGGGATTATTATTGCAGGAACCGGACTTGGGCATGTGAATAAACCCCTTTACCCGGCCATCGAACGGGCAACCCAAAAGGGAGTTCACATATATATGACAGTGCAAACCCTTTGGGGCTACGTTCACATGTTTGTTTACGACACCGGACGCGACCTGATGGCAAAAGGTGTTGTTCCCTTGGAAAATATGCTCCCCGAAACCGCTTACATTAAGCTGGGTTGGGCACTCGGACAAACTACGAAACCCGCAGAAGTTCGTAAGCTTATGCTTACTCCAATAAATGGAGAAATAACCCCAAAGGAACCCTACAATGGTTACTTAATTTATCAGGGTGGCGTTCCCGAGGTTGAAGAATTTATCCGAAAATTCAGAAAGTAGAAATTGGAACCAACTCAATGAGTGAGTTTTGGGCAACCGTTGGAAGAGTCAAAGAAAACATTGCACATGAACTTCCAGGAAGTTCAGCACAAAATCGTATGTCGCCTTCTCTTCCCTCCGGTTTGCTCCTTTCCCGAACACCCAACAGTTCAACGCGTGATAGTGCGGTTCTCATTTGCTTGTTCCCTAACTCAAATAGTAAAACTTCCACAATTCTAATTAAACGAACTGTATATAACGGAGCACATAGCGGGCAGGTTAGCTTCCCCGGAGGGAAATATGAGGAAGGCGACTCCGATTTATCCTACACAGCCCTGCGTGAAACGCAGGAAGAAATTGGGATTAGCAGTGAACAAATTGTATTAATAGGAAAACTTACTCCGCTATTTGTTCCTGTAAGCAACCTAATGGTAACGCCCTATGTAGGATATATTGAAAGTTTGCCTGCTTTACACCTTAACGTGCAAGAAGTTGAATATACCATTGAAGTGGCAATTGAAGAGTTCAATAAAATTGAGAACAAATCGGTAAAAACCATGTGTATAAACCAAACCCCCATATCTGCTCCTTATTATTCCATTTCCGGAGAACAAATATGGGGGATTACTGCAATGATTATATCAGAGTTCTCTGAACTCTTCTAGCTGGTAATATTCCTAATTTGGAATAATGTTGCGATAGTGCTTATAACGACTAATTATCTGGGTAACGTAGTTGTAGGTTTCCTCTCCCCTACAGTATCCATGCTTCACCACATCATCCTTATAAAACTCTGGGTTCGATTTATTCAGAATAAAGTAGTCCACATTATTTTCCCACACGTTTGGGTTTTTCCCATACTTTCGTGCAAGATTCCTTGCATCGATCACATGACCTAAACCAGCATTATACGATGCTAGAATAAATTTTATTCTTTCTTCTGGATCGGGAATGCTATCAATAAAACGATTATCGAGCCAACGTAGATACTTTGCTCCAGCTTCAATTTGAGTATCGGGGTCTGTTTTATGTTTTACTCCAAAGTACTTGGCTGTTGAAGGCATAAACTGCATTAAACCGTATGCACCCTTATTGGATTTTACATTATGTTTAAAACGGCTCTCCTGATATACCATGGAAGCAAATAGCCTCCAGTCCCAATCAATCTTATTGCTGGCATTTTTAAAGCCATCATCAAATTTCGAAATTTTCCCATTCCTAATGGCAGTCAACTCATTAATTATTCTTTTTGCCCAAATTGAGTTCTCAAAGTATTTTGTTCGAATAATTCGGTATTCTGCTGTTTTAGCAAATCCTTCTAACCATTCATTTAGTTCATTAAGAAGCATTGGAGAATCTTTCCCCACAGCCCAAGCCAGGTTCTGTTCAAAACTTACTGGAGTTTCAATGTCAATATTCTCAAAATAATTCGCATTAACCTTTGCAACATCCTCATCACAAACTGTATAGTCAATCTCAGAGTTAGCTACTAATTCTATCAACTCATCTGCTTCGTATTTACTCATTTCAACTATCACAATGGGTGTGCCAATCTCATCCGAAAGGTTCCTTAACCGGTTGGCAGAAGCAGATCCTTTTTGTACGTATACAATACGGTTTGATAAATCGATTGGATTTCTAATAACCTCCACACCTGTCTCTTCCGCTACTTTTTTTCGCTGAACCAACACTTGACGTGTTTGCGAGTGTGGAATGGTAAAACTAAATTTTTTACTTCGAGTGCCAGTAACAGTCAGATTATTCGCAAACACATCTACTTCGCCTTCCTCTAACATCTTAAACGCCTCTTCTAGGTTATTCTCAGCAATTATCTCAAGCCTAACTCCAAGGTGCTCAGCAAATGCCTGAAGCATATCAAACTGATATCCCATAGGCTCACCTTTGTATATAAAGTAGTTTGTTGAGTTGAACTCGGTTACAGCAGTAAGAACACCATCAGCAATAATCTGCTCTAAGTCTCGGCTTCCATCGTCTCCCTTACTTCTGGTTGAGTTTCTATCAAAATCACAACTAAAAAGTAATGCAAGTCCAATGATTACTATCCACTTAATCTTCATAAATAAGTATTTCGTTCCTACTTTTTTCGGGTGACAAAAGTAGTGCTTTTTATGGTTAACTCATCAATTTATTTGACGATTAATCATAAAAAATCCACGAAACGCCAAATTTGAAGATTCTAGGGTTAATCGGATAGTGTAGTGCGCTAAAGTATTCACTGTGAGGGTATCGTTGATTTACATGCTCGTATTTAAAGTATAGTATAGCCCTTTTCCACTTCAAATTAGCGTAGAGGTCAACCATTGGGTAGTTCCCTAGTTCTTTTTCTCTTTGGTTGTAGAACTGCCCAGTTGCAACATTATAGGCATCCGCATAGAATAGGGTTCTATAGTATGCACTCAAGCCTATTTGAGCACGTAAGGCATTTTTTACCAATTCACCCTCATAGAAAAGTGATGTAAAGAAAATAATTTTTGGTAAACTAACTGCCTCTCTATTTGAACTTGACTGCCAAACAATTCTATTCACAAAGTTTAATCTCCAAAATTTTAACGTATTCTGGGCGTATAACGAAACAACATCAAGATTTGCCGCTTGATTTGGTAAGGCTGTTGTATCGAAGTATATATAATTCTTTACGTGCATCAAATTGTACCCTATTTCGGTTCTCCATAAATCCGATTTTAATGAGCCATTAATCCAGAACCACTTCTCTTTCTTGAAACTATTATTCCAGTAGTAATGATTTGAGAAATAGTTTTGTAAGAAAATATCGGGCGTTATGTCTTGAAAATAAATTTTTGCCGATAAAATCGGCAAGCCCTCTTTTCTCCATGGCGAAATTGATACTTCTGCGCGTAAATCCTTGTCATCAGATTTATATCCATCAATAAAAAACCTTGCAGCACCTTTGTATGAGAAGTAGTTAGAACTGCTATAAGCAGCAATTCCAATATGGTTAGTAGTTAATATTGTTTTTTCTTTACTATAAACAAAGTCTCCAGGTTTATAGGAGTATGCACTTAAATGTTGGCTATTAACCCAAACCCTGAATCCAGGTAAACCAGGATAACTCTTTAGTTGCTCTAGTTCAAGTACAATTCCAGCATCCCAGGTTGAACAGTAAACTGAATCATAAGTCTTGCTAGGATTTATAAATAGATTATCATAAAACAGGGTGTCAGGCTTTAAATCAATAAAAGTTCTTGTATATCGAATCCCATTCACAATCATTTTCATTGTTAGTAAAGGGGAATATGATTTCTTAATCCCCTCATACTCTAACTCCTTATTCTCAATATTAACAAGGGTATATGAAGCAAGAGTGCTTATATGCCTTTCTCTATACTCGCTTCTGGTACCCGATACATCTGATAAATTAAAGGGTAAGACTTGGGGCTCAATATCTTCATCTAACAATAAAGAATCAGCAACTATTCCTCCATTCTCCTCATTTTTAAAAATATTATTCGAAAAAGTCCCTTGCAAAGAAAAATTTCCTTTTACATAACTAGAAAAAACAGAGTATGAGTTATTCTTTGTCTCTTGATGACTATATATACCTTTCGTTCCATAGAAATTATAAATAACCCCAAAATTTAAATATTGATTAACATTTTGAGTATGAATTGCTTTCAACACCTGCTCCGCAACCTTTCTTTTACCAGCTGTTGAGTATTCAAGTACAGTAAATGGCTTTTTAATATTATAATGAGTTTGAGATAAACCTTTTATTGCATACAAACTATTATAATTATTAAAAAGAAAAGGCTCAAACAATTGATTCGAAAAGAAATGATCGTATTTAACGGGGCTACCTAAATTACCTAAAAAAGTATAAGTCTCAAGAATCTTCTGCTGAGGGTAAAATAAATGGTTCAGCCAAAGAGAAGTATCAGTATTACATTCAACAGTAGACATATACTCCTCGTCATACTTCCATGAATATATGCGTTGATTTGGTTTAAAAGAAAAAACATGAAGAACATTTCTATTTTTAATTATGTTACTTCTGTTTTTTGCATCAGTAAAATCTATACTTACTTCTTTGAAAAGTGAACTACGAATATCATTAGCTGTTGGATAATTATTGCAAATATTTGGAAAAAAATTATTATTATTTAATATTCTAATTGAGTCTATACCTGAATCGGTTGATTTTTCTAACGTAATTATATAAGAATATTCGCCTATAAAATCCAATACACTACTACCTAAATTAGCACATGCATCGAATGCAACTATCAGGAATAAAAACGAATATACAAGTAGTTTTACAAAACAATTCACGTAATTACGAAATAAATTCGATGTAAATATAACAAAAACGCCCCGATGTTGTATCGGGGCGTTTGAAGGATGGCGGCGACCTACTCTCCCACATAGTTGCAGTACCATCGGCGCAGGTGGGCTTAACTTCTCTGTTCGGAATGGGAAGAGGTGGAGCCCCACCGCAGTAGCCACCTTAGGGCTATCGGTGCCCCCCTTGCGGGGAGCCCGTGTAAGAGTGACGTGGTGGTGTGCGATGCGATGCGACCGGCGCGCACCCGGCGCCGCGCAAGAAGCCGTTCAGGCTATTAGTACCGGTCGGCTTTGGCGTCGCCGCCTTTACACCTCCGGCCTATCAACGTGGTAGTCTCCCACGGCCTTCATGGGAGGCCTCATCTCGGGGGGGGCTT
>Ga0209203_1001970_pt1:0-2500 | contig 14254 bp, 8 predicted proteins | sample AD_UKC109_MetaG_FD_184423 | JGI IMG/M metagenome (GOLD analysis project Ga0209203, IMG submission 184423) | Active sludge microbial communities of municipal wastewater-treating anaerobic digesters from Hong Kong - AD_UKC109_MetaG (SPAdes)... | ecosystem: Engineered > Bioreactor > Anaerobic... | reverse complement strand
GGTTTGGGCTGCTCCCCTTTCGCTCGCCGCTACTCAGGGAATCGCTGTTGCTTTCTCCTCCTCCGGGTACTTAGATGTTTCAGTTCCCCGGGTTCGCCTCCCGATTGCTCGGGATGCCCGGCCTTCAGCCGGGCGGGTTGCCCCATTCGGACACCCGCGGATCAAAGGGTATGTGCCCCTCCCCGCGGATTTTCGCAGCTTGTCGCGTCCTTCTTCGCCTCCGAGAGCCAAGGCATCCCCCGTGCGCCCTTGCACACTTCCCGCGCGCTTCCGCGCCCGGTGATCGCTCGATCCTCGCCTCGCTCGTATATGTTACTACAATAAAAATCTACGTTTGTAAATCTATCAATGTGTTTCCACACACCACCACCACGTCAAAGAACGTTGAGCCTTCGTTTTCATCGTAAGGCTGCTCGTGGAGAATAACGGATTCGAACCGTTGACCCCCTGCGTGCAAGGCAGGTGCTCTAGCCAGCTGAGCTAATTCCCCCGACAGTAGTCCCGCCCAGAGTTGAACTGGGGACCTCTACATTATCAGTGTAGCGCTCTAACCAACTGAGCTACGGGACTGTCGCTGAGTCCCCGACAGCACCGGCACGCAAAAAACAGGCGGGCGGCCGCCCTCGTCGGACGGCTCCAGAAAGGAGGTATTCCAGCCGCACCTTCCGGTACGGCTACCTTGTTACGACTTAGCCCCAGTCACCGGTTTTACCCTAGGGCGCTCCTCGCGGTTACGCACTTCAGGTACCCCCAGCTCCCATGGCTTGACGGGCGGTGTGTACAAGGCCCGGGAACGTATTCACCGCGCCGTGGCTGATGCGCGATTACTAGCGAATCCAGCTTCACGGAGTCGGGTTGCAGACTCCGATCCGAACTGGGACCGGCTTTCGGGATTAGCGCCCCCTCGCGGGGTGGCTGCCCTCTGTACCGGCCATTGTAACACGTGTGTAGCCCTGGACGTAAGGGCCGTGCTGATTTGACGTCATCCCCACCTTCCTCACGGCTTACGCCGGCAGTTCCGCCAGAGTCCCCGGCATTATCCGCTGGCAACTGGCAGTAGGGGTTGCGCTCGTTATGGGACTTAACCCGACACCTCACGGCACGAGCTGACGACAACCATGCAGCACCTCGCAGCCGGCCATTGCTGGCCCGCACCTTTCGGCACGGTCCCGGCTGCGTTCTAGCCCAGGTAAGGTTCCTCGCGTATCATCGAATTAAACCACATGTTCCTCCGCTTGTGCGGGCCCCCGTCAATTCCTTTGAGTTTCAACCTTGCGATCGTACTCCCCAGGTGGATGGCTTAATGCTTTCGCTCAGACGCTGACGGTGTATCGCCAACATCCAGCCATCATCGTTTACGGCGTGGACTACCAGGGTATCTAATCCTGTTCGATCCCCACGCTTTCGTGCCTCAGCGTCAATCTCGGCCCGGCCAGCTGCCTTCGCAATCGGCGTTCTGCGCGATATCTAAGCATTTCACCGCTACACCGCGCATTCCGCCGGCCTCGACCGAATTCAAGGCGCCCAGTATCAACGGCAGCTCAACGGTTGAGCCGCTGCATTTCACCGCTGACTTAGGCGCCCGCCTACGCACCCTTTAAACCCAGTAAATCCGGATAACGCTCGGATCCTCCGTATTACCGCGGCTGCTGGCACGGAGTTAGCCGATCCTTATTCGCGCGGTACCGGCATCCCCCCTCACGAGGGGGTTATTCGTCCCGCGCAAAAGCAGTTTACAACCCGTAGGGCCGTCATCCTGCACGCGGCATGGCTGGTTCAGGCTTCCGCCCATTGACCAATATTCCTCACTGCTGCCTCCCGTAGGAGTCTGGTCCGTGTCTCAGTACCAGTGTGGGGGACCATCCTCTCAGACCCCCTAGCCATCGTCGCCTTGGTGGGCCGTTACCCCGCCAACCAGCTAATGGCACGCATGACCATCCACCCCCGGATCGCTCCTTTACCCAAGTACCGATGCCGGTACCGGGGACCATGGGGTATTAATCCGCCTTTCGGCGGGCTATCCCCCTGCGGTGGGTAGGTTCCATACGCGTTACGCACCCGTGCGCCGGTCGCCATCAACGTATTGCTACGTCATGCTGCCCCTCGACTTGCATGTGTTAGGCCTGCCGCTAGCGTTCATCCTGAGCCAGGATCAAACTCTTCGTTGTAAGAATTGTTTTTTGTCTTGTTTTCCTGCGCCGGTCCGTTCTCGGCCCGGCCGCCCCTTAATGAACATGTATCTCTACCTATTCTTCCTATTTCTTGTGGTGCCAGTGTGTCAAAGAGCCTCGCCGGTCACCGGGCGTACCCGGTACCCGCGCGTATCCTTCGTCTTCTCAATATCTCCTTCTTTCTTGCCCCGGCTCCGTCGAACCGGGCTGCAAAGGTAACCTTTTTTTTCTTCCCTCCAACTTTTCAGCAAAAAAAAATAAAACTTTTTTCTCCCGAACCGTCCCTTCTCCCCTGCTGCGTTCCCCTGCAAAAGCGGGTGCAAATATAG
>Ga0209203_1001969_pt1 | contig 14261 bp, 11 predicted proteins | sample AD_UKC109_MetaG_FD_184423 | JGI IMG/M metagenome (GOLD analysis project Ga0209203, IMG submission 184423) | Active sludge microbial communities of municipal wastewater-treating anaerobic digesters from Hong Kong - AD_UKC109_MetaG (SPAdes)... | ecosystem: Engineered > Bioreactor > Anaerobic >... | reverse complement strand
TAAAATTACATTAGTAGAAGCAGTCACAATGGCTTTGGCTCATGAACTTGAGCATGATAAAAGCGTTGTAGTTCTTGGTGAAGACGTTGGAATCAACGGAGGTGTTTTCAGAGCAACATCCGGTTTGGCTGAAAGATTTGGTGAAGATAGAGTGATTGATACTCCTTTAGCTGAAGCTATGATTGCCGGTTTAACAGTCGGAATGGCGACACAAGGCATGAAGCCGGTCGCCGAAGCTCAATTTATGGGATTTATTTTCCCGATGGTCGAGCAAATTGTCTGTCATGCAGCCCGTTTCCGTAACAGAACCCGTGGTCGTTTAACTTGTCCCTTAGTGATTCGTGCTCCATTTGGTGGCGGAATTCATGCACCGGAACACCACTCTGAAAGCGTGGAAGCAATATTTGCACATATTCCGGGGATTCGTGTGGTTATTCCATCATCTCCTTCAAGAGCTTATGGTCTGCTATTGGCTGCTATCAGAGATCCTGATCCGGTTATTTTCCTTGAGCCAAAACGTATTTATCGTTTGAATAAGGAAGAAGTGATTGATGATGGTGAGGAATTACCATTGGATATGTGTTTCGAGTTGAAAGAAGGAACTGACATCACATTGGTGACTTGGGGTTCAATGGTTAAAGAAACGATGGAGGCCGCATCCATTTTGGAACAACAAGGTATTTCCGCTGAGGTGATTGATGTTGCAACTGTCAGCCCGATTGATATGGAAACCATTCATGAATCCGTTAAAAAGACTGGACGTTGCGTAATTATTCAGGAAGCTGCAAGACATTGTAGCGTTGGTTCAGAAATTGCCGCCAGTTTAGCGGAAAATGGTTTATACTCTTTGATGGCTCCTGTTAAAAGGGTTGCAGGTTACGATGTAATCATGCCACTTTTCAAAATGGAGAAAAAATATATGCCTTCAGTCGAAAGAATACTGAAAGCTGTTAATGAAGTGATGGAGGTATCATGAAAATTTTTAATTTACCGGACTTGGGTGAAGGTTTGCCGGATGCTGAAATTGTCGAATGGCACGTTAAAGAAGGCGATGTTGTAAAAGAAGATCAACCGATGGTTTCAATGGAAACTGCCAAAGCGGTTGTTGATGTTCCCTGCCCTTTTTCTGGCAGAATTACCAAATTACACGGAAATCCGGGTGATGTGATTGACACAGGAGCGCCTTTGGTTGAGTTTGATGGTGAAAGTTCTGATTCTGAATCCGTTGTGACTCAAGCTGCAACTGCAAGCGTCAAAGAAGAAGCCTCAAAACTGAAAGAAGAAATCAACGAATTGATTGATGAGTTGGATTCCGATGATACATTTCCTAAGTCTAAAGCGGAAGTGAGTTCAGGCAATGACAGCGGTACCGTTGTCGGTGAGATGGAATCTTCCGATGAAGTTGTCAGCGACATTTCTACAGTTGGAAATGTAAAAATTGCTCCGGCTGTTAAAGCACTTGCAAAAAAACTGAAAGTCGATTTGAATGATGTTGTTGCCACAGGTGCCGGCGGAGTGATTCGTCCAAGTGACATTCGTTTAGCACATGAACAAGGTTCAACTGCTGCTAAACCGACACCAGCTCCGGTTAGTGTGCCAAAAATGAGTGAACCCAAAACAGTTACTCCTGCTCCTGCAAGACCTCAGCCACCGGCTCCGATTCAAAAAGTTGAAGTGACCGGCGAATGGGAACAGGTTAAAGGCACTCGTCGCACAATGGCAAGAATCATGGCTGACTCTCATGCTCAAATTGTACCGACAACCATAATGGATGATGCCGACATTTACAAATGGTTACCGGGTGAAGACATTACTGCAAGGCTTATTCGTGCAATCGTTGCCGGTGTTGAGGCTGAACCGGCTTTGAATTCATGGTTTGACGGTGAAAAACTGGCAAGAAGACTGATTTCTCACGTGGATATTGGAATTGCCGTTGACACCCCTGATGGTCTTTTTGTGCCAACCATGCGCAACTGTGAGAAAAGAGATGCCGCACAGGTTCGTCAGGGTATGAATACCATCAAAGAACAAGTCAAATCTCGCAGTATTCCTCCACAGGATATGAAAGATTTCACAATCATGTTATCGAACTTCGGTGTTTTTGCCGGTCGCTATGCGACACCGGTAATCACGCCACCATGTGTTGCTATTATTGCAGCCGGTAAATTATTGCAGGAAGTGGTTCCTGTGTTGGGTGGTTTTGAAGTTCACCGTATGATTCCTTTGTCTTTGACATTTGATCACCGTGCTGTCACCGGTGGCGAGGCCGCTCGCTTCCTTGCAGCAGTTATAAAAGATTTAAACAAAAGTAAGTAAAATATGAAAATAGAAGATAAAAATGTCGTAAGCATTAAGTATGTATTAACAGATAGTGAAAATAATGTCATTGATAAATCAGAAGACGGTAAATTCAGCTTTTTGATTGGTGCTCAGAATATTATTCCGGGTCTTGAAAATGCTTTGATGAGCAAAGCGGTTGGCGATAAATTTGATGTCAGCATTCCACCGGCAGAAGCCTACGGAGAATATAACAAGGATTTGGTTCATAAAGTTCCAAGAACTCAATTCCCTGCTGATGTTGAAATTGAAGTTGGTATGCAATTTCAAGGACAAACAGCCGATGGTCAAATGACCATTGTGAAAGTGGCAGAAGTTGCTGATGACCATATATTTGTTGATAACAATCATCCGCTTGCCGGAGTTCAACTCAATTTTGCAGTCGAAGTGACAAACATTCGTGAAGCCACAGATACTGAAATTGAGCACGGACATGTTCATGGTGAAGGTGGACATCATCACTAGATTTTAAAAATAGTCACATTTATAAGCCGGAATCAGCAATAATTCCGGCTTTTTATTAGCAGTTACTAATATTTCAATATTTCTCTTGTCAATTTCACCACAATACTATTATTAAATCCCGAAGTGTTAATCCTCTGACACTCCAAAATTCTCTCCAATCAATATCAGGAAAAGAAAATGACAGAAGAAACGAGTTACATTTTGAACACATTCTTGTTTATTTTTTCAGGAATTCTTGTGATGTGGATGGCAGCCGGCTTTTCCATGCTTGAAGCCGGGCTCACTCGCACAAAAAACAATTCAACCATACTTCTAAAAAATATCTCTTTATTTTCAATCAGTTGCATTATGTTTTACATTGTGGGTTATGACATCATGTATGCAGATGGCTCTTCATTTATGGGTTATGGTTACTTAATGAGCCATCTTAGTGATGATAAACATTCCGGTATGAGTGACTTTTTCTTTCAGGTTATGTTTGTTGCAACGGCTTCCTCGGTCATTTCAGGAACAATTGCTGAACGTATGAAACTTTGGCCATTTTTAATTTTTGTCATTATTCTAAGCGGAATCATTTATCCGATTCAAGGGCATTGGACTTGGGGTGAGACTCTAACCGGTGAAGGTGGAATATTACAAGGTTTCAGTGATTTTGCCGGTTCAACCATTGTTCATAGTGTCGGTGGCTGGGCAGCTTTAGCCGGTGTTTTGCTACTCGGAGCCAGAAAAGGAAAGTATTCCAGGAATGGTCAAGTCAGACCTATTCCCGGTTCTTCGATGCCTTTGGCAACACTTGGTACGTTTATTCTGTGGATGGGGTGGTTTGGTTTTAATGGCGGATCACAATTATCAATGGATTCAAAAACTGACATTAACGCTATTGCAACTGTCGTAGTTAATACCAATATGGCAGCAGTTTTCGGTGGATTTATAGCAGCGTTATTGACACAGATTATGTACAAAAAAGTGGATCTTACCATGGTTTTAAACGGAATTCTTGCAGGATTGGTTTCAGTGACTGCCGCTCCGAATCAATCACCGGAATATTCCGCCATTGTTGGAATTATAGGTGGCATTTTGATTGTTTTCGCCGTTCCATTTTTTGATAAACTCAAAATTGACGACCCGGTTGGTGCCTTATCCGTCCATCTTGTTTGCGGAATTTGGGGAACAATCGCTGTCGGATTTACCTCAGCATCAACAATTTTAGCTCAATTGAAAGGTGTATTATTGATTGGTGTATTTGTGTTTGCCTTGTCTTTCTTGTTCTGGTTTATCCTCAAAATCACAATGGGCTTAAGAGTCAGTGAAGAGGAAGAAATTGAAGGTCTGGACATCAGCGAATGCGGACTTGTCGCCTATCCTGAGTTTAAACAGAATTAGAATAATTTAAGATTTTGCTTCCCTATACAACTCGCGACCAATCAGCATCAGGCGGATTTCATTGGTTCCGGCGCCGATGTCATAGAGTTTGGCATCTCTAAGTAAACGACCAGTCGGGTTTTCGTTGATATAACCATTGCCACCCAAAACTTGAATTGCTTCCAAGGCAACATCTACGGCATTTCTTGAAGCAAATGATAAGCATGCAGCAGGGTCTAAACGGGATTCAACTTTTCTATCATAATTTTGAGCAATACCATAAGCGAAATATTTGCTTGATTGCAATTTGGTATACATTTCGCCAATTTTTGCCTGCATTAAACCGAATTGTCCCAAATGTTTTCCAAACTGACTGCGTTGAGCCGTGTAAGGAACAGCAATATCCAATGCTGCTTGCATGATTCCAATCGGACCACCGGATAAAACCAATCTTTCGGTATTCAAACCACTCATGAGGATTCGCACGCCTTGGTTCACTTCACCTAAAACATTTTCCTGAGGAATCACGCAATTATCAAAAACCAATTCGCAAGTGTTTGAGCCTCGCATTCCCAGTTTATCGAGTTTCTGAGCGGTGCTGAATCCCGGCATATTTTTTTCGATAATAAATGCTGTCATGCATTTGGAACCGGCTGATTTATCCGCTGTTCGCATATAAACCAATAAAACATCAGCATCGGGACCATTGGTAATCCACATTTTATTACCATTGGCAATCCAATTGTTACCGTCAAATTCCGCTTTACAAGACATAGAGCCGACCACATCCGAGCCGGCTCCGGGTTCACTCATCGCTAAAGCACCAACATATTCACCGGAACAAAGTTTGGCGATGTATTTTTGGCGTTGGGCTTCATTCGCGTGTTTATAAAGGTTATTCAGACATAAATTTGAGTGAGCTCCGTAGGACAACCCTACAGATGCAGATGCTTTGGAAATCTCTTCCATGACAATCAAATGAGCCAGATAGCCCATTTCTGAACCGCCGTATTCAGCCGGTATTGTCATTCCATGAAGTCCGAGTTCCCCCATTTTTTGCCACAAATCCGCAGGAAAAGCATTTTCCTCATCTATTTTTTCAGCACGGGGAGCTATTTCCTGCTCAGCAAAACTTCTGACTGTATCTCTTAGCAGTTCTAAATCTTCACCCAAATAAATATCTGTATGCATCAGTTTTCTCTTAGCTACCGTTATTTCTCACTCTTCCGGAGAAATTCACTTTCTTTTGGTTCATATAAGGTTGTTTGATTTTACCCATAGCAGCAATTCTCTCTTCACCCATACGATCAGCAGCTTTCCATGTCGGAATATTATCACGCTCAGCAATTTTGAAGATATTCATGATGTTATAATAAATATTTCGAGTCATTCTTAATGCTCTTTCACGATTATAACCTTCCAACTCGATAGATACATTCATCAAACCACCGGCGTTAACCGCATAATCAGGAGCATAAATGATGCCACGTTTTTCGAGTTCATCACCGTGTCTGGTTTCAGCTAATTGGTTATTAGCGCTTCCGCAAACAATATCAAATTTGAATTTATCAATTGTTTTATCGTTAACTGTTGCACCCAATGCACAAGGACAATAAACATCAGCATCGACTTCGTAGATTTCATCCAAACCAACAACTTCGCAGCCGTATTGTTCTTCACAGATTTTTAATGCTTCCTGATTCACATCTGTCACAAACATTTTGCCGCCTTCGGCATGAATCAGTTTGACCAATTCGATTCCAACATGTCCAACACCTTGAATAGCATAAGAATAATCGCCGATATTTTGGTTGCCGTGTTTTTTCTCTAAACTGGCTTTGATACTTTGTAAAGTTCCCAAAGCGGTAAATGGTGATGGGTCACCGGAACCTCCGTGCATTTGATGAACACCAACCACGTTTTCAGTTTCCTGAAATACATATTCCATATCATTCACGTCAATTCCAACATCTTCGGCTGTGATATAACGACCACCCAATGAATCAATAAAACGACCAAATGAACGGAATAATGTTTCTGATTTGTCTGTTTTCGGATCGCCGATGATAATGGATTTACCACCGCCCAGGTTCAAACCGGAAACCGCAGCTTTATACGTCATGCCTCTGGACAGACGCAGAACATCCGTCAAAGCCTGTTCTTCAGTCGCATAAGGATACATTCTCAGACCGCCGAGAGCTGGTCCTAAAATGGTGTTATGAATTGCAATAATAGCCTTCAAACCGGCATCTTTGTTATGACAAAAGATGACTTCTTCGTGTTCAGTTTTGTCAATAGTTTCAAATATGTTCATAATATTCTCGATTTTTTAATTAAATAAATTTTTGCCTTCACTCCAGGGTGCAGTGAAGAATAGTTCTGTTTGTTCATTGCTGATTTCGGCAACTGAGTTGACAGTCCATTGAGGGTTACCATCTTTATCAACCAACAATGCACGAATGCCTTCCTGCAAATCAGGATTCATCGCACAACGTGTGGACATGATAAATTCCATTTCAAAAACTTCTTTTAAACTCAAATATTTAGCTCTTATAATCTGCTCATCAACCAGTTTATAAGTCACCGGACAGCCTTTCAGAAACGCTTTTTGTGTTAATTCTAACCACTTTGTTTTGGGTTGCATTTCTTTGAGTTCTTTAACAGATTTTTCCAAATCACAATGTCTGAACAAATATTGAATTTGCTTATAATTTTCTTGCAAATTACTCAATGGAGTATCATCTCTGCTAAAGTCCATCAAACTTTCCAGAGCATTTTGAATATCGCAATTTGGATTTTTCCAATCCACTTCGGATAATTCAGTAATAAATTCGTCTTTGTATTCATCCAACACAAAAAAGTCAGCTAATTTGCAATAAATTGCATCAGAGGCATTCATTCGCGCACCGGTTATTCCCAAAAACATTCCGATGTTTGCCGGCATTCGGTTAAAAAACCAGGAAGCCGCTACATCCGGATAAAGACCAATGGTGACTTCAGGCATTGCCAACATGGATTTTTCTGTCACAATTCTATGAGAACATGCCGACATTACGCCAATTCCGCCACCCATTACAATTCCGTTGCCCCAGGCAATGACAGGTTTTGGAAAAATATGCAAACGATAATCCTGATGATATTCCTTACGAAAGAACTCCATTGCCATTTGCGGAATTTCACCTTCGGCTGTTTCTTTCATCGAATTGTAAAGTCCAATAACATCACCACCGGCACAAAAGGCTTTTTCGGAATTGGAATCAATAAACACCGCTTTGATATTTTGGTTGTTCTCGCATTCATCAAGTGCATTTTGTATCGCATCAATCATCTCGATATTTAAAGCATTCAGAGATTTGGGGTTATTCAGAGTAATTCTGCCAATATTACCGTATTTTCCTTCAATCTGAGAAAACTGAATCAAATCGGACATTATTGAATCACCTCTGTAGCCCCTTCGACCAGAATTTTTCTGGAAATTATCAAACGCATGATTTCATTCGTTCCTTCCAAAATACGATGAACGCGCGAATCTCTGACATATCTTTCCAATGGATATTCTTTGATATATCCATAACCACCATGTAGCTGCAAGGCTTCATCACAAACATTGAAACAAGTGTCTGTGGCATATCTTTTTGCCATTGCACAATAAGCACCGGCATTGGCATCTTTGTTATCCAATTTAAAAGCAGCCAGACGCACCATTTGGCGAGATGAAATCAAGTCTGTCAACATGTCCGAAATTTTAAATTGCAAGGCTTGAAACGATGCCAGAGTTTTGCCAAATTGCTTTCGTTCCAGCATATATTTCTGAGCTTGATTCAGAGCCGCTTGAGCTGTTCCTAATGAACACGAAGCGATATTGATTCTTCCGCCATCAAGACCTTTCATGGCAAATTTAAACCCTTCACCTTCTTCACCAATGAGGTAGGACTTTGGAATTCTCACATTTTCAAATGTAATCAAACGAGTCGGTTGCGAATTCCAACCCATTTTGCTTTCTTTTTTATCGTAAATGATTCCATCCAGATTTGCTGGAACCAGAAAACAGGAAACGCCTTTAGGACCGGCTTCACCGGTGCGTGCCATCAAAACCAAAACATCCGTCGAACCGGCACCGGAAATAAATGTTTTTCTGCCATTGAGAACGTATTCATCTCCATCCGTTTTTGCTGTGGTTTTCATGGAACCGGCATCAGATCCCGAACCCGGTTCTGTTAAGCAATAGGATGCCAACAATTCACCCGATGTTAGTTTTGGTCCCCATTCTGATGCCAAAGATTCATCGGCAAAACTGGTAACCATCCATGCACACATGTTATGAATTGTCATAAATGCTGTTGTAGAAGTGCAATATTGTGACATTTCCTCAAAGATAATGGAGCTATCCAGACGTGATAACCCTAAACCACCGTATTTTTCGGGTGAATAAAGCCCCAAGAAACCCAACTCTCCGGTTTTCTTGATAACATCGACAGGAAAATGTGCTTCTTCGTCCCATTGAGCAGCATAAGGTGCCATTTCTTTTTCAGCAAATTCCTTAGCCGCTTGCTTAAAAGCCAATTGATCTTCTGTAAAATCAAAATTCATAGTGTCCCCTTGTTGTAACTAATTTGCAGCCGGTTGATATAATTATTTTTCTAGCCCGACTGCAATTGTGATTTAACGTAAGTTTATAGATAAATTCGGTGCGTGATGTCCATCCGGGATATCACTTTCAAACCAGCGTGAAGTAATTGTTTTTGTTTCGGTATAAAACTTCACCGCTTGCTTACCATAAGCATGTTGATCTCCATAAAAAGACTTTCTCCAACCAGTGAAAGAGAAAAATGGTAATGGCACAGGAATCGGAATATTCACGCCAACCTGACCCACTTTTATTTCGTGCTGGAATTTTCTCGCTGCGGCTCCTGAATTTGTAAAAATTGAAGTGCCGTTTCCATAAGGATTGTCATTAATCATCTGAATTGCATCTTCAATTGATTCTGCATGTAATAAACAGAGCACCGGTCCAAAGATTTCGGTTTTATAGACAGACATATTTACTGTTACGTCAGTGAATAATGTAGGACCGACAAAATTCCCATTCTCAAAACCTTCTACCTGACAATTACGACCATCTAATAATAAAGTCGCACCTTCTTCAATGCCTTTGCTAATTAAGCCTTCAACTCTTTGTTTGGCTTGTGGTGAAATCAAAGGGCCATAGGCTGATGTTTCATTTCTCCAGTAATTCGGCTTCAGTTTTTCCATAGCAGCTTTAATATCATCCTGCCAGTCTTTGGCTTCACCAACTAAGACACAAACTGAGATACCCATACAACGTTGTCCGGCTGCTCCGCAAGCTGCTCCGACAATTCCATTGACAACCTGGTTTTTATTGGCATCCGGCATAACAACCAAATGGTTTTTTGCACCGGTGAAAGCCTGAACTCTTTTCAAGTGATCTGTTCCGGTTTTATAAATATGTTCACCCACACCGACAGAACCAACAAAAGAAATCGCTTCAACGTCAGGATGAGTAATCAACTGATTGACCTGATCCTTTCCGCCATGAACTACTTGTAAAACTTCTCTTGGGAAACCGGCTTCATAGAATAATTCAGCAAGCAACATTGGAGATTTAGGATCTTGCTCGGATGGTTTTAACACAAAAGCATTTCCACACACCACAGCCAAAGGAAACATCCATAAAGGAATCATTGCCGGGAAATTAAATGGTGTAATACCGACACAGACACCCAAAGGTTGGGTAATCGAATAAGTATCAATACCACCGGCAACATTCTCAACATATTCACCCATCATCAATGAAGGTGCATTTGCTGCATGCTCAACAACTTCTATTCCACGCCAGATATCACCTTTGGCATCTTCAAATGTTTTCCCGGTTTCTTCGGCTAAAACTTCTGCCAATCTGTCGTGATTTTCTTTGAGTAGTTGTTGATATTTTAATATCATTCGAGCTCTGACGGGAACAGGGGTGTCTTTCCATGTTTCAAATGCTTTTTTGGCAGAAGCAACAGCCGATTCTATTTCATTTGTTGTTGCCATTGGAACCTGATACAAAACTTCCTGATTTGCCGGATTGGTAACATCCATCCATTGATTTGAAGCACTCACGACCTCTTTTCCATCAATATACATATTGATTTTTTCTAACATGAGATTTGTCCCCTAATTGTATTTGTTAATGAGTTTGCGTGTCTGTCAATCTATCGAACGATATGAGGCACTGAAATTTTCGCGTTGCATTATATCATTTTCTTAACTATTAGCCTAAAACAATATGTGTTTTGGAGACTAATGTGACAAAAGTTTGACAGAAAATTTAACTCTGAAAGCCTAACAATTTAAAAATACCAGAGAAGAATCATCCAGTTGTTTTTTCTGTGTTTTCCAATGTGGATTAATTTCTTCCTGAAGCTGATAAAAAGCCTTGCTGTGGTTTTGCTGAATTAAATGACACAACTCATGCAATATGACATAGTCAATGACTTCAGGAACGGCTTTTATCAGATGCACATTGAATGTGATTTCGCTTCTTGAATTACAACTTCCCCAACGAGACTTCATCATTCGCACACGTATATTTTTGATTTTAGGAAAGTCGAATTTTTGTCTGAGAGTCTCAGCCCTTTTTGAGAAGTATTCGAGAGCATGTTGTCGATACCATTTTTTGAGTAACGATTTAATAGATGCCTCTTTTCTATAATTGACCACCAGCTCTTTATCAGTCAGTATGACATCATCTTTATTGTCTTGTTGGGTTTTCAAGTGATAGGAGTTGCCTAAAAACCAGAATTTTTCTCCATTTTTGTATTGATATTCTTTTGGAGAATTTTGGTACTTAGCTTTTTGTTGGTTTTGTTTAATCCAACTATATTTTGATTCTAAAAAATTATAAATCACATGACTTGAAGTCATAAATGGTGCATTGACCTGCAAATGATTTCTACAGAGAATTTTAACACTAATACTATGTCTTCTTTTCTTCGAGCGAACCAACAGACAAGAAAATGCTTCTCCGTTGAGAATTACTTTTTCTTCAGATTTTTTTATTAATTTATAACCGGCGACCATGCTGGTTCTCTGATATGACCATTTGAGACCAATAGTTGATTTTTAGTTGCTCCATCTAAAGATGTCGAAATCAAAATCCCCTGCCCTTTATTATTCTTGGTTGCATATAATATCATGTTATTATTTGGAGCAAAAGTCGGAGTTTCATCCAACGGGCCATTACTGATGATTTGTGAGGTTTCGGACTCGTTATGTCTCAATGCAATGCGATAGTCATTTGCATTGCCCTGAACATAACAAAGGTAAGCCGAATCTGCTGAAAAACTACCGCCGGCATTATAGTCTCCTTCAAAAGTTAATCTCTTTGGAGTCTTTGTTGCCAAATCAATTTGGTAAAGATTAGGTTTTCCGCCTCTGTCTGAAGTAAAAATCAAACTTTGTCCGTCCGGTGCCCAAGTGGCTCCGGTATCAATTGCCCAGCTATTGGTTATTTTTTCCAATTGTTTGGTGTAAATATCCATGATATAAATTTCAGGATTACCGGATTTCGACAACGTGAGAGCCAAATGTTTACCATCAGGTGAGAATGCCGGACCGCTGTTAATTCCTTTGTAACTACTCATTAATTCACGTTTTCCGGTAGCTAGATTCTGTATATAAATGGCAGAGTTTCCTTTTTCAAATGAAACATAAACCAATTTATCACCTCTCGGAGACCATTTCGGAGATAACAAAGGCTGCGAAGATGTTGCCAACGCTTGAGAGTTCTTACCATCAGCATCTGCGACCAGCAATTGATACTCCATTTTACCATCAACATTTGTCGCTGTGACATAGGCAATCTTCGTTGAGAATATCCCTTTAATACCTGTGATTTCTTCATAAATTTTATCGGCAATATAGTGCGCCCCGGCTCTTAAATCTCCGCTGTGAACCGGCAAACTTAGAGATAAAATCTGCTTTTGATCCAACACAGAGAATAATTTAACTGAAACCTCATATCTACCCGGAGCGGATGATAAAACCGAACCAATCGTCAAGTAATCTGCTCCAAGCATCTTCCAAGTTGGAAACTTTATCTGACTGGCGTATCTTGGATTTTCAATCAACTGTTCTTTTTCAAGTGTACGAAATTGCCCCGTCAATTTAAGATCATCAGAAATAACATTCGCAAGATTCACACTTTGAGTATTGTTGTCAAATGGTAAAATCGCAATTTCATAAGCACCCACGCCAGGTTGAGTGATTCGAAACTCAACATCAGCATTTATAATTGAGGAAAAAATAATTAGGGCGATAAAAATGACCTGTTTTTTCATTAAACTTCCTGATTTAAGATTTTGCATATTTAAGAATGTTTGTTATTATAACCAAATAGAGCAGAACATCACAAAAAAGTTCATAATCAAAAGATATATTACATAGTCCAAGGGTAAATTTAGTTCACAGATGAAAATTAGACGATCAGAAAAAAGGGATCTGGTTCAGCTGACCATTCTATTTAATAAGTATAGAATGTTTTACAACAAACCATCGGATCTGGAAGGTTGCAAAGTTTTTATTAAGCGTCGTTTAGACAATAATGACTCCTGTTTTTTTGTAGCTACAGTAAAGTCTCAACTCATTGGTTTTGTTCAGCTTTACAGTAGTTTCTCATCCGTAGAAATGGAAAAACTCTATATTTTGAATGACTTATTTGTACTTGAACAGTTCCGCCACAAAGGTGTTGCTGATAAACTGATGCAAAGAGCTGAAGAATTCGCAAATAACAATCAGGCTTGTCGTCTGGTTCTTGAAACCCACAAAAAGAACAAAATCGCTCAAATGTTATATATTAAAAGAGGCTGGGAAATGGATGCCGAACACTACTTTTACAATTTTAAATGCTAAGCCGATTAGTCATCAATTTCTTTAGAAAATCTGAAACTTATAAAAGATAGTATCGTCGAGATAAATATCACACTAAACATCGGTATTGGGGTTCCGTTATGCAGAAAAGACAGACCCAAACCAATAATCGCGCCAAATGTAAATTGTGAAGCTCCATTCACTGCATTTGCAGTTCCGCTGGTCATTGGAAAATTCTTCATATAACATGCCATATTATTAGGAGCGATAATTCCGAAAGAACCAATTATCAACATCAATAAAGCAACAACTAAATACAAATTATGGAATTGAAATATTGCAGAACTTAACAGAATAAGCGCTGCTGTATTTTGAATGAACAAACCGATTCTTAAAATTTTTCTGGGCGTTAATTTATCCAATAAAAAATGGTTCAAACGATTAAATATCATCATACACACAATATTCATCCCAAATAACCATGCAAATCCACTTTCCGTCACCGAAAAATAATCAATATACAAAAATGAAATTTCTGTTAAGAATGCAAACAATGCAGAAGCAACAAAACTTCCACAGAGCAAAAACGGCAACGCATTGCGATTTGTAATGATTGACCAGTAATTTTTAATAACTTGAACAGGCGGTAGATGCTGATAGCCACCAACCCTTCTCAGTCGTTTCGTTTCTGGAACAAACAACATTATCATAAAGATTTGCACAAAAGAATAAATGGACAACAATACGAAAATTGATTGCCAATTAAAATACGCAAGCAGGATTGAGCCAATTGTCGGGGCAATCAACGGTGCCAACATCATGATAAAACCCATGAGCGTGAAGATTTTTGCCGCATGTTTGCCGTCATATAAATCCCGAACTACAGCCGCACAGATAACCAACCCAAAACCACCACCAAATGCTTGTAGAAAGCGCAGTGCCCAAAACTGTTCAATAGATTCGCTTAAAATGATAGCAACGCTTGCCAAAAAAAAGATAAATAAGCCGAAACTGCCTATTTTTCTACGACCATAATTATCTGAAATGGGACCACCTATAATTTGACCCAAAGCGAAACCAATCAAATAAATTGGAATTGAAAGTTCAATAAAATTGATAGGAACATTAAAAGACTTTGCCATCGTTGGCATCGTTGGCAAATAAGTATCAATCGCAAAAGGTGAAAGTGCGACTATTACAGCAAGAAGCGGTGCCAGTTTCTTTGC
>Ga0209203_1001960_pt1 | contig 14307 bp, 8 predicted proteins | sample AD_UKC109_MetaG_FD_184423 | JGI IMG/M metagenome (GOLD analysis project Ga0209203, IMG submission 184423) | Active sludge microbial communities of municipal wastewater-treating anaerobic digesters from Hong Kong - AD_UKC109_MetaG (SPAdes)... | ecosystem: Engineered > Bioreactor > Anaerobic >... | reverse complement strand
CGCCGAGCAGGACGCGGCGACGCTGGCCATAGATGATTTCGCGCTGCTTGTTCATGACGTCGTCGTAACGCAGAACATTTTTACGCGTTTCAAAGTTCATCGCTTCCACGCGCTTCTGCGCGGCTTCGATCTGCTTGGTCAGCATGCGCATCTCAAGGCGGATCTCCTGCTGCTCGTCGCTCGAAGCAAAGCGGTTGAGCGTGTTCGTCACGCGTTCGCCGCCGAACCGGCGCATGAGCTCGTCCTCAAAGGAGACGTAGAACTGCGTCGCGCCCCGGTCGCCCTGTCGGCCGGAACGGCCGCGGAGCTGATTGTCGATACGGCGGCTCTCGTGCCGCTCGGTGCCGAGGATGAACAGGCCGCCGAGTGCTTCCACTTCGTCGTGTTCCTTGCTGGTCACGATCTTGTGCGCGTCGAACAGCTCCTGATAACGCTTGCGCGCCGCAAGGATATCCGGATCGTTCGTTTCCCCGTGGCCGACTGCTTCTTCGATCAGCCAGTCCTCAAGGCCTTCCTGGCGCAGGTCGCGCCGCGCGAGGAAATCCGGATTGCCGCCGAGCAGGATGTCCGTACCACGGCCGGCCATGTTGGTCGCGATGGTCACCTGTCCTTTTTTACCGGCCTGCGCGACGATTTCCGCTTCTTTTGCGTGATACTTCGCGTTGAGTACTTCGTGTTCGATGCCGGCCCGTTTCAGCCGCCCGCTGAGGTATTCGCTGCGTTCCACGCTGATGGTGCCGACCAGGATCGGCTGGCCCGTTTGGTGGATCGTCTTGATCGCTTCCACGATGCTGTCGAACTTGCCCTTTTCCGTCGGGAAGATCGCGTCGTCCATATTCGAACGGCGGAGCGGGCGGTTCGTCGGAATTTCGACGACGTCCAGATCGTAAATGCTCATGAATTCGCTCTCTTCGGTCTTGGCGGTACCCGTCATGCCGGAGAGCTTTTCATACATACGGAAGTAATTCTGCAAAGTGATGGTCGCGAGCGTCCGGTTTTCTTTTTCGACCTTGACGCCTTCTTTGGCTTCCAGCGCCTGATGCAATCCTTCGCTGTAACGCCGCCCGATCATCAGTCGTCCGGTGAACTCGTCCACGATGAGCACTTCGCCGTTCTGTACGACATAGTCCTTGTCCAGCTGGAACAGGGAGTTTGCGCGCAGCGCCTGGACGATGTGATGGTTGAGTTCCATATTTTCCGGGTCGCTGAGGTTTTCGAGCCCGAAGCGCTCTTCGGCCTTGCGCACGCCTTCGCCGGTGAGCTGGACGGTGCGCTTTTTGATGTCGCACTGATAGTCGCCGTCTTCTTCGATATCTTCACCCATAATGCGGTCCGTGCTGGACTGCTGCGTCAGGTTCGATCCGCGCGTGAGGCCCTTGACGAACCGGTCGGCCTCCGTATACATCTCGCTGGACTCCTGTCCCTCGCCGCTGATGATCAGCGGCGTACGCGCTTCGTCGATCAAAATCGAGTCGACCTCGTCGATGATCGCGTATGCAAGTTCGCGCTGCACCATCTGCTCGCGAAAGACCACCATGTTGTCGCGCAGGTAGTCGAAGCCGAACTCGTTGTTGGTGCCGTAGGTGATGTCGCTGCGGTATGCTTCCTGCTTTTCCTCGCGGCCCATGCCGTTGACGATACAGCCGACGCTCATGCCGAGGAACTTATAGATCTTGCCCATCCACTGCGCGTCGCGCTTGGCCAGATAGTCGTTGACGGTGACGATGTGCACGCCGTCGCCGGTCAGGCCGTTGAGATAGGCCGGAAGCGTAGCGACCAGCGTTTTGCCTTCGCCCGTCTTCATCTCCGCTATGCGGCCCTGATGCAAAACCATGCCGCCAAGCAGCTGAACGTCGAAGTGCCGCATGCCGACCGTTCGAACGGCGGCCTCCCGCACGGTTGCAAACGCCTCCACCATGATATCGTCCATCGTCTCGCCGTTTTTCAGGCGGTCCCTGAAGATCTGTGTCTGCGCGCGAAGCTGTTCGTCCGTCATCGCCTGTATCTGCGGTTCCATCTCGTTGATGCGCTTTACATATGGCTGCAGTTTACGCAGCCTGCTGGCGCTCGTGTTGCCGAGCAGTGTATCCAAAAATCCCATTCGGAAGCTCCTTTTCCTTCTTTTCCGTGGGCGATTGCGATGATAAAAAGGCATTCGTCCGCATAGTACCCTAATTTGTTAGTATAACAGCAAAATATCCGCCGCGCAACACAAAGCCCCTGAATACACAGGAGCTTCACATTGTCGCTTGCATATGAAGAAACCTCATTTCGGCATGGTCAATCCGCCTGCGGCTGCGGCCTGCTTCGCCGTAAGCGGCGCGCTATACCGACGGAATAAATCACAAGCGCGACGCCCAAGAACGCGAATGCGATGATGCGGTCGTGCGTCAGTTCCTCATGAAACAGCAATACGCCGATGAAAAAGTTGATCGTCGGGCTGATATACTGAAGAAAGCCGACCGTCGTGAACGGTATTCGGTTGACGCCATACGTAAACAAGATCAGGGGCGTCGCCGTCACCGCGCCCGCCAGAACAAGCAGCAGCCCCGTTTGGAACGTCAGCGCGGAAAGCGCAGCATGGCTTGCCGGTGCAAGGAGCAGATACCCGATTGCGACCGGCGCGATCAAAATGGTTTCCACCGCGATGCTCGTCAGCCCGCCGACGCCCGCAAGCTTTTTCATCGTGCCGTAAAGCGCAAAGGAAAAGGCGAGCGTAAGCGCCACCCACGGGAACGCGCCGTAAGCAAGCGTTGCGATCAGTACGCCGATCGTCGCGAGCGCCAGGGCGACCCACTCCAGCGCGCCGCAGCGTTCGTGGAACAGGATCATGCCGATGAGGAAGATGACAAGCGGATTCAAATAATACCCGAGGCTCGCGTCCAAAAGCCGCCCGGAGTTGACCGCCCAGATATAGACGCCCCAGTTGATCGTAATCAAAACCGCCGCGGGGACCATGTAGCGCATCTTCTTGCCGTCGCGCAGGACGGCCTTTACTTCTCCAAACCGCCTGATGGCAAAAAGCAGCGCAACGGTGAATACGGCCGACCAGACGATCCGGTTTGCCAGGATGACAACGGAATTCACGTCGTCCAGCAAATGCCAGTACAGCGCCAGCAAACCCCACAGCACATAACACAGCGCCGTGCTGATAATCCCTATATTTCGTTCTTTCATGAATGGCCCTCGCTTCGTTCCGCTTATTTTAACATAACTCCGTCAAATATCAATCCGCCGGTGGAAACATTTTGTTTTCCGGCTTGCCGTCCGGCTGCCAGGCGCGAGCGGACAAGCGAAAAAACGGACGAAAAAAAGCCCCGGACCTTGCGGTTCGGGGAAATGATTGGCGTATCGCAGCGGCAATTCGGCGCAAGCTGCGATCACAGCGATTCTCTCTTTTTATTCAGGTTTTCAGCAGTCCGCTTTCGCAGTCGGGTGACGAAACTTCGCTCTCCACAGGTACGCGATCAGGCACAATCTATCAAGCATTTTTCCGCACTCCTTCATACATCTTGTTTCTACTATGGTTGAATCATACTATATATATGTGAACATTCTTTTATGCTAAAATGAAAAAAGTATTATTTTTGGTTGAACAGATTGTTGCTTTGCAAGCGTATTCCCGAAAAAAACGCGCGCCGCCTTTGATGGCGGCGCGCGTTAGCTTGTCAAAAGAGTCATTGGGATCGTTAAGGGCCGCGGCCCTTAACCCGTATATTCCGGCTGTGGCGGTTTATCCGCCGCAACGGATCGCCCGTTTCGGGCGGTTTCTTCAAAGCGTTTTGCCGCCCGGGAGTCCGAAGGACGAGAGGCAAACGCGGTTACCCCGTCAAAAACAAGTTTTTTGACGGCCTCACGCGCGGCGTTTTTCAGGATTTCGCCTTTGTCGCGATCTCTTCCAGCAGCTTTGCGCGGAAGTCGTCCAGCGTCATCGTGCCAAGGTCGCCGTCCTTGCGCGAACGCACGGAAACAACGTTCTGCTCGATCTCCTTGTCGCCGAGAATGAGCATGTACGGCGTCTTCTGCATCTGCGCCTCGCGGATCTTGAACCCGATCTTCTCGTTGCGCAGGTCGGTCTCGACGCGGATTCCGTACTGCTCCAGCGACTTTGCGACCTCGACGGAAGCGTCCGCCGCGCGGTCGGTGATCGGCAACACCTTGACCTGCACGGGCGACATCCATGTCGGCAGCGCGCCGGCGTATTTTTCGATCAGCAGCGCGAGCGTGCGCTCATAGCAGCCGATCGAGGTGCGATGAATGACCACGGGATACTTCTTCTGCCCGTCGCTGTCGGTATACATCATGCCGAAACGCTCGGCAAGCTGGAAGTCGATCTGGATGGTGATCAGCGTGTCTTCCTTGCCGTAGACGTTGCGGATCTGGATATCCAGTTTCGGCCCGTAGAACGCCGCCTCGCCGTCCGCTTCGACAAACGGAACCTCGAGGTCGTTGAGGATATCGCGCATCATCTCCTGCGTGCGCTCCCAGCTTTCCTTGTCGCCGATGTATTTCTCGGTGTCGTTTTCGTCCCATTTGCTGAAGCGATAGCTCACGTCATCCTCAAAGCCGAGCATGTCGATCATGAAGGAAGCCAGATCGAGGCACCCCTTGAACTCCTCCTCCACCTGATCGGGACGGCAGGCGATGTGTCCTTCCGAAATGGTAAACTGGCGCAGGCGGATCAGGCCGTGCATCTCGCCGGAGCTTTCGTTTCGAAACAGCGTGCTGGTCTCATTCAGGCGCATCGGCAAATCGCGGTAGGAACGCGAGCGGTTCAGGTACGCCATAAACTGGAACGGGCAGGTCATGGGGCGCAGCGCAAAGATCTCCGCGTTTTCGTCTTCAAAGGTCGCGGGGTCGCCCATGACGAACATGCCGTCGCGGTAATGGTCCCAGTGCCCGGAGATTTTATACAGCTCGCGCTTAGCCATAAACGGCGTCTTGGTGAGCTGATAGCCGCGGCGCTGCTCCTCGTCCTCGACAAAGCGCTGCAGCAGCTGAATCACGCGCGCGCCTTTCGGCAGCAGGATCGGCAGGCCCTGGCCGATGATGTCGACGGTTGTGAAGAGCTCCAGCTCGCGACCGAGCTTGTTGTGGTCGCGCTTTTTCGCTTCCTCCAGCGCGGTGATGTATTCGTCCAGCTCGGCTTTCTTTTCAAACGCCGTGCCATAGATGCGCTGGAGCATCTTGTTCTTCTCGCTCCCGCGCCAGTATGCGCCGGCGACGTTGAGCAGCTTGATGTTCTTGACGACGCCGGTCGACTGCACGTGCGGGCCCGCGCAGAGGTCCACGAAGTCGCCCTGGCGATAAAAGCTGATGACCGCGTCTTCCGGCAGGTCGCGAATGAGTTCGACCTTGTACGGCTCGCCGAGCTTGTCCATATACGCCATGGCTTCCTCGCGGGGAAGCTCGAAGCGCTCGAGACCGAGGTCTTCCTTTTCAATCTTCGCCATCTCGGCCTCGATCTTTGCAAGATCGTCCGGCGTAAAGGTCTCCGGCGCGTCAAAGTCGTAATAGAACCCGTTTTCGATCGCGGGACCGATCGCGAGCTTCACATCCGGATACAGCCGCTTGACCGCCTGCGCGAGCACGTGGGACGCAGTATGCCGATAGGCCCAGCGTCCGTTTTCGTCCTTGAACGTGTAGAATTTGATCGCGTGGTCGCCGCTGATGGGGCGGAACGCGTCGCTGTGCGCGCCGTCGATGTCACAGGAAAGCGTGGCCTTTCTCAGCCGCGGGCTGATTTCGTTGGCGATATCAAGGCCCGTCAGGCCGTCCTGAAATTCGCGTTTGCTCCCGTCGGGGAAAGTGATAAACATTGGTTTTCTCCTCCTGTTTGTGTAAAAAATTGTTACGGCGCTTACTGCGATTCCGCCGCGGAAACAAAAACGTCCCGAAGCTGTTTCGCTTCGGGACGATAGCGTCAATTTCTACCGTGGTTCCACCCGTGTTCGCAGCCGGACGTTTCAATCCGGGTGCGCACTTTGTTTCGCTGTATCGGGCGAACCCGTGTTTCGGTCGTCGGGCGGTCTTCGCGCCGTCGTTCGATCCGCGCTTGCAGCAATATGCGCGGCTCTCTGAATGCGAACGGCTATATGACGTTACTGTTTCCCAAGTCGTTCCGAAAGATCGTTTTCATTATAAACACGCGCGATGCGCTTGTCAATTCCACTTCCTTTCTTTTAAAAAAGAAAGGAAGCAAAGAAAATTCAACTCTACATAGTTCAAAGAAAGCAATAACGCTTATTAAGCGTGTGGTCGACGACTGCTGACTTATACCCCTTCTTTCTTTAAAAAAGAAAGCAAAGGAAACTTAACTTTTGAAATTTAAAGAGGGCTTTTCGCTTTCAGGATGCAACGATTGCTCGATTATACCGCGTCCTGCGCGTTATCGGGAAGCGCCTGGACGTCCACGACGTCCTCCATGGTATACCAGCCGGTTTTACCGAGAATGAATTTCGCGGCGAACAGCGCGCCCTGTACAAAGGTTTTTCTGCTGAACGATTCATGCGTGATGGAAAGCCGCTCGCAATCGCTGACGAGCAGCACTTCGTGCAGCCCGACATACCCGCCCGCGCGGATCGAGTGGATCGGTATGTGCTTGTCCGGCGCCATCTCCAGTTCTTCTTCAAGCGTTTTTGCTATGATCTTCGCCGTGCCGGAGGGACGGTCCATCTTCTTGCTGTGGTGCGTCTCCGTAATCCGGTAGTCAAAATCCGGCAGCGCGCGCGCAATCACCTTCAGCGCGGCGATCAGCACGTTGACGCCGAGCGTGACGTTAGGCGCAAACACGACGCCCATGCCGTTTTTGGTGACAAATCCGGACATCCAAGACAATTCTTCCTTCGTAAATCCGGTCGTGCAGATCACGCCGGGAATCTTGTATTTCTGGCAGGACAGTAGCAGGGATTTTGTCGAAGACGGGCTGGAAAAGTCGATAAATACATCGACGTCGCCTTTTTTAAAAACTTCGTCGGCCTGTGAAAGCTCCAGGGCATCGATGCCGACCTTCGGGATGTGCAGCAGCGTTCCGATATCCTCTCCGGCTTTTGCGCTGTTCTCGCTGCAAAAACCGGCCGCCAGATTGTATTGATCGACTTTCAGGATTTCCCGGATCACTTCGCCGCCGGTCCGTCCGATTCCGTTTACCGCTATGTTCATCAAATCAACACTCCTTTCTCATCAATCAAAAAACGCTTGCAACACAGCAAGCGCAGGAACAGATGCGTATAAAACTATACGAAAATACAAGCCCTCCAAACGCTTACGAGATTAGCTGACGGGTTCGGGCTGAAAGGTGCCCTACCGATCCATCGGATTCACCCCAGAAAAGTGGTTCTCCCGCTCTCTTGCTGCTTTTATGCAAGAGATTCAGCTATTCAATTATATAAAATTATAAGGCGCGACAGGGATTCTGTCAAATTGAGGGCGGTAAAGTTTTCATCCGCTCGTGTAAATTTTACGTATTATTTATGATAGGGTTCATGGGCGTTGATCTTAAACGCACGGTAGATCTGCTCCGATAGAAACACCCTGCAAAGCCCGTGCGGCAGCGTCATGTCGGACACGGAAAGCTCCGCGTCCGCGCGCTTGAGCACGGCTTCGGACAACCCGAGCGACCCGCCGATGACGAACGTGACCGTGGACGCGCGTTGTTCGAACGCGCTTTGTAAAAACGCGGCGAACGTTACGGAGTCCATCCGTTTTCCGCCGATACTGAGGCAGACGACGTACTCGCCGGGCTGAATACGGGAAAGCAGCCGTTCGCCTCCGCGGTCGACGACTTGCTTTTCTTCCGCCGCGGAGAGCGACTCCGGCGCTTTTTCGTCGGCGACTTCGCAGATTTCCAGCGTGCAGAAGCGCTTGAGCCGCTTTGCGTACTCCGCAACGGCCTCACGGTAAAAATGATCCTTCAGTTTTCCAACGCATGCGATTTTGATTTTCATAATAAGTGAGTCTCTAAATATCCATTTGGCACTGGTTGATTTATATCGTTCTAAAAGGAGTTTTCTTTGTTTCTTTCTTTTTCAGAAGAAAGAAAACTACAGTTCGAAAACGCCGCAGGGCTGATAACGGTCGGCGACGGTGACGAACATGTTGTCCAGAAGGCCCGCGCTTTCCAGCACCGTCTGCACGGTGACGAGCGCGAGTTCCGGAGTGTTGTTTTCCTGTGAAAGGTGCCCGAGGATCGCGTTTTTTACGCCGCGGTCGTACAGCTTTTGCAGGACCAGCCCCGCATCCTCGTTGCAGAGATGCCCGCGGGACGAAAGGATGCGCATCTTCAGCGGATACGGATAGCTGCCCGCCTTGAGCATGTCGACGTCGTGGTTGGCCTCCAAAAGCAGCAGGTCCGAGCCCGCGACTTCGTCCAGCATACCGCTGGACACGTGCCCGATGTCCGTCATGATCGAGAGCTTCTTGCCGTCATGGAAAAACGAATAGCCGACCGCGTGCGCCGCGTCGTGCGGGGTCGAAAACGGATGGACGCAAAGCTGCTGCAGATAGAAATCATGGTCGGGTTCGAAAACGCGCTTATTTTTCGTCGCGATATCTCCGAGCGAGGCGGGCATATGCTCCCAGCACTCGGCGGCGGCATAGACGGGCAGGTCGTATCGGCGCGAAAGCACGCCAACGCCCGAAACATGGTCGGAATGCTCGTGCGTAACCAAAATCGCGTCGAGTTCCTTTGCGGAAACGTCGATCATATCCAGCAGAGATTCCATTCTTTTTGCGGTGACGCCCGCGTCGACCAGCAGGCGGACGCCGCCCGCCGCCAGATAGGATGCGTTTCCCGAAGAACCGCTGCAAAGTGGTGAAAACAGCATAGTCAAGAGCTCCTTCAATCAAACACAAGATAGTATAGCATAATCCCGGAAAAAGCTACAGTGACGCCGGCACACAGGGTTCGATGCTGGATAAACGTCCGGCGATTTGCTATACTGGTTTTTATGGACAGAGTGACGCAGCGCGCATACGCAAAACTGAATTTGACGCTGGGCGTTCTTTATAAACGGAGCGACGGGTATCACGCGCTCGACTCCATCATGCAGAGCGTCGACCTGTTCGACACCGTAACGATCGAGCGCGCAAACGACGTGCTCGTCACGAGCACCGGCATGCTTCTTCCCTTTGACAACACCGTGCGCCGCGCGGCGGAAAAGTACCGCGCGCTGACCGGCCGGGGCGCGCATGTTCGCGTTGAAAAGCGAATACCCGCCGAGGCGGGCATGGGCGGCGGCAGCGCGGACGCGGCGGCCGTTCTGAACGGCATGCAGGCGCTCTACGGCGAGGTCGACGAGCCGACGCTGATAGAGCTCGGCGCCGCTGTCGGCGCGGACGTCCCGTTTTGCATGCGCGGCGGCTTGCGGCGCGCGGAAGGGATCGGCGAGATTTTAACGCCGCTTCGCGGGCCGAAAATGAATTTCGTCGTCGTAAAGCCGAAGCAGGGCGTGTCCACAAAAAAACTGTTTTCCATGCTGAAGCTGCCGCGGAGCATGCCCGACACGACGGGCTGCATGCGGGCGCTGGCGGACGGAGACGTGCCGGCGGCCGCCGCGCTGCTGTTCAACGCGCTGGAAGAGCCGGCGGTCGGGCTCGTTCCGGAGATCGGCGAAATCAAGCGGGCGCTTCTGGACGCGGGCGCGCTGAACGCATGCATGACCGGCAGCGGGAGCGCGGTATTCGGATTATTCCCCGACGAAAGCAGCGCGCGGGAGGCTTCCGCCAAGCTGACCGGCTATGATTTTGTGCGCTTTTGCCGGAGCACCTGAAAAACGGTTCCCGGCGACACGAAACCGCCGGCGGTAAAAAGTGTGTGTCGCGTGTCAACGCGCTGTATCGGCGCTGTGAACAATCCGCGAATATTCGAAGAATCGGATGTAAGGCCGATGAAAATCAGATACAATCACAAACAAGACGATTGATTCCTGCCGCGGCAGGATGAATCATTGATACGGGGGCTGACGATGACACGCTTAACCCGCGCCCGAAGGGGACTTGCACTGCTGATCGCTCTGGCGATGCTGACGTTGCTTTTGCCTGCGCCGACCGCGTCCGCGGACTCGGACGTTCAGTTCGTGCGCGTGCTGCTTTCCACAGAGTCGGCGACGTCGTTGAGTATCCCGGTCAAAGGTTCCTACACGCTCGTGCAGGCACAAAGGACGTTTCAGAACGGAACGCTCACGATCACGGGGTCCGGTTCAAGCGTGACGGTGACCCACTCCGCGGAGGGCGTTTTATATGTCGGCAGCGGCGTGACCATCGAGCGCAACGACCTCGGGCGCGACGCGGGCTACCTGACGCTGTGCACGGCGTACGGGACGCGCAACTATCTCGGCAATTTTTCCATCAGCGCATATAACGGCGTGCTCACCGTGATCAACAGGGTGCCGCTTTCGCATTACCTTTATGGCGTCGTCGGTTACGAAATGAGCGATTTATTCCCTCTGGAGGCGCTCAAGGCGCAGGCGCTTGCGGCAAAGGGTTACGTATTGCTGCGCATGAAGACGACCGGAAGCTACGACATCGGCGACACGTCCTCCGACCAGGTTTATAAAGGCTACGACGCGAGCTGCACAAAGGTCATCGCCGCGGTGGACGCGACCATGAGCGACGTGCTTTATTACGACAACATGCCGCTGCTTTGCTACTATGCCGCGAGCAACGGTGGCTGGATGATCCTCCCTTCCGACCGCTGGACGTCGACGATTTATGACGGCGCATATAATTACGGGGAAGATCCGTACGACCTTGCAAACCCGTCCACGCCGGTCGAATCCGTCTTCGTCCCCTCAGACTACAGCGAAAAAGAGATGGGAACGGCGGCGTTCGCGTTTCTGGACGCGCGGCTGATGGCCGCCGTTGCCGAACGCGGCGTGATCCCGAAGAACTTTTATTTCGGCGGCGTGCAGTCCATCGACAGCGTGGTGTCGTCCGGCATCGCCGGGTATCCGGACGATAAAAACAACACGACGGTGACCGTGACCGCCACGGTCCGCGCCAACCTTGAAGAATCGCTGATCCCGACGCCAACCCCGACCTTTGAGCCGACGCCTTCCCCGACGCCGACCTTCGAGCCGACGCCAACCGCAACGCCGACGTTTGAACCGACGCCTTCCCCGACACCGACGTTTGAACCGAGCGTAACGCCGGAAGGCCAGACGACCGATACGGCAGCGTCGGACGAAACGCCGACCCCGACCCCGAGCCCAACGCCCACGTTCGAGCCGACCCCCTCGCCGACCCCGACGTTTGAACCGACGCCGTCGCCCACCCCGACCTTCGAGCCGACGCCGTCCCCGACGCCGGAGATCGAAACGGTGCAGCTCAGCCAGGTTTCCACGAGCTTCACGTTTGCGGAGATGGAGGAGGCGGGCCTGTACACGGCGACGTACCTGAAGATCTATTATGCCGAGGCGACGGACGGCGGCTGGCTGCTGCTGCACGCGCGCTACGGCCACGGCGTCGGCATGAGCCAGCGCGGGGCGCAGCAGATGGCGAACCTCGGCAAAACCTATCGCGAAATCCTGAGCTTTTATTACCCGGGCGCGACGCTCGGCACAATGGAATATACGTTCCCCGAGGCGGTCGCAAACGCGCAGCCCGAGACGGCGACAACCGTCGCGTCCACCGGCAAGGTGCAAAACGGCTCCGTCAACCTGCGCGCAAAGGCTTCCACCAGCGCAACCGTTTTGGAAACGCTCGCCGAGGATACGTCGCTCACGCTCCTTGGCATGACGGGCGAATGGTATTATGTGAGCGCGCCGAGCGGAAACACGGGTTATATCCGTCACGACTACGTGCTGCTCACGGGCAGCAATATGATCGCGCAGGGTGTCGTCAGCGGCAGCGCGGTGAACTGCCGGACCGGACCGGGCACAAGCTATTCGGTCATCGGCCAGCTCTCGCTGGATACGCAGCTCGGCATTTACGGCATGGTCGACGGCTGGTACAAGGTGAAAGCCATGACGACCGGGTCCGAAGGCTTCGTCAGCAAGGACTATGTCACCATCACGCAGGGCGTCGCATCCGTTACGGCGGTCCCGGAAACCACGGAGGCCGTAGTCACGGCTACCCCGACGCCGACAGTCACGCCGACCCCGACACCAACCGTCGAAGGCGCAACGCCGACCCCGGTCCTGATCGGGCAGACGACGCCGACCGCCGTTCCGACACAAACGCCGACCCCGACGCCGAGTACGACCGTCGCGCCGGAATACGCCGCGGCGGGCATCATCAACGCATCCGGCGTGAACATCCGCGCCGGTGCGAGCACAACGACGAAAAGCTATGGCAAGCTCATGAAAAACACGTCGCTCGGGCTTTATGAAAAGGTCGGCTCCTGGTATCGCGTCCGCGTATTGTCGACCGGGCTGGACGGCTATGTCTACGCCAAGTACGTCACCATGACGCAGACGTCGTCCGGCGATTCCAACAGCACGTCGTCCGGCAGCGCGGGGATCGTCAACGCATCCGGCGTGAGCGTGCGTACGGGCGCGAGCACGCGGTATAACCGCCTCGGTACGCTCGCGCGCAACACGAGCGTTCGGGTCATCGGCTCGGTTGGGAGCTGGTACCAGGTGGAGATCCCAAGCATTGACGTAAGCGGATATATCTTCGCGAAATACGTAACGCTTATCGAGACGGTCAAGACGACGACCGACACGGGCGTGATTACGTCGCGGCTGAACCTGCGCTCGCAGCCGTCGACAAGTTCGGCGACCAAGATATTGCTCACGATGGACAAGGGCTCGATCGTCACGGTTTATTCAACGGCAAACGGCTGGTGCTACGTGAACTATAACGGCACGCTGGGATACTGCATCTCATCGTGCGTCAAAACGGACTGACCGATAACGACGGCGGCCGCACTCGCGGTTCCGCCGGACGGGATTAAAGGACGAACCGGGTATTATGGACAAAAAACTGCTGAATCGAATCTTCCTGCTGTCGGCTGCGGGCGTATTGCTCCTGCTCGGCGTGATTGGCGCGATCCGCGCGCTGCAGCCGGAAGAGCCGGACGAACTGGTCGTTTTCGATGAAGCGGAAACCGAAGTGATCGACATCCAAACCGTGGAGGTCACGCCTTCGCCGTCCCCGGAACCGGTGTCGTATGAAAACACGGTGACGCTGCTGGTCGACCGCACGGCGGTGATGACGCTGACCTCGGAATACGAAGCCAAGCAGCTGCTTTGGGATTACCTCACGCTCTGCGCCGTCGCCCCGGATGGCGAGCGGTTCGTTTCGGCAAAGTTCGACTGCGAGCTGATTTTGACGCAGGCCGACGCGTATGTGCAGCCAATGGACGCGTACGACGCGCTGGCCATGCTGGAGAACGATCCAACGCTCGTGCCGGTATCCGTGGTCACCCAGAGGATCGAATATACGGAAACCAGCCCGGACGTGCAGGAGAGCACGGAGGACGCGCTGGCAAAGGGGACGCGTATCTTTACGCAGATCGGCGCGGGCGCAAAGACGGAGACGGTCACGCAGGTTACGTACCGCTCCGGCGAGGTGGCGGAGCTTGGGCAGCCCGTGAGCCTCACGCTGCGGGAGGCCCGCGCAACGATCATCCGCACAGGCACATACACAAAAAAGGACACCTCCGGCAAGGCGCAGCGGCTCGACGGCCCGGAAGGAAAGGACGCGGGCGACCTTGCGCTGACATATCCGATGCGCGGGCAGGTGGCGGCCTATTTCGGCTATAACGAGGGCGTGATGAACAACGGCATCGACATCACCAACAACGCCGGGACGACGATCTCCGCGCCGGGCGAAGGATTGATCGTCTATTGCGGCGAACGCGGGGCTTATGGGTTCGTTGTCGATATCGACCACGGCAACGGGTTTGTTTCCCGGCTGACGCATCTTGCCGACGTGCAGGTCGAGATGAACCAGCGCGTGTTCCAGGGCGACCAGATCGGCACGCTTGCCGAGGACGAGGACGGCGGAAAGCCGGTGTTCCACTATGAACTGCTGGTCGACGGCATTCCGTACAATCCGCTGTATTATTTCAATTAATATTTAGTGCAGCCCTTACCTGCAATGAAATTGAATTCGTTTCAGGCAGCAAAAAAACGACGGTCGAAACCGTCGTTTTATGTTGCCGTGTTTTTGTTGCTATGTGTTTACAGCACCTCGCGCAGATGCTCCTCGAGCTTTTTTTTCACACGCTGGATCGCGTTGTCCACACTCTTTGTGGATTTCCCCAGCGCGTCGGCAATCTGCTGATAAGAATATCCCTCCAGATAGAGCCGCAGCGCGTCGTGCTCCAGCTTGCTCAGCGAATGCTCGATGCTCTCCGCGATC
>Ga0209203_1001954_pt1 | contig 14342 bp, 14 predicted proteins | sample AD_UKC109_MetaG_FD_184423 | JGI IMG/M metagenome (GOLD analysis project Ga0209203, IMG submission 184423) | Active sludge microbial communities of municipal wastewater-treating anaerobic digesters from Hong Kong - AD_UKC109_MetaG (SPAdes)... | ecosystem: Engineered > Bioreactor > Anaerobic >... | reverse complement strand
CGCGTTCGCCGCCCGGGCTGGTCGCTTCGACGTCGTAGCTGTTGTCCTCGCGTTCGATCTCGGTGATGGCGGTGTAACCGGCGGCGGCCACCTTTTCGTAGATTGCCGGGATGGTCAGCCATTGGTCGGTCGGCGCTGCTCCTTTGAAACCGGTGTCTTTCATGGAACCGGCGACCGAAACCCCTCCCAGGGTCGCAGCAGCCAGGGCGATAGCGAGTGCAGTGTGTGCGGTCTTCATGGTCGTTCTCTCCAGTTGGGTTGTGGCGGTGGCCAATCCGGCCACCGTGGGCACAGTCTGCCGCAAGCCCTCTGAACGAGGTCTGAAGGCGTTGTTAACGTTCCGTTCAGGAACGAATCCCGCCGCCCGGCATTCCTCATCTGTTGTGTGAGTGTCTTGATATTCAAATTGGCGATATAGACCTGCGAAAAATATCGTTATTCAAATATATCTGTCCGGCCATACACTGATCCGCAACGGTCGGGGTTGGACCGTTCGAGACAAAAGGGCGAGACCGCACCCGGCGTATGCCAGGTCCGGTCGGGTGATCGATAGCACGTCCTGTCGGACAGGAACCCCGGCACCTGAGGGATCATCGATCCGCACCTGTTCGGCGCGTTTCAGATCCCACGCAGTATCCGCGGCCCGCGGCGCAGCGCGCCTGTGGGGTCGCCAGGAATGGAGATTGCGACGATGACGAAGATGCACCCGACACCGATGCTGGATCAACTCGAGGGCGGCCCCTGGCCGAGCTTCGTGACCGGGTTCAAGCGCCTGGCGGAGAAGAATCCGATGATGGTCGACCTGCTTGGCCAGCTCGAGCATTCCTACGAGAACCGAAAGGGCTACTGGAAGGGTGGCACCGTATCCGTCTATGGCTACGGAGGTGGGGTGATACCACGCTTCTCGGAGGTCGCGGAAAAGTTTCCCGCCTCGGCGGAGTTCCATACCCTGCGCATCATGCCGCCACCCGGGATGCACTATGACACCAACATCCTGCGGGCGCTGTGCGATATCTGGGACAGGCACGGTTCGGGATTGCTGGCACTGCACGGGCAGAGCGGTGACATGATGTTCCAGGGCTGCACCAGTGAAAACGTCCAAAAGGCCTTCGACGAGATCAACGAACTCGGCTTTGACATGGGTGGTGCCGGGCCATCGGTACGCACGTCGATGTCCTGTGTCGGTGCCGCGCGTTGTGAGCACTCCTGTTTCAGCGAGGCCATAGCGCACCGCAAGGTGATGAACTCCTTCGTCGACGATCTGCATCGCCCGGCGTTGCCCTACAAGTTCAAGTTCAAGTTTTCAGGTTGTCCCAACGATTGCGTGAACTCGATCCAGCGCGCGGATATGGCAGTTATCGGTACCTGGCGCGATGACATCCAGGTCGATCAGGACGAGGTGCGGGAGTTCGTGCGATCAAAGGGCAGGCAGTATGTCATGGACAACGTCGTCACCCGCTGCCCGACGAACTGTATCAGCCTGCGCGAAGATGACAGTCTGGAGATCGACAACCGCAATTGCGTGCACTGCATGCACTGCATCAATGTCATGACAAAAGCGCTGTCACCGGGCCAGGATCGCGGTGTGAGCGTACTGGTGGGTGGCAAGCGCACGCTGAAGATCGGCGACCTGTTCGGGACCGTGATCGTGCCGTTCATGAAACTGGAGAAGGAAGAGGACTATGACGAATTGATCGAACTCGCGGAGACCATCATCGACTTCTGGGCCGAGAACGGGCTGGAGCACGAACGCTGCGGCGAAATGATCGAGCGCATCGGATTCGCGAACTTCCTCGAAGGGATCGAGCGCGACGTGGACCCGGCGATGATCGCGCAGCCGCGCAGCAATTCCTACATTCGCATGGACGGTTGGGACGATGAGGCCGATAAGTGGTTTCAGCGGCAGCCCGACAAGGCGGCTACCGCTTAGGCGCGGGCCGCCGATATTCGGCTTGGCGAGCACAGGTCAACGATTCGAACCAGGAGCAGAACATGGCAACCAACATGCGTGAAGCGATCGAGAGCGGGGTACCGGACCCGTTCCCTTACATGCATCCGCTGATGCGAAAGAACTACGGCCAATGGAAATGGCACGAACGCCCGCGCCCCGGCGTCCTTCACCATGTCTCAGCGGGTGGGGACGAAATCTGGACCGTGCGGGCCGGCACCCAGCGGCAGATGGATACCGGGACCATCCGCGAGCTGTGCCGGATCGCCGATACCTTTGCCGAGGGCCACGTGCGCTTTACCGTACGCAGCAACATCGAGTTCATGGTCAGTGAAGAGGCGAAGGTCGGCCCGCTGATAGAGGCGTTGTCAACGGGCGGTTTCCCGATCGGCGGGACCGGCAACTCGGTCTCGATGATTGCGCACACGCAGGGCTTCTTGCATTGCGATATTCCTGGCACCGACGCCTCTGGTGTTGCCAAGTCATTGATGGACGAGCTCTACGATGAGTTCGTCAATGAACGGATGCCGAACCGCGTGCGCCTTTCCACCTCGTGCTGTCAGATCAACTGCGGTGGCCAGGCGGATATCTCGATCAACATCCAACATACCAAGCCGCCCAAGATCAATCATGATCTGGTGGCCAACATCTGTGAGCGGCCCTCGGTGGTCGCACGCTGTCCAGTGGCGGCGATCCGCCCGGCGGTGGTCAATGGCAAGCCGTCACTGGAGGTGGACGAGCGCAAGTGCGTCTGCTGCGGCGCCTGCTATCCACCCTGTCCGCCGATGCAGATCAACGATCCAGAACATTCGAAACTCGCGATTTGGGTCGGGGGCAAGAACTCCAACGCCCGCACAAAGCCGAGTTTCCAGAAGCTGGTGGCCAGCGGTCTGCCGAACAACCCGCCACGCTGGCCGGAGGTGGCCAAGACCGTGAAGAAGATCCTGCGCTGCTATCAGCAGGACGCCAGGGACTGGGAACGGCTGGGTGAATGGGTCGAGCGCATCGGTTGGCAGCGGTTTTTCGAGCTTACCGAGCTGCCGTTCACGCGCTACCACATCGACAACTGGCGAGGATCGTCGAATACGCTCAACCACTCGATGCATATACGGTTCTGAACAGGGCGGCGATCGCCACAGCAGCGCCCTTGTAGGTGAAGGGCGGGTGCTGTGGCGGTCGGATCCAACAGATCACCGCGCCAGGCCGCAAACCGCCGGCCGGGCTCATCGGCCAGCAGGATCCGGTTAACGGGCCCTGTAGTCAATTTTTATGAGGCGACGTCGGCAAAGGATCACATGTCCACCTGACCGACAGGTCCCAAACCCGGTACCGGGTGCATTGTACGATGTTCATGGTGAGTCCCTTTCAGAGGGTTGAACGATGGTGCTGAGCAATCGGTGGCGAAGGCAACCACCAGTCGCTCTGTCTTTGCCCCTGCCGCCTGTTATCGATCCTTGTCTTCCCAGCGACCGAATCCGGGAATACGGACTGCCGATTCGCTGAAAGATCCTTTGTCCGCCGTGGTATGACAAGCCCCGCATCGGCTTATCGAGACAACCTCCGGATTGTCCTGCACCATCTCACGCGACAACTGGCCATGTTTATCGATGAAATAGGGTGTGTCACTGACGCGCAGCGGCGTGTCACCAGGGGGCAAGGCATTCATGATCTTCCTCGAACGTTTGAAATTCGCATGGTCAGCCGCGTTTCTCACGAGATAATCGGTGAGCGCCTTGGCGTCGCCGGCCGGAAGCTCCGCATTCTCTCCGAAGTGGTTCTCGAGTCCGCCCATGAGATTATTCCAGGAGCGCGCCGGCAGCAGCCCAGGTTGATACGCGAAGTGACAGCTGCCGCACTCCTGCAGGTAGAGGGGGTTGTCAACCGGGGCTACCCCCGGTGCCTCGCCGGGTCCGAACAGGCGGTTGAAAATGCCCTGTTCGCCATCAGCGCCAAGCGCAATGCTACTGCTCAAAAGTATCGCGGACGAGATCATCAAAAGGGGGGCTGGTATCGTTCTGTAGTTCATATCTCACCTCTGTTTCCATTGCATCGCTTTTTACAGGCTCTTGAGAAAGGCCAGCACATCGCCTTTTTCCTGGGCGCTGCACTCCCGGCCGAGGGTCCACTTGCAGTTGCGGACAAACCACTTCTCGATCTTTGCCACGTCAGTGAGTCGCTGTGGATTCACCGAAGGCGCCATCGACTCAATGACCTTGCCCGTGCGCTGATGTCGGCCCGGCTTCGCCTGGTCGGTGCCATGACACGTGGTGCAGCTACGCTCTCCTCCGGTTTCGGCATCGATGTGGGGCTTGTGCCACAGCGCTTCTCCTGCCGCCGCGCTGAACGTGCCGGCACCTTGGTCCTGATATCGTGTCTCCAGTTCCGCTACGGCATCGGCCTGTGCACAGAACGGTAGCGCGACCAGCAAAGCGGCAGTGCCTATCAGTTTTCTATTCATGATCACCTCGTTTCAGTAATTTGGTTGGTGGTTCATCGACTGGCCGCTCCTAGTCGAGATTCGCAACGGAAGTTGAATCAGGACTGAAGCCAGCGAAGGATTGTTGGTTGAACATCATTGACGCGCCCTATTGGCGCTCTGGTGCTGCTTCAACGACATCCGGAAGACGCATCGCCGCGTCTTCGAACGTGCCGGCCTCGGCATCCAGGTGGCAGGCTCCGCAGCTGACCCTCCCGTTCACCATCGGGTGCTCCCATACGTTGTCAGGGATCTCCCGGTGCTTGTTTATCCAGTAGGCTGTCTCTGTGATGCGCAGCGGTGTTTCTGCCGCCGGGATGCTACGGTCGATTTTCCACGCTGCCTCGGTCAACACCTGCTCCGCAGCGTTCTTCAACAGGAAGGCCCCGATCTCCTCGACCGCACTCGGTCCGAGGAACAGGTCCTCGCCGAAATGGGATGCCTGCCCATCCATTAATGCCTTCCAGGAGCGCGCGGGGAGGAGACTGGGATGGAAGGCGAGGTGGCAGGCACCGCACTCTTCGCGCCAGATGCGATTGTCGGGCAGAGCCGGTCCCTGAAATGGCTGGTAGGGCCGCACCGGCGACTCCGTCAAATAGCCTTGAAACCAAAATAGTCCGGCAGCAATGCTGGCCAGCAGCATGGTCGCGCCAACTTTCCAGTGGGAGGGAGTCTGAGTGGTGTTGGTCGGCGATGACTTGAACCCGCTGAGCATCGCAGCGACCAAGTTTTCTCGAAGTAGCAGGCTTTCAGCGAAGACGCCGAGCACATGGATCGCGACTATTCCCAGCATCAGCCAGGAGAGCCACCCATGGATTTCATGGGCCAGATTTCCCTGGGCATAGTTCAGCAACCCAGCGACTGGGCCCTGTTGCTCTTCACCGCCGAGGGCCAGTATGCCTGTGACGACGATGAGCAGGCAGAGACCCAGCATCAGAAATATGGCCCAACTCCCGGCCGGGTTGTGCCCGACATATCGGAGCGGGTGTCTGTGCCATATTGAGGTCAGGTGGCTCCGTACTTCAGCCCAGCCGAACGTGAAGGTACGAAAGCGAACAAAATGGCCGCCGATAAAACCCCACAGGAGACGGAACAGGAGCAGGCCGCCCATCAGGTAGCCAGCAAAGACGTGGATATCCAGGTAACGATCGTCTAGCGTGACCCAGGCGGTAACGAAACAACCTGCAAACAACCAATGGAAAGCCCGGACGGGAATGTCCCATATTCTGGCCTTCGTCACTGGTTCAACGTCGGTTTCCTGCGATTGAGACATTGGCTGCAACCCTGGTAAGTGGATTTCTGGTGTTGCCCCGTTGGTCAGTGCAATCGCCGTGGATAAACTCTGCAACAATCCGCCTGAACGAGCCCTGAAGGCCCTATTAATCCTCCGTTCAGGTATCGGGAGGCATACTGTCGATCAACGATGCCAATGGCCGCGCATCGTCACGGGCTACTTTTTGGAGGCAACTGCGATGACGCCAGGCACTCGATTCACTAGCGTGTTGATGGCGGTGTTTCTTTCGCTACCGCTTTCGCCACAATCGTTGGCCGATAGCGATCACGAGCGCGCCCGCGCTGCTCTGGAGTCTGGCGAGATATTGTCGTTGCAGGAGATCATTGCGAAGGTCGAACCGATCTATCCCGGACAGATCCTCGAGGTGGAACTGGATCGTGACGATGATCTGTGGATCTATGAGATCAAGCTGGTGCGAGCCAACGGTGTCCTTATCAAGATCAAGCTCGACGCCAGCGATGGCCGGCTTCTTGCTGTCAAAGGGCGTGATATCAAACCCGGCGCCGGATTCGTGGGGCAGGATTGATGCGCGTCCTGGTGGTGGAAGACGATCTTGTTCTGTCCAAGCAATTGACGGATGAGCTTGCCCTCGCCGGGTACGTGGTCGAGTCGGCAACCAACGGCATCGATGGCGAGTATCTTGGTGAGGTCGAGGTATACGATGCGGTGGTGCTCGATCTCGGGCTGCCGCAGATGGACGGCATTACGGTGCTGAAGAAGTGGCGCGCAGCCGGGTGCACGATGCCGGTGCTGATCCTCACTGCCCGCAACGCCTGGCACGAAAAAGTCGAGGGTATCGATGCCGGTGCTGACGACTACCTGGCCAAGCCCTTTCACATGGAAGAGCTGCTCGCCCGGGTGCGCGCACTGATCAGGCGCGCCGCGGGCCACGCCAGTGCCGAGATCCGGTGCGGACTGGTGGTGCTGGATACCCGAAGCGGACGGGTCACCCTGGATGGTCACACTCTGGCGCTGACCAGTCATGAACTCCGGGTCCTTTCCTACCTGATGCATCACAAGGGAGAGGCCGTCTCGCGCGGTGACCTGATCGATCACATCTATTCTCAGGAGTTCGACCGCGATTCGAATACCATCGAGGTCTTTGTCGCCCGTCTGCGCAAGAAGCTGCCACCCGGGTCGATCGAGACCATCCGTGGTCTCGGCTACCGCCTGACGTGTCCAGAGTGAGGCGATGGGGTCTTTCGGGTCGGTCCTTGCGGATCCGCCTGTTGGCGGGGACCCTGGCCTGGATAGTTGTCACGATTGCCATTGCCGGCTGGGGGCTTGCCGGGCTGTTTCACCGGCATGTCGCGGAGCAGTTTCGCGTCGGGCTGGAAAGTCATCTCGAGCAGCTCACCGCGAATCTGGCGATCGATCAGAACGGAAAAGCCTATCTCACAACCCCTTTGAGCGACCCTCGCCTGGGCCGCCCCAACGCCGGTCTGTATTGGCAGATCGATCGACTGGACAGCAGGCAGGCGCTGAAAAAACGTGGAGTGCTCCGCTCCCGATCCCTGTGGGACCATGTGCTTCTGGTGCCGGACGATGCGCCCTCCGATGGTGTCATCCACCAACACCGGGTAGAGGGCCCGGGTGGACTGCCGCTGGAGATGATCGAGCGGGTGGTTTATCCCGCTGAGCGACCGGAGCAGCCGCTGCGTCTGATCATTGCGGCGGACGCCAGCCTGATTGCCGAACCGGTCGACCGGTTCAGGGGTCTGCTTGCGTGGTCGCTGGGAACGCTGGGCCTCGGGCTGGTCATCGGCGTGATCGTTCAGGTGCTGGTTGGTCTGCGCCCACTGGGGGATCTGAGAAAAGCGCTGGCAGCGGTGCATGAAGGCCATGCACAAGGTATCGGAGGCACCTTCCCCCGGGAGATCCAGCCGCTGGTCGATGATTTCAACGAGGTACTTGCGTACAACGCCCGCATCCTGAGCCACGCACGCACCCAAGCGGGAAACCTAGCACATGCGGTGAAGACCCCGTTGGCGATCCTTGCAAACGCCGCTGTCCGTCGGGACCCGCAACTGCCTCAATTGGTTGCGGAGCAGATAGCCCTGGCACAGGAGCAGGTGGACTACCACCTGGCACGGTCGCGTGCCGCGGCGGCAGTGACCACCCCGGGTACGAGTTGCCCGGTCAAGCCCGTGCTGCAAGCCCTGATCCGGGTGATGGAGCGCCTGTATGCCGATAAGAAGTTGACCGCCACGCTGTCCGATACCGCGTCCGGCCTGGTATTTCGCGGTGAACAGCAGGATCTGCACGAGATGTTGGGCAATGTGCTCGACAACGCCTGGAAATGGGCTGCGAGCCGAGTAGATATCTCATCCCAGTCCGACGCGGACTGGCTAACGGTATTGATCGATGACGATGGTCCAGGACTGCCGCCGGAGCGTCGTGAAGCTGTTCTGGCGCGGGGCGTGCGCGCGGACGAGCGCGTACCTGGCAGTGGCCTGGGGCTGGCGATCGTCAGTGACTTGGCACAGCTTTACGGCGGGTCGGTCATACTGGATACATCGCCACTCGGTGGGCTGCGGCTGCGATTGAGGTTGCCTGCTGCACACAAACACCCACGTATCCGTTGATACCCTGGCAGTTATGGCTTCTTTGGCGTTGCGGTTCCGAACGGACTGGCATGTGTGCCTGACTATTGCCCGGTGGACCGGAAGACCATCATCGGCGTAAATAATGGCTTCTGACTATTGGCAGCTCAGAAAAGGCGCCAGAAGAATATCGCACTCATCCCGAATCCGATCAGCGCGATCAGGCCCCGCACCAGGTGCTTTGGCAGTGCGCGGGCCAACGGTGCCCCGGCATAACCACCGGCCGTGGCGGCTGCCATCATCAGAATCGCGTGCGGCCATTCGACGAATCCAGCAGTGGCGAAGATCGCCACCGAGATGGCTGACAGCGCGAAAGACAAACCATTTTTCAGCGCATTCATCTTGTGGATGTCTTCCATGCCCCACAGCGCAAACAGCGCGAGCAGCACGATACCGAGACCGCCGTTGAAATAGCCACCATAGACGCTTACGGCAAACAGTCCTGTGCAAGCGTGAGCGGAAGGCCCCAGTGCCTTCGATGCAGCCCAGGTACGTACACGGTCACCATACAGAAACGCCAGCGTGGCCAGCAGCAACAGGAAGGGCACGACCAAGGAAAAGGCTTGGTTCGATGAGATAAGCAACAGGCCGGATCCGACAGCGCCGCCGGCAAGCGTCGAGAGTGTCATGCGAAGCAGTGACGGGCGGTCGAAAAGCCGTAGTTCATGTCTGAACCCCAGTGCACCGCCCAGATAGCCGGGAAAGACGGCGACGGCGCTAGTCGCGTTGGCAACGACCGGCGGGACGCCGACAAATACCAGCGCCGGGAACGTCAGAAAGGTGCCGCCTCCTGCAATCGTGTTCAGTACACCTGCGGAGAATGCTGCGGTGGCAAGAACGGCCTGGTCGATCACAAGTCGAGTCTTCGTAATACTGTAAAAAACAACCCAAGCTGCCGGCGATCGTCACCGAAATGGGACAATCGCGCCAGGCATTCGAGCGCAATACTGAACGCAGTGCTCGGCTATGCTATCGAGCATAGCGAACGAGCGATGGTAGCGAATCGCCGAACCGATCTCCTGATTAAGGGGCAACCTCTCCATCGTCATACGAGCAACTGCAGCCCGGACTCGGCGAAGGCCGTCGAGACCACCGAGATGTTGTTGTACATAGTGGTGACCGGCGAAGGGAGTACAGCGACATCAGACTGGTCGGTCATACGATACGCCAGGGAAAATGACCAAAGCGTGGTACGGCGTCGTCAGCCATGCGACAGGGATACGAAAGGTGGTGCCGACACGTCACCACCAAAACCAGCCATGGCTGCCGGCGACTGCGCCGGCGATAGTTACCAGGCTCAGCATGAGTAGCACCCAGTGCATGAATTGCATGACTGCAAACACGCGTTGCGGATTGATTGCCGCCTGGCGCAAGAATAACCGTCGCAGCACCAACGGCTCGAGCACGAACAGCATCAGCGTGAACAGCACCCAGACCAGCACCATCGTATGCATCCACCAGAACGACGGCAGGGTGAAGCGCTCCCAGGCATTGAGTCGGTGGATCATGTAGAAACCGCTCAGCCCGGTGACCAGTGTTGTCACCCGCGCCTGCCAGGCAAAGCGGTGCTCGATGCTTTCGAACAGCGCGATCCTGTCGTCGGCGCTCGCCAGTCGCTTTACTGCCGGCAGGATGACAGTCGTCACCATCGCGACGCCGCCGATCCATAATACAACGCCCAAGACATGGAGTACGCGGGCCAGGCCCATCTCTATCATTGCCATATCTCAAGTTGGCCGGACATGCGGTCCCTGGATAACCCCTTTACAACGAGAGCCCTGCAGCCTGCAGGCAGGCACAGATGATACCGGGATCAAGCCAACCATTGCTGGTGGAACGCCTCAAGTCGGCTTTCCTGCCTCGTCGGCCATTTGGGGCTGTATTTGCCCAGCGGGTGCTGGCGGTCCCACTGATTCGTTATCGCTGTTCGGGCGGGAGTGCGTTCTTGCCCTGTCTTGCAAGTGCGGCACGGCGCTCTCGTGCTAACAGGCGTACCTTGCCAACCTGCGGTTTCAATTCGGAAGCAGCGGCGAGCGCCTCCTCTACCGTGGCGGCTTTACGCGCTTGCTCAGGCGCTGACGCGAACTGTGCCTTGTGCGGCTCCAGCAAGGGGTCGTGGCTCGGTATTTTCATCGTTTTCCAACTCGCTATGGTGGTTCTCGCGGGAGTCACGTGTCTACTTGGGTAGTGCGGACGATACAACGTGCAGCATCAGCATCAGCAGCGGCACGCCAAAGCCAGCGTCGTGTTTCTGGTGTCACGAGCGTGATTCAGCCGGCGTCATTCGGCCGGTCTTTCAGACTCGGTTGTAATACGGAGTAAGGCATCGAGATCCAGACAACGTATCGCTTGAATCGCGAGTTCCCAGCGCCCCTCCGCGCACAGACCGCTGATGCCGGCATCCTCATATGCACGGAGTGCCGCCTCGACACAGTGATCTCTTACCGCTTCTGCTACGTCAATCGCCTCTGGCATCGCGTCTCCAGGGTCCAGCAGGGTGGACGGTGGTGACCGCCTGCTTGCACAGACAGACGGCCCTCGAATCTACACAGTGCAATGCAACACCGTTTATCGGGAAAGGCGATATGAATATTCAATTAAATTCGTTTTATAAATCTTTCCGCTAGTCGTAGATTGAAGCACAAGATCGTGAAAGTTGCGCCTTTGAGATCGCACCCCGGGACCTTAACCGCTGTGCACAACGTGTATCGGCCTGCGTGTCGGTGTGACTGGGTCTAAAGAGACCCGCCCGGTGATCTTGGTTGAGGGGCGATCGCAAAGTGGTTGTCAGGGAGCATGTTGGAAATGATTTCGGTACGAGTCGCAATGAAATTTGGCCACGAGCCTTTGAAACGCACACCCGTGGTGCTGCAGATGGATGCGGAAGATCAGCCGGTAGGCCCGGTGCTCACCGACCGGTCGGGGGTGGCGACGTTCGATCTGCCACCGGGCAGCGGCAAGGTACTGGTATCGGGCGTGGAACGCTTCCACGGGCGGCTCGACGGTGAGATCTCGATCGACCTCTGGTCGATCACCCAAGCACCGGACGATTCGACCGGTGCGCCGGGCGTGTTTCCCTCCGGCAGCAACGCCTACTCCGGGATGGCGACACAGGTCGTTCAGGTCAATGGGCACGATGTGCTCACGGATAGCGAGGGATATCTCGTTGATCCAGCCGACTGGACCGAAGCCTTCGCAAAGACCCTGGCTCGGCAAGAGGGGTTGGACATCAACGCCGAACATTGGGAGATCATCCGTTTCCTGCGTGAGCAGTATGCCCGTCACGGGACACAGGCCAGTGTGCGTGACATGATCAAGCACTTCCGCAAGGTCTGGGATGGCGAGCGTGGATCCAATCGCTATCTGCATCGCCTGTTCCCCCGCGGTGGCCCGCAGAAGCAAGGCAACCGTCTGGCCGGGTTACTGCGCACCAAGGGTGAGCACTGAGCGCGCGGCATGGTTGGCGCGGGGACGACAAGCGACGAGCGTCTTTCAGCCCTTAGCTGTGTCGTACGGGAGGTGGACGCTGCGCCAGACCTGAATGCGGCGCTCGAGGTCTTAGTAGCCGGTACGCGGCTCCTCATGGCAGCCGATGTATGTACCGTGTACTTCACCCAGGACGATGACCGGCGCCATGTGATCGCGGCCACCGACGGGTTGTCCTCCCACGTGATCGGTCAGGTGCATGTTGGCTTCGGCGAAGGTGTGGCGGGACAGGTCGCCGAGTCACGTCGCCCATTGAACCTCGAACAGATACCGGCCGATCTGGACCAGGATTTCCTGTTGCAGACCGGTGAACGGCAGTACGGGGGTGCGCTCGGCGTACCGGTCGTTCACAAGAAAAAAGTGCTCGGTGTGTTGCTGGTCCGTCAGCGCGAGGCGCGTCGTTTCAGCGATGCGGATGAGGCGCTGTTGACGACGCTGGCGGCACAATTGGGCAATGCTGTCGCGCATGCCAAAGCAACCGGGGAATGGTGTCGGCTTTGTCAGCCGCATCGCCAACAAACGATCGGTGGTGTGCCTGGCGCACCGGGACTGTCGATGGGGCACGCAGAGGTCTTGATGGATGGTGGTTCGCTCAGGGACATCCCCGATCGTCAGGTGAGCAACGTCCAGACCGAAGAGGAAAGGCTGCATGCCGCCATCGAAGCGGTAAGAGAAGAAGCCTCAGCGATCAGGACGAGATTTGCCGGGGAGCTGGGAGAAATAGAACTCGGTCTCTTCGATGCCTACGCGATGCTGCTCGATAGCCCGGAGTTGGTCGATGCGGCGACTACCGAAATCAAACGCGGCAACTGGGCGGCGGGTTCGGTAGCGCGTGCGGTCGAAAAGCTGGCGAAACATTTTGACGCAATGCCCGATGCCTATCTGCGCGAGCGCGCGACGGATATTCGCGCGCTGGGCGGGCGAATCGTTGGTCGCTTGCTCGACAAGGCCGATAAGCCCGTGATCGGTAGCGGGCCGACCATCCTTGTTGGGCAGTGCCTCAGTGTCCTCGACATCGGCAAGGTGAAACAGGGCAGCCTGGCAGGCATCGTCACCGCAGAGGGCTCAGCCCTTTCGCATGCGGCCATCGTCGCGCGTGCGCTGGGCATTCCGGCGGTCGTCGGTGTACAGGGCCCGCCTTTGGCGTACCTGGATGGACACGAATTGGTGGTCGACGGATATACCGGACAAGTGTATGCGCAACTGAGTGACGCAATGCGTGGTGAATTCGTGCGTGCGATCGATGATCGACGTCGCGAGAACGCCGCCCTGGAGTCCATCAGGCATCTCGACGCCGTCACAGCGGATGGTCAGCGCGCGACCCTGTACGTGAATGCCGGTCTGAGTGCGGATGTCGAGGTCGCGGTGAGGGCAGGAGCTTCGGGTATCGGCCTGTATCGTTCGGAGTTGCCGTTCATGTTGTTCGATCGCTTGCCGAGTGAGCGCGAACAAGCCCAGTTGTACCGCACGGTATTGCAGGCAATGCATCCGCTTCCGGTAACGATCCGGGTACTCGATATTGGAGGCGACAAACAACTTCCGTATCTTCAAGAGAGACGCGAATCCCCCACCCGTGGCCAGCGCGGCATCCGCTTCCTGTTGGATCACCCGGATGTGTTTCTCACGCAATTGCGCGCCGTGCTGCGTGCAAACGAGGGGCTGGGTAATCTACGGCTTCTCTTGCCAATGATCACCTGTGTCGATGAGCTTGACCAGTCACTGCGGCTTGTCGACCAGGCAGTGGAGCAGATCGAGGGTGAAGGGGTCGACGTCGGACAGCCGGAAATCGGGGTAATGATCGAGGTCCCCGCCGCAATCTACCAGATCGCGCTGCTGGCCAAGAAGGTCGCCTTCTTTTCCGTTGGGACGAACGACCTCGCGCAGTTCCTGTTGGCGACCGACCGGGATGACTCTGCAGGAGCCGCGCGTTTTGACGTGCCGCATCCGGCACTGTTACAGGCGCTTCATCGCATCATTGAAGAGGCTCATCAAGCGGGTAAGCCGGTCAGCGTCTGTGGGGAGATCGCCGGAGAACCCGCAGTGGCATTGGTGCTACTCGGCATGGGGTTCGATGCGCTCAGTATGGGGCCCGCGGTGTTACCCGCGGTCAAGGCGGCGATCCGTCGCTCGAACAGCGCATCGCTGCGCAAGTTTGCCGACGAGGCCTTGCGCTGCCAATCAAGGACTGACGTCGAGCGGATGCTGAGCAGGGTAGTACGTACGGGAGATGTAGTGGGAACTTCTTCGAAACGGCCGGATAGCGAATCCGACCAGGAGGCCAACCGGCCGGAAAGAACACCGGCAACGGTATAAATGGCCATGAAGAGACACCCCGCATTGCGCCAGCTTTCCAGTGATCACCACACGGGCTTGGTGCTTGCGCGTGAGGCGGCCAAGGGAACCGTTCAGGACCCGCGTTATGCATGGACGACTCTGGTGGCACGCTTTCAAGCCGAACTGGAGCCGCATTTTGCGGTTGAGGAAAAGGGGCTCTTGGTGGCGCTGTGGCGCGCGGGTGAGACCGATTTGGTCGAG
>Ga0209203_1001952_pt1 | contig 14366 bp, 16 predicted proteins | sample AD_UKC109_MetaG_FD_184423 | JGI IMG/M metagenome (GOLD analysis project Ga0209203, IMG submission 184423) | Active sludge microbial communities of municipal wastewater-treating anaerobic digesters from Hong Kong - AD_UKC109_MetaG (SPAdes)... | ecosystem: Engineered > Bioreactor > Anaerobic >... | reverse complement strand
GCTTGCAAATTCAACGTTGGTGTCAACCGCAATCTCCCTCAAACGCCTCAAATTCGCTTCGTTACGAAGCAACGGTGTGTCAAGCTGTCCATTGATGTCAACCCCCAATAATCGCTCCTCGACGGCATTTTGCTGCCATAGAGAGGCTCTTTGCCCCAAGGCGTGGAAGTCGGTTGCAGTTGACTGGATTGTTCCGATAATTGAGGCAACCCTAACCTTTTTAGCAAGCGTTTCCATTGTGTCGCCACGCCGCGCAACGGCCGCAGATAGATTGCAGAAAGAGCCATCACGCAAAAAAATTTCACCACAAGGGTTCAGGCCGAAGTCCGCAGCTTCACGGCGGTCTGGGATTGTCTGGAGGGCTGCGTAGCGTGACATAATACCCGGCTCCCCCCGGTTAGACTCGTGCATCCCGCGCATTAGTTGGCGGATTTCGTCTGTGTTCAACTCGCCTTCTACCACGGCCGAGTTGTTGGCGTACCATCTCTGTTCGTTTCCCTCTATGTTACCATCATCCTTGCAGGTTCGCATTTCATAATCATCGAAATCGAACAGACTGATTAGCGCGGTACGTCTCACACCCCCAGATATGACGCACAAACCAACTTGGCACATGAGGTCATGACAGTCGAGCGGTGACAGCTTTCCCCCTTGGCGCGACAGTATTTTCTCTCGTGCAAACTTCAACAGGCGGCGCAATGGCTCTGGGCCACTAGCCCGCCCACCTTTCACATGCAATACGGAACCTGCTGGCCGTATGTGGTCGGTGTCGAACGCAATATCATCGCCGTGGAACCAAGCGTCAAGACCTACCCTGAGTGCGTTAGCCCACCCCTCAGTTGAATCATCCACAACCAATGTTGGCCTCACTGTGCCTGTTTGCGGGATAACCACTGGCAATTGGTCTACATATCGGCGTTCGACAGAGAAGCCGAGGCCGCATCCAGACATGGAGATGATTAAATTTTCGACGAAAGCATTGATGGTACTTACTGCGACGTATGAACAGTTGTATATGGAGATGTTGTTACGTCTCGCTGCCTCCCCGGCCGAAGATACGAGACGCATGGAAGGGTAGGCTTGGAGTGTCGAAAAATGCGAGGCGATTTCCTGATACACGTCCTCACCCAAGACGTTGCCCGATAACTCTCGCAGATACCCAACCACTCGCAGAACCATTTCCGCCCACGTCTCCCTGCGGCCTAGCTCGTGATTGAAGCGAGAATATTTGTCGTAAAACTGGAACTCTTGTAGTGCGCTATTTCCGATTGCGGTACTTAATGTATGTTGCATGGTCAAACTCCTGAATTTGATGTGATAAACATCATACACGATGGAACACAAGGGGTTTGACGTGCTTATTATGTCAACCGCAATATATGGGGGTCATGGCTGGTATATGGTCAACGATTTGTTCGTCACTTCCACGCGCTCCGCCAATGTCAATTCTCTTATTTCTTCGACTAACCTTTTCGTATCGAGGCGGTCAGTTCCCCGAATATTCTTTGGGTTTTCGATTTCGACCACCAAATAAAGCCACAACTTCTTCTTATACCCCTGCTTTGTCTGCATATGTCCTAGCCACTCCTCGTGCATAATTGAGTTCGGCCTGCAAGTCTAAGTGATTGACTGAAAATGCAGACACCTCTCGAAAACATTCTTGTGGGCGACGAAATCCGGCAACTTGCCAAGAAATACGGGCTGCTTCACGCCCGTCAGCCAATTTCTTCGCCAACGCACCGCCGATTTCGGGGAGATTCCTGTAGATTTCAGCTACGGAGCCATATTTATTGAGCAATGCAGTCGCCTTGACATGGCCGATACCAGCAACACCTGGTATGTTGTCACCCGCATCACCGTTGAGAGCCTTGTAATCCCTTATTCGAGACGGGTGAACCAATTTGCCCTCGATGTCGGTGGGGGTCAAAATCGTATCTGTGGCAAACGATTGCTGCCACCACATGATACATACATTGTCACTCGCCAACGCCCACAAATCCTTGTCTTGGCTTGCGACAACAACAGGCATGTTGGCGTTTTGCGCGTAAAATGCAATCGCATCATCGGCTTCTGGGCAAGATACTATTGGCAGCATAGATTGCTCAACTGCCGTCTTGATAATTGGCATTAGTAACTTGGTTAGGTCGTCCTTACTCGCACGTGTTCCTTTGTATTCTGGCAGTATGTCGCTACGCCAATTGTGTTCACCATTATCGTATGCGAGAATTAGGTGGGACGGGTTAACCGCATGTATCAGGCGGCTTGTCATAGAGAACGCGGTGTCCCATGACGTGTAAATTGCCCGTCGTACAATATTCGTGAAATCTACTATGAGTAATGTATTGGTTTCCATAACCTTCATTGTACAACAAAAAAGGGGCTAAATCTAGCCCCCGTTCTGTCAACTAGACCACATATAGGCTGTATCATCGCATCACATAATGCTCGAAATCAACCACTTTGTTGTCTAGTTCAAGAATGATGTGCGTGTGGCACTGGTACGTTGTATTAGGTACCGTGTTGCCCGTCTTGTTTTCTGCGCCAACTTCTGTCACCCCCGCCGTCACGTAGTCGCCAACTTTGACGCTGTAATCGCCGTGCATCATTTTAACCTTCATAGCACCAGCCTGAATGATGATAAGCGGGTTTTCGTCTCTCTTGCCATCACCGTCGCCATCTATGGCGTATGGGCCTGTGTAACCATCTGTGCCAGCATACACAACCCATCCTGTCATCGGTGCAACCAACTTGGCTCCACACCTGCCTGATGAGGATGTGTCTCTGCCCCACCAACCATCAACGCTACCATGAAATCCAGCGTCAACAAACTTGCCTGTGTCATCTGCGTATGGCATGACTATCCAGCCAAATCGTTCTGGATAACCTTTGAATATATTGTCGTGCTTGTGCCAGCGTTCATAGTACACCAAATCCTCACCCGTGTCCGCACAGAGTGTGTTCCCGCAAGTTGCGCGTGGTTGCCCGTGATAGAACACCTTGATGATGTTTTCCGGCACGTCTTTCTGCACAATTGGCAACCCGTTGATGTCCCCGATGAAGTCCGCACATGCCGGAAGCAGTTGTACAGGGTCGTAGGGATTGGTAATGCCATATTTAGTCTGCATCTCTGGCATAAACTGGCACATACCAGCCGCCCCCGACGTTGCGTTGTAGGCATTGGGGTTGAACGGGCTTCCGTACTGGACACCCGTTGATTCAACCCCAATAATCCCGCGCATAATTCGAGGGTCAAACCGACCATCTTTTGCCGCGAAGTAGGCAATGAGCGAGTCGTAGTAATCAAAGTCGCCGGTGTCACCAGCATAGCTGTATTGCGCCTCGGCCTTCGCTTCGCCACCGATTGGTGCGGATTGTGCGCCAGTTCCGTTTATCGGCTCTGACACGCCCCAGCGATTGACAACGCTCAACGCCTTGTCAATCGCGCCCGTGTAGTACGCCACACCTGCCAGTAGGCAGATTGCAAAGAGAACGACCAGCAAAGATGTCTGTGCATCGCGCTTTGGCTGCATGTTTGCCATCTGCATGGCAAGCATAACTTGCATGGGGTCAGTTGGCTTTTGTTGCGCGAGGCGAAAACCCTCGTTGATGCCTTGCTGATACGTTTCGTCTAACTGGCTCTTTGTAATCATTCCGATTACATCTTCTACAGTTAAGGGTGGTATGATTTGTGGGCTATCGCCACACTGTGCCCATTCGTAATCGTTGTATGGTTCCATCGCAACCCTCCATTATGGAGTACAGTTATCCGTCCCGTCCCAAGGGGTGTTAAGACACTCCCTGCGTGCAGCGTAAACATCTGACTCGTCGTAAGGCGTGTTCAATAGTTCCTCACGACTCTTGTAAACATTGTCGAAGTTGGCCGTGTGAACAACAGCCGTATTACCACTAGCATCTGCCACGGAGTAGTAACTGTGAACAACGCCGTCAGAGTTCGTATTCGTATGGTATCCAACAGCCTGACTTGTTTCGAGCGGGTTGCCCAGGCAGTCTTTTCCCTCCCACGAATTTGTAATGCAGCGTGCGGCATCCTTGTCGAACGCCGAGCCTAGGATACTCATGTCCACTACATCGTTAGTCACACTCGCCTCAACTGGCGGCGTGTAGACGTATACAGCAACAGGCGTTTGAGTGGGTACCACTGGAAACATTCCGATAGCACTCTCGTTCGCAATACTTGACTGTGGCGACACCCCTTGAAACAACACGTCAGCGTCCACTGTTGGGACTTCCGTCGCCACTGCGACTGCTGTTTGTGGCTTGGATTGCTGTGCTGAAAATAGGTTGTCGTTAGACTGCGGTTGGCTCAACGGTTGAGCAGGCACAGGTGTTGACTCAGATTGCCGAACTTCGGAATCGAACCAGCCCATGTAGCTCGCCAAAAGCAGGGCGACTACCCCAACGAATGTGAGGATAAGTATATTGAATTGATTATGAGTCATTTTACACCAGTACCTTGACAGAATGCTGTTCCAGCCTGTCTATCGGTAGCAAGGCGAAAATCGCCTGCCCGACCCCGTTGATTTTGTCGCCACCTGCTTTCGTGCGACATTCCTTTACTAGCCTTCTCAATGTTTCCGTATCCACAATGTAGGCATTGTTACCAATAATGTACACAAACGCATCTGCGAGTGTGGTTGCTATCCCTGATGGGCGACCATACGCCGCTATCTCGATAGCGATGTTTCCAGTACGCTCCGCCATCACATCCATTTTGCACTCGATGCGGCAGCCAGATAGTTGCATGTCAAATGTGTGATTACTTGAGCGTCTCGGCTCCCCGCCAATAAGCTCTTGTGCGACTATCTCGAATTTGTTCTCTGCGTTGATTCCGGCGGCTAAGTCCGGCTCGAAGTTGTAATACATTGACAAATCTTAGTCGTAATGTTATACAATGTCAATAGGCCAGACCATAGTCAGGACTACCGTACCATTAGATTGCACGATGTTGTTTGCTAACATGGTGGATATGTGATAGGGTCGTGTGGGCAAAGCCTACGCAAAGGAAGCAACTTAATTATGGATTATATTTTTTCACCAATCGGTGGGGGTGAGCCGAAGCCCATTGAACTACCCTTGGAGATTGTTGAGGGGCTTGCAGCAGCTTGGTTGAGCGTGGCGTGCGGACGGGAAACAGTTGTGACTGTCGCATCATCATCTCCCATCAAGATGATGGCTATGGCGCGGAAGAACGGCCTGCCGATGGTAGTTATCTTCGATAGTGCCGATGAATTTGAGTGCGACGCATTGATGCGCGATATGCACGAATTAGTCGCGTATCACCAGTCAGCCCGCCGTCGGTATGTTTTTGTAAACCAAGATGGCGACTTGCCATCGCAAACTGTCCGCCTAACAAGCTCTCAGGTTCGTTCCTTGGGAGAGGTTGTGAAAGAAGCAAGCACTGAACTGTCGGCCGAAGCTGGACAATCTAGTGGAGTTCTGTACACGATTATTCCGGGGCTTGGCGCGATTATCACCCGCACGCATGGCAGTCCGGTTGATGTGGCCTTTGTGGACGAAAAGGGTGTGTGGTATTGCGGAGAGTTGCTGCGCGATGCCATGTATATGGTTTAACAAAAAAAGGGTGCCTGATGACACCCTTTTTCTAGTAGCCGTACCGCCGTAGCGTATCGGCGATTTCTTTGAGCGCAGCCTTCACCTCATCATGCAAATGAACCTGCTGCGCGAAATCTTGGTAGTGCCTCTCCAGAATGCCAGACAGAACATCCTTCACCTGGCCTGAATTCGGCTTCGCTTGCATCGCCGACGACAGCACAGCAGCGTGAATACGTCGGTTCAGGTCATAGAAGTGTTGCTCCAAACGTTCGAGCGACCAACGACCCGCACGAATGGCCTTAAGCGTGTCAGATTGCTGCCTCAAGTTCATATTGCCGGTTTCAATCAGTGACAGGAGTTGCGCGGAGAGCCTGATTAGATTAAACGCGAACTTGGTGTCGAACCCAAACCTTTTGATGGACTCGGAACGGCGTGAACGTTGAAGCATCGCATCATACAAACGCTCGTATTCAACGCCATACTGACTCGCGGATTCTCGCGGCGTATTTCTGTGGATACCGTTTTCGTCCTCAAATGCTCTCAGGACTTGCATGGATTCGTAAAACGCTCGATTATCAATGTTTCGCATCTTGTGCAATTGCGATTCAGCGTAATTTGAGTACGAGGACACCAATGACAACGCGACAAATATGCTCCTGTTGGCAATAATCATTTCCCCCAATGCGGTGCAGACAAGCACTGCGTCTTGGGGTGCATACAGGATGTCAATGATATTTGGGTTGCCATCTCTTGCAAGGGCGAAGAATTTCTGGATTGGGTACAATGTGATGTCATACTCTTTACCAGCTTCCTTGTCCACGACATGATGAACCTGAATCGGTTTCATGACAGGGAGCGGTTCGTCAAACCCATGTAAATACCCACGCTCTTGCGGGAATGTTTCCTCCCTACTTGGGATATACACGCCAATAACATCCCAATCAGTATCTTTGTTGTTGGAACCGTACATATAACTGCCACCACGCACCATGTACTGGATGTTGCTGATGGCATGATTTGGCAGGCCCCGCAATAGACCTTTACTTGCAAGGTGCTGCACTACGTTCGACATGAGACACCTCCGATTTATCGAGATAGAACAATGTTCCGTCTACTTCATGCGCCAAATCGCGTTGGTCAAGGGGCATCCCTGCCATTTGTACCAGTGCGCCCCACGCGAGATAGCTGGGAACACCATGCAGTTCATGCGACACAACGTTTCCCATATCATCCAGAATGTCGTGGATGTAACCTTGCTTTTTCCCCCGTGACAGCAGTCTAGGACGATACAGCTTTGTAGTCACGTTAAGATTGATTTCTGCGCTGGATGCCAGCAAATTTTGGCGAGTAGTTTTTGCTTCTGTTAAGTCATTTGCAAAATATGTCAGCGAATCAGAGCCTAACTGCGTGGGCGCAGGAACCCCAGCGGTTGTATGCAACAGGCGCATCCAATACGCCATAACCCTGTTCTGTTTTGACGGCAAGTTGTCATAACTCCATGCGATTTTCGAGTACACCACCTGTCTCAACCTCTTGCTTTTTGCGATGTACGCCGCAACACCTAGCTGTTCGCACAATTCTTCCCACGTTCCAGGGAAGCCGCCCGTATCCATTTTGTGAAACACTTGATGATTCGCACTTTTCATATCCACTTGTAGCAATAGGTCTCCGGCTTTCCAGCCAGATTCTCTGACTTTCACTTGTGGATAGTCAGGAATATCATATTCGGCAAGATTAGCATGGGCAACTGTCCCTGATACGTGTTTGCCAATCTTGTCTCGCGCTTCTAGCAGAGCTTCGCTCCCATGTTGCGAGAATACTGTGTATACAGCCCTCATGTCTGCGTTAAAGTCCAGAAAGCGGTTAAGGTAATGATATGCGTATCTAGGCGCGGGAATCCCACGTTTGCAGTACCAGAATAAAAATTTTTCGTATTCCATGATAAAGCTCCAAAAAAAAAATAGCCCTCGATATGAGGACTATTTTACACGACCCGCGTCTCGCACGCTGTTAACTGCTTAACTGCATAGCTGTTGTTGTTTGCTATTTTGACTAGCCCCCAAAAGGTTTCTAGCCGAAACACACCTCCGTGACGGGTATCTTCGGCGTGATGATATACCGCCCGTTAAATTCTTTCCGAATCACGATTCCTCCATTGCCATCATGCCATCAAAGGCGAGTTGCAGTTGAGCGTCGTTGCTGCCTGCAATTTCCGCTGCTTCTTCCAACATCCGAGCTAAAGAACAGGGTAAACGCAGCCATTCCGAGCCACCTGCCACCCGTTCAGCGTTCACCTTTAGTGCAATCTGGTCACGAATAACCGTTTCCAAGCGAATATCACTGGCGCGTGAGCCTGTGGATTGCCCTACGGCACCTGGCGTGACAATCATTGCCAATGGTAGCAGCCTTCTCGGATTGCCAACCTGTAATTCGTCACGCCGCTTGAACAAATTGCTTGCCGCCCCTGTCGTGCGTCCAATTTTGATGTACTGTGTACCATCTTCTGCGATAATATAAACCATAACTTATGTCAATCAAAAGTGCCATGCGTGGAAATTCTAGTTGACATAATGCCACATCTTCCACCCAACGGCCAATGCCACCACTCCAACTGGCAGCAATCCCAAATACAGCATTAAACACCCCGATGTTGCTGCTGCTGCGGACACAATAGCCCTTTCTCGCTCTATCATAGCACAGAATCCCCCCATCAATCAACCGACATCGTGTTAAAAAATTAACAATGAGCCGTAAACCACGTTTGCCTAAGAAAAAAAATGTACGTGGCATTTGTGATTGGTGCCACAAAAAAATAACGGCCTCGCAAGGCCATTATCATCCAGAATGTTTTTTTGAAATGAGAGTCGTTACGTCGCCCCGATTTGCGAGGTCGGTTGTTTACGCACGCGACAGGGGTCTGTGCGCCCTTTGTGGCAGGCACGTCAAAGAGTGGGATGTAGACCACATCAAGCCACTCTTTCTGTCAAAGGGGCGGTTATATTTCTTCAAAATCACCAATATGCAAACGTTGTGCAAGCCGTGTCATCTGAAAAAGACAAGGCGCGATATGACACGTTACAACCGTTGACGGCTACCTGCCAATTTAGCCTGCCCAAGTGTGTAAGAGACCATTGGCATCATGGTGGTGAAGTTGTTTTTTAGATAGGGACGTATCAAACCGCGCAAGAGGTTGACCGCTTCCGCGTTTTCTTTCGTGACCGCTTCCTCGCTACCGAGTTCGTAAGCATAGAATACGGCCGATGTCAAGATGCCAAGCATTCGAGTACTTGTTGTTGCTCCTTCAAGCTGTTCCTTGACTTGCTGCTGCAAATCCTGAAAGTCGGCTTGTAGTCCAGACGGATTACCAACAAATCCGTTGGTTGCGTACTGCTTGCGAACCGGAACCCAGCGTCTAAACGGTAGATAAATGAAAGTTTCACTTGCCCCGCCTGATTTGTAGCAGAATATACCGGCTGATTTTCTCACTTCCAATGGAAGCACCTCTTTTACGGAGTGCTTTACCAGTTTCACGCCATCTGATGACACGGCATCATTCGCACGCACTTTGATGTGAAAGTTGTCTGGTAGCCGCAGGCGCAGTGCTGTTGGGGCAATGCCTGATTTCTGTGCTGCTGCCGTCAGCATGAAGTGCATCCAACTACTATCCGTTCCGATTGTCACTTCCTTGCGCCCCGTGTGTATGGCCTCACGCAGAGATTGGAAAAAAGTCAGCAACTTGTTGTCTGGTATGGGCGAGACGGCTTGCACCGGATGTGCGGCAATGGTATGCACGAACTTCTGGGCTACCACATCTGCAATAGATAGCGGTATGGATGTTTCGTCACCGTCGCCGTTTGGCATGTGCATGTCTATCTGTTCGACGGCACTGGTGTCAGTAAGCGACACGCTAGGCGTGACATCTGTTTCTGACATCACTGCGAGGTATTCTGGTTTCAGGTCGCCATCGTCAGAGGCAATTTGTCGTGCCACTTGCAATGTTATCTCGCCAGACTGAATGCGGGCAGCGCGGGTGCGGGCGCGTGCCTCCTCAATGGCACTTCGTTGGGCTTCCTCAACGGCATCTCGTTCTCCAAACGCAAATGTAATGTTTGCCGGAATCACGCCGTACAATCTGAACTTGTGTTCTAGCTGCTTCACCCACATGGCATGACCGCGCTGGCTTGATTTGCGGTGGAGTATTTCGCTCTGAGAGGCTGTCCCAAGGTTCCCACCTGGCAACGGTGCGAAGTCTTGGAAGTCACCACCTGATGCGAGTGCTATTAGGGTGATGTACCAAGTGAGGCTTGTTTCCTCGTCGAACCCATCTGGCAGGCTTGCCAAGTCCAGCCTTACATGAGACACGGTGGCATTCGGGTCTAGCGCGGCCAGGATAATCGGTTCCATGTATGATGATAGGCCAGCGTTGTCCGCGTCCCTATTGGCTTGGCTTTTCACCCTATCAATCTCGCCCTTGGCAACGCCGCCAACGAGATGAAGGGCGCGAGAGAAACGTCCTGATACCTTTTCGTGTTTGTATTTCGTGATTTCGCGTATGATTTCTGCGCCTTTCAGAACGCGGCTAAGAAAACTCACCTGCCGCCCCTTGGCACTATCTGCTGGATGGGGCATGTCCTCGAATGTGATAACTTGCCACCAGTTCAGCACCACTGGCTCGCCGTCGTCACGAACATAGATAACTGGCTTGAGCGGGTCTGCGGTGCGGACGCATTTGGCACTATCGAGGTGGAGCAAGCCAAGCACTTTGCTTCGGTAATTTCGGTTGTCCTCTCTGACAATCTCAAGAAATCCACCATTGTCCTGTGTCAGCACATCGAAGATGAGCTTGAGCATCATAATGACCCATCCATCACCCTTTTCTGAGCGATGGAGCATTTCTGACACCTGCTTGGCTGTTCTCGGTGGCCCATCTATATGCCAGCTAAACGCTGCCCGTGTGGCCGCAATTGAGTGGATAGACGACAGCACGAAAGGCTCTGTTGTAACAAAGTTACGTAATTGAGCATCCCTTCTCGCCCAATTGCCACCCCAAGACTCGATTGATTCTGCTGACTGCATGACTTGTAGCCACGCCTTTCCCATGCTTGAAGCCGCCGAAGCCGTGGTCGTTGGGGTTATACTACCACCCGTTATGCGCTTAATTTGGTCTGAACTAATCATTAGTGTTCTGTGGATAACCTGTGGATAAGCTGTTGATAACACAGGTTATGCTAAAATTGACTGCCCGAATGCTGTTCCACTAAACCGCAAGTTGTACACAGGTTGCAAACAGGTTATCCACATACTATCAACAGGCTATTTGCTTGGAAGTCGGGCAATTTCCCAAGCATTGCTCGTATATGGGGGTGTTGTGGCCTGTTTTCGAGCGTTTCGCAACTCGCCTACTACTATTCTTCTTATTCTTAAATAAAAAGCAGTAGTTCTTTCTCTTTTGTTTCTTGGTGGCGCAACTGTATCCAGTTTAACAGCGTCACCCATGTTCATAGGGTACACTCATGTCAGTATCAAATTTGACACGACAGGAGATTTCGATGATAGGTGTATTTATACATGGTCAGGCTCGCAGTGGAAAATCAACGATTGCCACTGAGCTAACACGCAGGGGGTACCGTAGATTTCGTTTTGCAAACACCTTGAAGGAAATGTGCAAGGTGCTGCTATTAGAAGCTGGCTACGCCTCCGACGAAGCGGAGTATTACATCGAAGGCGGGGGTCGTCTCGACGAGCTTGCGTATCTTGGCACGAGCAATATCACGTCGCGCCGGATGATGCAGTTACTAGGAACGGAGTTTGGGAGGCGGCTGGACGAAAATCTCTGGGTAAACATTGTCAAAAACCAGATTGACGCGCAATCCGCTCCGCCTGTCGTTGATGACATGCGCTTTAAGAATGAATGGGCGATGGCTTTTAATCGTGGATATTTGCTTGTCAAGGTTGTGCGTGCCGACTTTGTTGAGAACGGAGCTACGCATTCGCACGCCAGCGAGCAGGAAATGCCCGACGATATGTTTGATGTCATCATACACAACGATTCCACCTATGACGATTACATCACCTTGCTTGACCGTATTGTACCCCAACTGGTGCTGCTTGCCGCAACACACCAAAGCAGACGCGCAAAGCATGTCCACTTTAGCGCACGGGAAGTTGGTGGCCGATGACCGATTTCGCGCTCATCATTGATTTGGATACGACGCTTATAGCCACGCACGTATTGTATCAGGCGTGCCGTAGTTTGGGTATTGGGGCTACAAAAGCGCACGGTGGTTCTGTTGCAGCATTTGACAATGCCGTGATGTGGGCCGAGAGCCACGCCGCGAAAACAATGAGTCCAGCGGACTACATCAACCCAATGAGGTACCCAACAAATGTTGGGTATGGGGTGTATAGCGCAACCTCCATCAAGGAGCTAGGAGATTCTGTGTGTGCTGGTTGCGGTTATATCTTAAAGGCCGCACCTGAAACATACCGAGATGCAGCCCCTTTTCTCAAGAAAGTACGGGCAGCCAAAATACCTATCCATTTGTTCACACATGGCATTGAAGAACACCAGATGATGCGAGTTTGGGAATCTGGGCTTGAGCCGTATTTTGATTCCATCACGGTGACATTGACGAAGGACGAGGATACGTGGGGGGCTTTTGACAACGCTGCCGACCACATCATAGCCATTGGTGATTCATTGCGCCACGACATTCGGCCAGCACTGCGCTGTGGTTATACAGCGATTCATGTAGATAGGGGTGCCGGATGGGGGCAAGCTGACATGAGTGGCGAGTCCAAATACCTTGTGGCGCATAACCTAGACGATGCTGGCGCATTCATGAAAGATATACTTGCTGGCCGTTATGTAAAGTAAAAGTCGCACGCATGAAACTTTTAGTTGACATAATGACACGACACGAATCAACAACACGGTGCCATCTGTTAAGATATGTGTAAAAGCAAAGGATGGTGTCTTAAATGGCAGCGATACAGGCGGCAATCAATGCCGCAACAGGTGGCGGTGTGGTTGATGTGCCTATTGGCACGCACGTTGCAAATTTGGTCATCACGAATCACGGTATCACCCTGCGTGGTGCGTCGAGCGGTTACGAGTCTGGCGCGACGTTTCTGAATGCGAGTAAAATACAGGGCAGTATTAGCGTTGGAACATCAAAGGGTGTCACCATTGAGAATCTGGCAATTGATGTGTCATCAAGTGGCTCTCATGGCATTTCCGTTCAACCAGCGTCACAGGACGCGAGACTCAGCATACGGAACGTCAAGATAGCGGGTTCCGGCAACTCAAACGGTTATTCTGGCATCTATGCGGCGACGGCTAACTACGTGGATATATCGGATGTTTTCATCAAGTCGTTCTCTTATGGCGTGCGCTTCGAGGGTGTTATCTATGGTTACATCTCTCGTGTTCGTGCAAACAACTGTTCCTCTGCATCGGTATACCTCAAAGCAGACGGGCGAGACTGTCGTAATGTGTCTATGTCAGACCTGTTTTTCCTTGGTAACAGTGGGCTTGCAGGTGGTATCGTCCTTTATTCTGGTGCTAACAACCTGAACTTCGTTCAGATGTCCAACGTCAGTTCGCAAAGCATGGGTATGCCCGTGCTGGACATATCAAGAAATGGTGCCGGTTCCCTTAGTTACATACAGGCGAGCAATCTGTTGTGCCGAGGCAACACGAACCCGACGGGCAGTGTCCGTATCAATGGAGCAGTGCGCTTCATCGAGTTGTCTAACGTACAGGGTCTTGAGTCAACTTACCCTCTATTGCAGGGGTCTGGATTTGGTAGCGGTGAAGTACATATTTCCAACATCCACTGGGGCGACAGCATGACCATGATGGATACATCTGGGAGGTGGACGCACGTCCTGAATCATGCGTAATGGAGAATCTGATAGGCATTTGGTTTGCGGTGTCACTCATCTTTATCGTCAGTGGCATCTATTTACTGGTTGACGAAGCACTTGCACGCACAACATACCATCACGGTGCTGTTGTGCGGGATGGCCTCGTCTCCGTTGACGGCATAGAGTACGCCATCACGCATGGTCGTGTCCCAACTGCCACTACATACACAACGGTTGCAATCACACGCCGGTTTTTATCAGACTCGGTGAGCAAGGTTGCAATTGTATGGGGAGATGATAGATAATGATTTACCATTTTCGGTGCAGACAATGCGCCACGAATTTCGAGAAACTGGCCGAGGCATTTAACCCCCCGCGCCCCACTTGTCCTGCTTGCTCGTCAAGCGATGTCGGCCGGAGGTTTTCTGCCCCCAATGTTCACTATGTCGGGACTGGCTTTACGAAAGCGTCCTCTGGTGGGCCAAAAACAGTTAGCGTCAACCAATTCGGCAAAACTGTAGGGTAATTGACAATTGTGCTGCATTTGTGTTAATATCCTGTTGCTTGCACATGCAATAAAATAGCATCATGATAATTATTCTACCAACGAGAGAATTAAACAGAATAGCCAACTTGCTTGCCCCCTTGGTTGACAGTGGCCTAAAGGGGGGTGATGGTTATTTACGTGTCAAAACCGAGAACGGCCGCGCCCGATTTTCGGCTATGTCCGACGGACTCATGTGTGATGTCATTGCTGGCGCACGGGTGGTCGAGGACGGGGATGTTGTGTTCCCGAAGCAAGCCTTCGAGGTTATGAATCGTGTAAAAGACACCGATACCGCCGAGCTTTCACTACGCAAATTCTATGCCTACAAGTACAAGGGAAAACCTGTGTTGCGTGCGTATGAGGCACGAAAAAAGGC
>Ga0209203_1001948_pt1 | contig 14421 bp, 5 predicted proteins | sample AD_UKC109_MetaG_FD_184423 | JGI IMG/M metagenome (GOLD analysis project Ga0209203, IMG submission 184423) | Active sludge microbial communities of municipal wastewater-treating anaerobic digesters from Hong Kong - AD_UKC109_MetaG (SPAdes)... | ecosystem: Engineered > Bioreactor > Anaerobic >... | reverse complement strand
CGTTATGCCAAGAGTTCTAAAGATAATAAAGAAAAACAACTTCTGACAAAAATTGTGTGTTCATGTCAGTTTTAATTTTTTTATTATCATAGACTTCTTAATGGGCATATTAAGCCACTTTAGGGCGGTTAAGCCGGAAAGCGTAATCTGTATGAGCTTATAAAGGTACGGAATGCGACCGTGAATTATAGCGGATAGGCTGGATTAGTCAAGGTCGGCGGGCGTTAGTTATTCACCGTGTATTTTACATTATAGCGAGTTTCGACCGATTTTGTGACATTATAATGTATTTTGTATTAATTATAACGAGTCTTTGAAATCCTTTTGCATCAAAAAAAATTACTTCTTAAAATAAACATAGGTGTCATACTTCATATTTTGTTTATATTTCATTGACATAAAAGATTGTTTTTCTTATACTCCCTCGCGACACAAGCAATATCTTATCAAAAAACAAGTTGAGAAAATCCGAATCATTTCAGGGGTTTTTTTATGTTGATTGATCAACTTAAACCGAACATTATTGTCAAAGGCCCAATATTCCCCGAACCAGTCCAGATTATTGTATCTATTCCTATGGGCGATTCGGTTAAACTTGTCGGCAAAGGTCTCAAGAGCCAAAAAGTCTATGAACCAATTCTCAATGCTGACCAGCTTGCCAAACTTGAAGCCACGCCTGAAAAAGAACCATTTGACGGCGATGCTGGAAAATTCCGACTTGGGATTGAAGCATTACGGCTTGGACTCGCCTATGAATATGATCCGTACTTTTCTCTTTCTATTGCAAGAGTTGACCCTCTTCCTCATCAGCTTGAAGCAGTTTATGATTATTTTCTAAAACTTCCCCGTATTCGTTTCCTGCTTGCCGATGACCCAGGCGCGGGCAAAACGATAATGGCAGGACTTCTTATTAAAGAGTTAAAGATACGTGGGCTTGTGAAACGTATTCTAATTGTCACTCCGGCCAATCTTTCTTTCCAGTGGCAACGAGAAATGAAGGATAAATTCCGTGAGCAGTTTGAAATAATTAAAGGTGATGTGCTCCGTGCAAACTACGGCTCAAACCCTTGGCAGGATAGGAATCAGGTTATAACATCAATTTCGTGGGTTTCCCGTATTGACGATGCAAAAGACAGCCTGCTTCGCAGCCAGTGGGATTTAATTATTGTTGATGAAGCACATAAAATGAGTGCTTATAGTTCGGATAAAAAGACCTTAGCCTATCAGCTTGGTGAATCCCTGTCTCAAATGACTGACCACTATCTTTTAATGACTGCCACACCGCATAAGGGCGACCCCGAAAACTTCTGTTTGTTTCTTGAACTTCTAGACAAGGATGTTTATGGCGATATCAAAAGCCTTGAAGAAGCAATGCAACGACATGAAGCGCCCTTTTACCTTCGACGTATTAAAGAGGCGCTTGTTACTTTTCCAGACCCCGATACTGGTCAGGTTAAGATGCTTTTTACTAAACGCAACGTTCAGACCACAGAGTTTCAGATTGATGATGAAGAATGGGATTTCTACGACGCCCTTACAAGGTATGTTGAGGATCAGTCTATAAAGGCGGCACAGGATGACACCGCTCGTGGACGTGCTCTTGGATTTACAATGGCCATGCTACAGCGTCGGTTTGCTTCCAGTATCTACGCTGTCCGACGCAGTCTTGAGCGAATGAAAGAAAAGCGTGAGCATATTCTTGCAGACCCCGAATCTTATCGTCAGGAACAGATAAACAAAAAACTGCCAGAAGATTTTGACGACCTGCCCGAAGAAGAACAGCAGGAAATTATTTCACAGCTTGAGGATGTTGTTGCCTCGGTTGATCCCGCTGCATTACGAGAAGAAATCCTGCAACTTGGCAAGTTGATTGAAAAGGCAAAGGTTCTTGAACAGCGTGAGATAGAATCCAAGCTTATAAAACTTAAAGAAGTGCTTACCGACCAGGGCATCTTTAATGATACCAAAATGAAACTGCTTATCTTTACCGAGCATAAAGATACACTTGATTTTCTAGTAACGAAGCTACGCGAATGGAAACTTGCCGTTACACAGATTCATGGCGGTATGAAAATCGGAGACAGGGATACGCCAGGCACAAGAATTTATGCTGAGCGTGAGTTCCGAGAAGACTGTCAATTACTTGTCGCAACAGAGGCCGCAGGTGAGGGTATCAATCTTCAGTTCTGCTGGTTCATGATCAACTATGACATTCCTTGGAATCCTATGCGTCTCGAACAGCGTATGGGGCGTATCCACCGTTATGGTCAGGAAAAAGACTGTCTTATTTTTAACTTTGTCACCACCAACACCCGTGAAGGCAGGGTGCTTCAAAAACTGTTTGAGCGTATGAAGAAAATTGAAGATGACCTTGATCCCCAACGCACAGGAAAAATATTTAATGTACTTGGCGATGTATTCCCAGCCAATATGCTTGAACGTATGGTTCGGGATATGTATGCCCACAACCTAACGGAAGAGGTCATTAAAAATCGTATAATAAATGAAATTGATACAGAGCGTTTTAAAAGAATTACAAACTCAACCCTTGAAGGACTTGCAAAGCGAGAACTGAACCTTTCTGCTATTGTTGGAAAATCAGCAGAGGCTAAAGAACGCCGTCTCGTTCCAGAAGTAATTGAAGATTTTTTTACCAGTGCGGCACCTCATGCAGGTGTTCATCCAAAAGAGATTGCAAAAGAAAAGCATGTTTACCGTGTAGGCCGAATTCCACGCAATCTTTGGCAGATTGGCGAACAACTTGAACCACGTTTTGGCAAACTCGGCAGGGAATATAAGCAGATAGTATTTGATAAAAAATTACTGACATCAGACCCGACCTTTGAATGGGTCACTCCTGGACACCCTCTTTTTGAGTGTGTTCGTGAAGATATTTCTGAACGGGTACAGCATGATTTAAGACAGGGAGCTTTATTTTATGACCTGCACCAAAAAGAACCCTATAGATTAGATGTATTTTCTGCTGCCATTCGTGACGGTAGGGGCAATGTGCTTCACCAAAAGCTTTTTGTTGTTCAGGCAGACATGAACGGCATAATGAGTATACGTCAGCCCACTATTTTTCTTGATTTATCGTTGGCAACTGGAACAAATGAAGTTCCTGATGATAGCAAACTCCCTCAGAGGGATATTATTGAAAATACTCTTATTCAGAAAGCATTAAATCCTCTGCTTGATGAAGTACGATTGCAGCGGGAAAAAGAGACTGAAACTATTTCTCGTCATCTGGAAATAAGCCTTAATGAACTCTTAAACCGTCAGAATCTCCGCATGGCAGAATTGCTTGAAGCTCAGCAGAACGGTGACACAAGCCAACCACTTGCGGCAAATATAAAAACAACGGAAGATCGTATTTTTGAGTTAAATGGCCGTCTTGAAAGCAGGCGTGAAGAGCTTCAACAGGAACGGAACTGCACCATAACAGATATTCATCATCATGGCCGTGCATGGGTATTGCCTCATCCTGAGCGTAAATCTCCCGATATTGCTGCAATGATAAGGGATGATGAAGTTGAAAAGGCGGCTATTCAAAAGGTCATTGAATTCGAGGAAGCACGAGGCTGGAACGTGATAAGCGTTGAAGAAGAAAACAGGGGCTTCGATCTTATTTCCCGCAAGCCTCATCCCGAAGATCCGCAGACAGCTATCGAGGTTCGTTTCATTGAAGTAAAGGGACGTTCAAGTGTGGGCGAAATTGCACTTACTTCCAATGAGTACAAAACTGCTGAAAGATTAAAGAAAGATTACTGGCTGTATGTGGTTTACAATTGTGCGAAAACTCCTGAAGTTCATACTATTCAAGATCCGGCACGATTAAATTGGATTCCTATAGTGAAAATAGAACACTATCAAATAAAGGCAAATATTGTTTTAAATGGATAAGTCTGAACATATTATTAATAAATGAGGTGTTTGAATGCCAGATCATCGCAACAGGCTTCAAGGTCTTTTCAGTGTAGAGAATAGGTATGCAAATTTTGGCAATTTATTAATGAGAATAAAAATTCAAGGCTTTAGATGCCATGATTTAACAATAATTGACATTGAGAATCCAATCACTGCTTTTTGTGGTTTAAATGGTACAGGAAAATCTACATTGCTGCAACTTGCCGCTGCTGCATACTCTAAAATTGATTCAGAAAATCGTAGATATTATATAAAAGATTTTATTGTTTCAGGAATCCTTGATCCAGCGCCTTTTAAAACTGATGCAGTTGTCGAATATGGTTATTGGCAAGAAGAAAGAACAATTAAAACAGTATATATCAAAAGAAGTGAATCAGAAAAAAGGTGGGCAGGTTATAGGTCGCAACCCCAAAGAACCGTTTATTTTGCTGGCATGGGTTTATATTTGCCAAAGATAGAAATACGTGATTTTGTCTTAAGAAATGCATCAAATATTTCAGTTCTTAGGACAGAACCACTAGCGGAAAGTTCAAAAAATTGGGCATGCAAAATTCTTGGCTGTAGTTATGATGCTATGGAAAATAATGAAGTTAAACATAACGACAGAAAAGGTGAAGTAGTCACTGTGATTCGTGCTGGGAATAAGTATTCAGAAGCTAACATGGGATGTGGTGAAGGTCGAACACAGCATATAATTAGAAGATTGCAGACACTACCGGATAAAAGCTTGGTACTTCTGGAGGAACCCGAGACGTCATTACATCCAAGTGCGCAGCATGAATTTGGTAAATATTTAATTGATGTGTGCATTGAAAAGAAACATCAAATTCTAATATCTACGCATAGTGAGTACTTACTCAGTGCGCTGCCATCAGCATCCAGAATATATCTTGATCGAAGTATTGTTGGTCTGCGACCAATAAAAGGTATTACAACTGCACAAGCTATTAGTCTTATGACAGAAGGTCATGATAAAGCTCTTCATATATTGGTTGAAGATGAAGTTGCTGGGGCTGTTTTGACTGAAATTCTGAGAAAAGCGGATTATGCATTTCTAAAGTCGGTTAAGATACATAGTACTGGTGATACAAAAACAATCCATTCGGTTATGAAAGCATTAAAGGATACCGGTTTACCTGTTGCTGCCGTTAGAGATGGCGATAAGAACGACAGTCCTGCAGATAATATTTTTAAACTACCAGGTGGTCTTGCACCAGAGAAAGAACTGTTAGGTTCCGCAAACGTTATTGATTTCTTTCGTGAAAAATATGAATTTGATGTGCCTGGTTTTAGTGCAACGATGAAAGATATTGATCATCATGAATGGTTTGCCCATTTAGCTGAAAGAATATCAATTAATAAAAATGCTTTAATTCAACAATCAGCAGAATGCTATGTTGAAAATCTATCAGCAAATAATAGAGACACAATTACTAGTTTGTTAAAGGAATCGTTAAGAAAATGAATAGTTATCCAAAACGACTTATAGAAGTTGATTTACCGATAAAACTAATTTCTGCACACGCCAGAAGAGAGAAGGCAGGTCGGCAAACAGGACATATATCTGCGTTGCATATATGGTGGGCTAGAAGACCATTAGTGGCATGTAGAGCCGTTACATTGGCAGCATTACTTCCTGATCCGGTAGATACATTATGTCCAGTTGAATTTAAAAATGCAGCTAAAAGTCTTTTAAAAGAATTGCGAGATAAAAGGGGTGGTAAAAAAAGGAATCTTAATGATTTGTACGAATTGCGACAAGCTCTGCTAGATTTTATTTCTGATTATTCTGATTGGGAAAATTCAAATAATGATGACTTTAATACAGTTTCTCGAAACCTCATAAATGTAGCCCATGCAAGCATGTTCAATATTAAAGATACGCATCCATTAGTTTTGGATCCATTTTGTGGTGGAGGTGCAATTCCTTTTGAAGCATTACGGATAGGCGCAGATGTTTATGCTTCCGACCTAAATCCTATTCCAGTTTTAATAAATAAAATATTGGTCGAATATCTACCAAAATATGGAATAAGTTTGGCAACAGGATTAAGGCAATGGGGTAAATGGGCAAGTGAAATTGCAAAAAAAGAATTAGTAAAATTTTATCCAAAGGGTGCTGATGGCGGTTCCCCTTTTGCATATTTATGGGCGAGGGTAATTAATTGTGAAGGACCAAAATGTGGGGCCGAGGTTCCGTTAATTCAATCATTATGGTTGGCTCAGAAAGGCAAGAACTCTGTTGCTGTACGATTTAAGACAGATAGTAGAAAAAAAGAAATTGAATTTGAAATTATTGAGAATGCAAAAGCTAAGGATGTTAAGGACGGAACTGTTCGCAGAGGGGCTGTAACCTGTCCTATCTGTGGCTATACTACCCCAGTTAATCGTATCAGAGACCAGTTGCGGTTAAAAAAGGGTGGATCATCTAATGCTAGATTATATGCGATTGTGGCTATAAATTCTAGTGGGAAAAAATATTATAGATTAACCAATAAAGAAGATTTGAGCGCATATAAAAAAGCTGAAATTCTTTATAATGAAGAAAAAAAGAACAATCCCTTGTCTTTTCCTGATGAAAAACTTCCTTCATCTGCAAGCGGTTATTTTGCCCCGCCAACATATGGCGCAAAAAGTTTTGAGGATTTATTTAACAAGCGCCAATTGGTTGCTGCTAATTGGTTAATTAATTCTTTTGAGCGATGGTGTTCATCTGAGAAAATCGATAAAAATATTATCGAACCTTTGCGTTGTTGTATCTCATTAGCAATAGATCGGTTAATTGATTCTAATTCTTCACAATGTTGGTGGGTTACGATACACGGCGAGACAGTCATGCGTACATTCGGCAGGCAATCTTATCCCATAATCTGGGATTATGCTGAGATTAATCCTATTGGGAGTTCTTCAAGAGGAATAGACGAAGCAGTAGAAATAATTGCTGATTGTTTAGAATATAATACAAATTCGAAATTTGGAAAAAACTCAATGGCTTTTGTTTCTAAAGCTCAAAATGTACCATTGCCCCATGATTCATGTGCTGCAATTATTACCGATCCTCCTTATTATAATGCGATACCCTATTCTGATCTTGCAGACTTTTATTATGTCTGGCTTAGGAGATTGTTTTTAAATTCCAAGCTAGATTTATTTGAAGAGCCATTAAGTGCTAAAGAAGCAGAAATAGTAGAGATGTCGAGTTGGGATTCCGTCAGATACGCTCATAAAACTCCAAAATGGTATGAAGAACAAATGGCCCAGGCATTAAATAAAGGGAGAGAAATATTGATGCCTGCAGGAATAATGGTAATTGTTTTCGCTCATAAAGATACCAAAGCTTGGGAATCTTTGATATCTGCAATAATAACTGCCGGTTGGATTATTTCAGCATCATGGCCTATTAGTAGTGAAAATATTCGTAGATTAAGAGCTCAAAAATCAGCTACCTTAGAATCTTCTATATATCTTGTATGTCGTCCAAGAGAAAATTCTGATGGTTCACTTATAACAAATGAAATCGGAGATTGGCGAGATGTCTTAGCAGAACTTCCAAAACGAATTCACGAATGGATGCCTCGATTAGCAGAAGAAGGCGTAGTAGGTGCGGATGCAATTTTTGCATGTCTTGGCCCTGCATTGGAAATATTTTCTCGATATTCAAAGGTCGAAAAAGCAAGCGGCGAAGCAGTTACATTAAAAGAATATCTTGAACAGGTTTGGGCGGTTGTTGCAAAAGAAGCTCTGAATATGATTTTTGAAGGAGCGGATACCTCCGGATTTGAAGAAGATGCTCGATTAACAGCTATGTGGCTCTGGACATTATCAACAGGAACTACAAATGGTGATATGTCGAGTTCTGAAGAAGAGAATGATGAGGATGATGAAGGGAAATCCCCTAAGTCAAAGCCGTCAGGCTACACGCTTGAGTATGACGCCGCACGAATAATTGCACAAGGACTAGGCGCCAATCTTGATCATCTGCAGAGCCTCGTTGAAGTAAAAGGCGATAAAGCAAGGCTTCTTCCCGTGTCTGAAAGAACCAAAGTCTTGTTTGGCAAGGATGAATCTGAATCGCCTGTATCAAGACTTAAGAGAAAATCATCACAAATGGAACTTGGCTTCATGGAAGAAGTAGAAAAGGCTGAGCAGGAAGGTTCATGGGGACAGAAGAAAGTGCCTCATCTTGGCAATACTATGCTTGACAGAATTCACCAATCAATGATTCTTTTTGCCGCAAATAGAAGCGAAGCATTAAAACGGTTTCTTGTCGAAGAAGGTGTTGGCCGCAATCAAAAGTTTTGGAAACTGGCACAGGCATTATCAGCTCTTTATCCTTCAACCAGTGATGAAAAACGATGGGTTGATGGTGTGCTGGCACGAAAGAAAGGCCTAGGTTTTTAATTTTTACTCTTAAGGAGTTGATATGGAAAAGTTAAAAACATTAAGCGGAAAAGATTTTCAATACAAAGAAATTAATGAAGGTGAAATTATTGTTTATCCATCCGATAAAGATAATCAGTCGCAAGAGAAATTCGCTTTAGTAGTTACTCCTTTCACAATAAATCTTGTCAAAAATTCCATAAAACAAGCAGGGCGTATTTTAATGGGAGCTTCTCGTGATAACCCACCGAAAGATTCCCTTGGCTATATACTGATAGAAGAAAATCAAACGCCTCAACAATTGAGTTATCTTATTCCTATTTTAATAAAAAAGAAATTTTGCACTTATGACAAAGAGGGCAAAGCATTTGTTGTTAGATACAAAGGAGAATAACTATGGGATTAAAGCCTTGGTATAAAGTGGTCACTCCACGAGAAGATTTAAGAGATGGTCGCCCCATTGATGCTTCTGAGTTTGCCGTACACCTTGACCATGTGCGAGATGGCAAAGCACCAGCTGTCTATCAAAACCCTGAAAAGTTTTTTGAGCGAACATTTTTAACAAAGAACCTTGCAGACCTTTCCGCTGAAGTTGTGCGACGGTTATCCGGTATTAAAGTTGAAACCTCATCTGTATTTAATATGACTACTCAGTTTGGTGGTGGCAAAACCCATGCTTTGACGCTTCTTTATCATCTTGCCAAAGGCGGAAGCGCTGCGGGTAGCTGGAAAGGCGTTCAATCCGTTGTTACAAAAGCAAAGGTGGATAAAGTACCAAAGGCCAAGACGGCTGTTTTTGTGGGAACTGAGTTTGATTCAATTACAGGAAGAGGCGGAAGTGATGGGACACCTCTGCGAAAAACACCTTGGGGTGAAATTGCTTTTCAGCTTGGAGGGGAAAAGGCTTTCAAGTTTGTTGAAGAGCATGAAAAACAGGTTATTGCTCCATCAACGGAAATAATTAGAAAATTTCTTCCGGAGAAAGAGCCTGCATTAATACTCGTTGATGAACTTATGAATTATATAAGCCGTAATCGCAAAAGCGGCCTGGCCACACAGCTTTATAATTTTATTCAAAATCTTTCAGAAGAAGTACGAGCTCATGATAATGTGGTTCTTGCTGTTTCCATCCCTGCATCTGAACTTGAAATGACATCTGAGGATCAGACTGAATACAGCAGATTTAAAAAAATGTTAGACCGTATCGGAAAAGCGGTAATCATGTCCGCAGAGGAAGAAACTTCTGAAATTATAAGAAGACGGCTTTTTGAATGGGGTGGTGGTTTGCCTAATGATGCAAAAAACACGATATCCGAATATGCAGAATGGATTATTGAGCATCGTCAGCAAATTCCGAGCTGGTTTCCCGTGGACAACGCGAGAGAAATATTTTCTTCAACATATCCTTTTCATCCTTCAGTTCTTTCCGTATTTCAACGTAAATGGCAGGCGCTTCCAAGATTTCAGCAAACAAGAGGCATTCTTAGGCTTCTTGCTCTCTGGGTATCTAAAGCATATCAGGATGGATTTAAGGGTGCATATAAAGACCCTCTTATTACACTCGGTACAGCACCGCTCGATGATCCTATGTTTCGTGCAGCCATGTTTGAACAGCTTGGTGAGAGTCGTTTAGAAGGTGCAGTAACAACAGATATTACCGGTAAAAAAGATGCTTTTGCCGTTCGGCTGGATAAGGAAGCAGTTGACGCAATTAAAAAAAGCAGGCTTCATCAAAAATCTGCAACAGCAATATTTTTTGAGTCAAATGGCGGCCAGACCAAGACTGAAGCAACATTACCAGAGGTCAGGCTTGCTGTTGCCGACCCCGATATTGATATTGGCAATGTGGAAACTGTTTTAGAATCCTTAACCGAATCTTGCTACTTCCTTTCTGTAGAAAAGAATAAATACCGATTCAGCCTCCTTCCTAACTTGAATAAACTTCTTGCAGACCGCAGATCCAATATCAAACAGGAGCGAATTGAAGAAACTGTTAAAGGAGAGATAAAAAAGATTTTCACCGCCGGAAATGGTGCCGAACGGTTTTTCTTTCCTGAGAAAAGCAATCAAATTCCAGACAGGCCAGCATTGTCTGTTGTTATTCTATCACCTGAGCAAGTGACAGATAACAAAAAAGTGAAGCAGACTATTGACCAGATGACAAAGGAATGCGGCACATCTGCACGTACTTTTAAGAGTGCACTTATTTGGTGTGTACCTGAAAAATCTGACATGCTTTTTGAGGAAGCACGTAAACTTCTTGCGTGGAATGATATACAGGATGAAGTACATGAGATTAAACTTGACGATGCACAAAAAACCCAGATTACAACAAACATCAAGAAGGCTGAACGTGATCTCAAAGAATCAGTATGGAGAACCTACAACAAAGTTATGATTCTTGGGAAAAATAATGATTGGCTTGAGATTGATTTAGGGTTGTCCCATTCAAGCGCGGCTGATTCTATAATGACGCATATATTCACTCGTTTGCGGCAAGACGGACACGTTGAAAAAGATATCAGTCCGAACTTCCTTGTCCGCAACTGGCCACCGGCGTTTAAAGAGTGGAGCACAAAGACTGTAAGGAATACTTTTTTTGCTTCTCCGCAATTTCCCCGCCTTCTTGATCCTGATTCTATAAAAGATACGATTGCCCGTGGGGTGTCAAACGGCATGATTGCTTATGTCGGAAAAACGTCCGGCGGTAAATACAAACCATTCCATTTTAATGAAAGTATAAACTCATCTGATGTCGAAATATCAGATGATATGTTCATAATAACGGGAGAAGAGGCAAAGATAAGAATTGAACCGCCAAGGCTCACCCGCATAGAAGTATCTCCCGCATCTACAATTATCCAACCTGGAAAGAGTCAGGGGTTTTTAACAAAAGGATTTGATCAACATGACAACTCCATCGAAATTAAGAGTATAATTTGGGAAGCACAGGGTGGCAGTGTTGATAAAAAAGGTGTTTTCAAGGCTGATAAAGAAGAAGGTACATTTAAAATTACCGCATCAGTAGAAAAGTTGAATGCATATGCTGAAATAATTATATCAAAAGAAAAAGAACCAACACAGACACCTCGTAAACCTGATGAAGCTAAAAAAATAAAATGGTCTGGGGAAATTCAGCCTCAGAAATGGATGAATTTCTATACAAAAGTCCTATCAAAGTACGTAACCAGTTCAGAATTAAAAATTATCCTTAATATTGAAATTGATCAAGCTGAAGGCATTTCAAAACAGAAGATAGAGGAAATGAAAACAGCATTGAGAGAACTGGGCATGGAAGATGATGTTAAACTAGATTAGATAATTATTTCTACGCAACATATCCCAAAAAAGTTTTTAAGCTTATTTCTTTCTTGCTAATTATTATCCAACTTTCGGATGATCTGCTATAGGGCTTTTGGCAGAGAATGCTGGTTCGAAAGTAACTTTCAAACCCTCCTGAAGTATTACACCTCTATATTTCGAACCAGGACAAAGAAAATTAGGATAGCCCGGTGATTCAATAAATGAAAATCCAGTTTTCACTCTGACAACTTTGCCTTCTAGGCTTAACGGCATCGAATTGCACGAAAGATTTAATGGTCTGAATTGTATGGTATTTAATTCCGCACTTGTAAAATTTTGATCAGCTGATTTCAAAAATACATTTTCAGCTTTTGAAAAAGATTTGTTCATGAATAGCATGCCACCTAACGTTGCTATGAATCGGGGATCGCTGTATCCATACAATGTACTTTGATTTAAAATTGCAATAGCCTCGTCATAAGACTTTTTCTCGTGTAATAAACATAATGCGTATTCAACAAAAGATCTAAACTCAGTTGGATGATCCTTAATAATCGGATCTAAAACTCTTAAAGCCTCCGCAAATCGTCCTTCCTTTCTATATGCACGACCTAAAAGATATCTGGCAACAATGCTGCTTGGTGTATCATTAACCGCTTTTTCTAGTGCTTTGAGACGCGAAGGATTATCTCCTAGATATCTTTGTATATTTGCAGACTCTATCCAAAGTGCATCTCGCACACGGACAGATCTTAGACCTTCATTAATTGTATCTTCTGCTTTTGCAATATATGCAGTGGCTTCTTCTAGTGTGCTAGCGCGTTGCGCCCAACCAAGATACAATTGCGCCAAACCTTGAAAACTGTATTCATCTCTGTGGTTCATGGATAAAGCCTGTCTAAAAGAAGACTCTGCCTGTGCAAGCCTACGCCTAGCTATTTCTTGGCTTTCGTTATCCATAGCCATTTGTGTGAGAATGATACCTTTAGTGTGATGCAACACACGAATACGTGAATTCATATCAATAGCAGATTGAATTTGATTAAGGGCTATATCAAGGTTCTTCTCACGAGATAGCATACGAGCATAGTGTTGTCTTACAAATGGGCTTTCAGGGTCTTTTTGACAAGCTTTTTCAAAAAAACGAATTTTCCCGTCAATCGTTCTGATAGAATCAATTAATCTATCAGATCTTATAAAACATTCAAAAGCATCATGATCAGATTTATAGTTAAGATTTAACTTAGAAAGCGATAGTTGTAAAAGTTGTTCTCTCTCAGCAGCGCTGCCACATCTTTCCCACACAATAGTGGCTATGATTCGATGTCTAGCTCTTGCAGAATATGATCCTTTACTTTCATCAATCGCGTCATATATGACCACACCGTCAGTGGCATCTTTCGTTAATCTGTATATATCTTCCAATGGCATATCCATCAAATCGGCTAGCAACTTATCTCGAAGATAGGCACCATATTGATAAAAACAACAGACAGTTAAATATAGTTGACGTGATATTGAATCTTTTATATTCCGAAATTCATCTTCTAATATCGCATCAAAACTCTTACCCTCCGTTGCCTCACGCATTGCAACTAATAATTCCTTTCGATAATTTACCTTTATTGCATTGAACTGAAGCTCAGGCGAGAGATGTTCTAACTTGTTAAGATCACCATGTTTTGAAAGGCAATCAATAAGACGATATATTTCGGGATCACTTAATGGTTCTAATTCATATTCTTTACCTCTGACTCGCCCGTGACACTGACGCCATTCATTAAGTCGTTCACCTAAAATAAACATTGATGATCTGTGTGTATCTCGAAAGTTTTGTATTATTGAATCTAACGGCGTACAGAAATCGGCGGCATTATCAATAAAGAAAAAAGGCCTGTCAGGAAAACAGATGGTCGCAAATTCTATATCCCCTTCAATTATAGAACAGCCGGGCTTTAGCATGAACACGGCGGCGGCCCTATCTTTTACAACTCGTGCGGCTAATGACATTATGAAAGTTGTGACACCATAACCGGCCGATCCAAGAATAATAGAAATACTTGGTCTATTAGAAGAACTCGTTGCATAATCTAACATGTCATCGTAACAAGTCGTTTCAATATCTCTCTCAAAATGTTGATTTTCAGCAACTAGTGCCCAATTGGGTCGGTCACCACGTAAAAAATTACGGATATTTGATTTTTCATGAAAAGGTGCGGCATTAACATAAGTCCATGACGCTAAGAGTCGCACAACTGCTTGAGGGTTTTTTTCAAAAGCTTTGATTAGATCTTTTGGAATAGTAGCACGCATTGCATCTAAACTAAAAGAATCATCTTTCGCATTTGGTATTATGGCAGAAGCTACTTGGGCAAATTCTTCAAAAGTCGCGTCTATCGTTTCAATATTTTTATCTTTTAAAATTTCTTTATCGAGCGGTGAAGTGTCAGGCGAAATACGGTAAGCATGGGGCATCGGTGATGGATAAAATTCTCTTGTCATTTCATCTAAAACTATTTTCCAATTTGGATCACGATTTGCGTATCCTATGTACAAAATACATGAGGTTGCAAATTCCGTCTTGAGAATGTTGAAAAGTGAAGCTCGGTGTTCTGTAAAATGAGAATAGTCATCTTCGGTTATTATTATATGTGAGCTCGTTGAATCAAATAAAGATCCGTGTAAGTGATAAATTGGTACTTCAAAGTTATGCTTACAGGATACAAGATTAGGTGATGATGAAATGGTAACAAATTTTTGTGGAGGTTTAGGGTTCAACTCATAAGCTCTTTGAATTCCTCTGTCGTAATT
>Ga0209203_1001944_pt1 | contig 14435 bp, 13 predicted proteins | sample AD_UKC109_MetaG_FD_184423 | JGI IMG/M metagenome (GOLD analysis project Ga0209203, IMG submission 184423) | Active sludge microbial communities of municipal wastewater-treating anaerobic digesters from Hong Kong - AD_UKC109_MetaG (SPAdes)... | ecosystem: Engineered > Bioreactor > Anaerobic >... | reverse complement strand
GAACAAGCCATCGCAATCCAGGGCGGTATTATGCATGTCAAGGCCGATGAGGTTATTGTTTTTCTGGATGTTTAAGCCGTCGCCCACATAATATCGCAATATTACTTCATCTCATTAGCATATAGCCATAGAGGTGACTTTCACCTGGGATTTTAAAAGAAACAAAATAGTAGCTAATAGTTACTCGACAGCAAAATAGTCAAAACCAAAGCTGCTGAGTGCTGGAGCGGGAGTGGCCGTACACACACTAAACGATGTGCTATTGCGGTTTATGTAGTACGAAAGCGCACCTGCAGCATCGCCCACAGGCGTAACAATAACTTTTGGTGTGGCATTAAACTTTTGCGCAAAGCGTACGGTCACAAAACAACCCGCCGAAGCACTAGAGCCGGTATTAATATTAATACTGCCAGCCGAGTCAGACCCGCTTAGGGCGACAGTTCCGCCCGACCCGAGAGCGTTGCCAGCATCACGACTGGGGGTAGCGCCGCCCAAACTTAAATGTTTTGTAAGTGAAAGATTGCCGTTAAGCTGAAGTGAATTAACATTGAGCTGTGGCGCAGACAGGGGGCCGCCAAAAGTGCCCGAGCCTGCCACGCTTAAGTTCTTTTGGACGCTTAGTTGACCCTGAAAAGCTGCATCACCCTGCACACCAAGATTTTTATTGACCTGGATTTGCTCAAATACACTATTACCAGACACAGTAATGCCTGGAATGTTTAGGGAGCTACCCACCTGAATCGGCCCGGCTACCTCTAGGCTGTCACGAATGAGTACTTTACCGGCGAACACGGCATTGCTCTGTACGCTGAGCACTTGCTTAGGTTGCCCAACGGTTACATCGCTGGTGGCGAGCTGTTTGAGTGTAGAATCGTTAAGGGTTTGAGTTGGAATGGTTGTTTTGGAGGCGTTTTGACTTGCTAAATATGTGGCAGCAATAATAGCCCCGGCGATGACGAGTAAAAGAATAAATATAAGTAAGTAAATATTAATACGATGAATGCCAAACTTTTTGGTTTTGACTTTTTTGCTATCGGTTGATGGCATCGCTGCCGTGGTAGAGGCTTCGCTGTTGTTTTCTAGGCTATTAGTGTCTGTCGACTCTAGAGAGCTGCTAGACTGTTCTGTTTCGTTATTTTCCATATGGGAAATTCCACCCTTAATCTTGCTTACGCTTTACCTGTATCATACTAGATTTTTGGCGTAAATAAAACACTCCAATTATATATTTAGAGCGGTATCGGTTGCGAAACAGCCAAAAGTAAGAGAAAATGACATAAGCATCATGAAGCGTTGGACAGCAATTGGCAAAAAAAGCGTTATGGTTGGAGTGTTGGCACTCGGACTTATTTATGCGTCGTGTCCTCTCGTCTTTGCCCAGCAATCACAATCCCCTAACTACCAAATCAATGAAGCCTTCTTTGGCACCGGTGGTGATCTAAAGGCGTGTTCGGGAGGCTATTGCTCTAAACAGTCTGCTGGTGAGCTAACGGTTGGTAACAGCAAGAGTGGAACGTACCAGATTTGGTCTGGCTTTAACACTAACCGTGAGCCGTCACTTATAGCGATTGTAGAGGTTGGGGCGGTTGATTTAGGGGTACTTAACGTAAATACGCCGCGCATGGGATTTGCGCGCTTTACCGTATTGTCTTACCTTGCAGGGGGCTATGTGGTTCAGATTGCCGGACAGCCGCTCAAGATTCCCAACCATACCATGCCGGTGCTGGGTACAGCTACGGCTTCGGTCGCTGGGAGCGAGCAATTTGGTATGAATCTTGTTACTAATACTGCTCCGCTCAGCATCGGTGCTAATCCGTCGCAAGATCCTGATTTTCCCACCGACCCATTTGGGTTTGGAGCTGCGGCTCCTGGGTATAACACCGCCAACCAATATAAATTTACCAATGGCGACATTATTGCACAGTCACCGACTTCGTCGGGCACGACCCGCTATACGCTTAGCTACCTTGCAAATACTAGCCCACTGACACCTGCCGGCACTTACACTGCTGATCATAGTATCGTAGTAACTGCTACCTTTTAACCGCTTTTATCTATCTTGGTGAGCGGGCACAAGTGTTTCATAGCACGGGATATTATATGCTTGCTCAAAAACCACTACTAATCAGTCTGAAATAGGTACTAGTACAATACATTTTTAGAGCTAAAAGCGCACCAGGCAAATAATGTTGTTAAAAGTATAAATAACAACACTAAGATAAAATTATAAAAAATAACACTTGTAATTCATATTTTTGCATGATAGAGTTAGTGATGTAAATATTAAATAAATACATACAACAGGAGAAATGTAGTATGAAATCAGTAACCAATGTCTTCGGACGGTCTGTGACTGCCGCCATGGCACTGGCTTTCATGGTCGGTTGTACTATTCCCGCACTGCTTGGTTCGGCAGCGCAGGCAGCACAAGTACAGACCCGCAGTATAAAAATGAGTGACTCAAGGCCCAGTGCCACCGGGGTAGACTATTTGTTAGAGTTTACGACCAGCGGTTCGGCAGCAACTGATGGTTTGGTTGTGGAATTTTGTAGCGATACACCGTTAATTGGAGCATCCTGCGCCACGGCAGCAGGATTTGTCCCCACCCTCGCATCAGTAACTGCGAGTACTGGTACCGTGACTTCGCCAGCAGCGAATCAGCTTAAAGTGACCGGACTGACGATTGCCGGAACGGGTACATACAGTATTACATTTTCTAATATTACTAACCCAAGCGGACTTGGTACGTTCTACGCTCGTCTTACGACGTATAATGGGGCAGCCATTGACGCATTTACCGGGGGTTCGGTAACGGGTACTTACGAAGACTACGGTGGCTTTGCCCTCAGTACCGTCCAGCAAGTAACCGTAACCGCCCGAGTTATGGAAACGCTAACCTTCTGTGTGTCTGGCGAGCCAATCGACAACACTACAGCTGGGTCAGATGCAATAGTGCGCAGTGGCTGTATCCAGGCACAGACGCCAGCGGTTGATATTGGTAGTGGTACCCCCAAGGTGCTCTCGGCGGGGCAAGTTGACCGCGACAGTGCCTGGATGCAACTGTCTACCAATGCCACTCATGGTGCCATTGTACGCATGAAAGCTACCAACACTTGTGCCGAAGCTGGACTCAGTAGCACTGGTGGTGCGGCTTGTTCCATCCCTGGCATCAACGGTGGTGGTAACGGTTCAGCTGCCGCAGCTATTGTCGCTGGTACTGCTGGATTTGGGCTGTTCGTTGATAACAGTACGGCCACAACCGGTGCTGCCAACAGCGTGGGTGGACTCGTGGTGGGAGATGTCAACTACCATAGCTCAACTCCTGCCAACGCCAACATTGCTGACCCAGCCAACCTGCATTACGGCATGGACCGTCAAAGCGGTACCGGTGCTCAAGGTGTCTTGACTGTCTACGGTGATCCAATCGCCGCTAGCAGCGGACCTGTCAGCCAAGAAAACAACGAGCTTGTCTTTGCAGCTACCTCAAGCCTGACCACTCCTGCAGGTATCTATACCGGCAACGAAATCTTGATTGCGACAGGAACGTTCTAGACTACAGCACTGAATAACAACCTCAGACACATAGTTGTCATACGAAACTACAGATACGGCCAAAGACTTATCCACAGCTTTGGCCGTTTCTCCTTGCCGGGTATTGCACGCATAAGCACAAATGTGATAATATGCGACCGTTAACACCTAAAACAAACAACAAACCAAGGAGAATAACAATGAATATCAAACGTACTATGCTGGGTCGAGCGACAGCGCTCCTTTCGGCATTTGCCATAGCTGTTGGAGCCGTTGTGCCCCTGCTGGCGCAATCACATGTCGGAGCAGCGCAGCTACAGTGGCGTGAAATTAAAATGAGCGATTCACGTCCGAGCGCAACAGGCGTAACCTATCATGTCGAATTTGACGCTATCGGTGCAGCACAAGAACTCGTTGTTGAGTTTTGTGCAGATACCCCGCTTATTGGTGCATCTTGTGATACAACCGCAGCGGGTATTCCAACACTCACTGGCGCGACCTCAAGCTTAGGAACGCCTGCTGTTACAGGAAACCTAGTCAAAATTACCGGTCTCACGGTAACTGGTAGTAATTATAGTGTTGACTTGGGCGGCATTAGCAATCCCTCGAACCTAGGCAGTTTTTATGCCCGCTTACTCACCTTCACAACTGGCGGTTCAGCTGCCTACTCAGGTGGTTCTGATGCTGATTACGTAACAGCTGTCGATTATGGTGGTCTTGCACTTAGTACTGTGCAACAAGTTACTATCACGGCTCGGGTTATGGAAACGCTAACCTTCTGTGTGTCTGGTGACAAAATCGATGGTAGCGTTGTAGGCGTTGATAATTGTGCTGACGCCACAACACCCACAGTCGATATTGGTACTGGTACGCCAAGGGTCTTGTCTGCTAGTGCAGTTGACCGCGACAGTGCCTGGATGCAACTGTCTACCAATGCCACTCATGGTGCCATTGTACGTATGAAAGCTACCAACACTTGTGCCGAAGCTGGACTCAGTAGCACCGGTGGTGCGGCTTGTTCCATCCCTGGCATCAACGGTGGTGGTAACGGTTCAGCTGCCGCAGCTATTGTCGCTGGTACTGCTGGATTTGGGCTGTTCGTTGATCATGGCACAGCAACTACAGGCGCAACAAACAGCACAAGTGGTAAGGTATTTGGTGATGTCAACTACCATAGCTCAACTCCTGCCAACGCCAACATTGCTGACCCAGCCAACTTGCATTACGGCATGGACCGTCAAAGCGGTACCGGTGCTCAAGGTGTCTTGACTGTCTACGGCGACCCAATTGCCGCCAGCACTGAGCCTGTCAGCCAAGAAAACAACGAACTTGTCTTTGCAGCTACCTCAAGTCTGACCACTCCTGCAGGTATCTATACCGGCAACGAAATCTTGATTGCGACAGGAACGTTCTAAGTAAATAACAAGGAGGAATTGATTGTGCGCTTGGTTTGGTCACTCAGTTCCTCTCGGCAACGAACTTTAGGTGTATTCTTTGCGGCACTCCTACTGTCTATGACGGTAGGAGTGTTTGTGTATTGGCCTGGTATCGCTAACGGCTTACAGGTACAGAATCGTGAGCTGCAGCTGAGTGATTCACGAATTGACACCACTACACAGTACAAGCTTTCGTTTACGACGCAATCGGCTGCTACCATTGGGTCAATTCGACTGCAGCTGTGCTCTAACAGCCCACTTCTTGACGATGCGTGTTTGGCACCTGCGGGCTTAAATGTTACAGCTGCCACGCTCACCGCGCAGACAGGCTTGACGGGATTTAGTATTTCGCCTTTATCAACAGGTAACGTTATTATTCTTACGCGAACTGGTTCGCCGGCGGGTGTTGCAAACGCCTCTTATACCTTCGATGGGGTACATAACCCCAGCACAAACGGCACATATTTTGGACGTATCGAAACATTTAGTAGTACCAATGCCACTGGAAGTAGAATTGACTACGGCGGGTTAGCTTTTCATATTAATGGGGGTGTTTCTATTAACCTAACCGTTCCACCATATTTGCTATTTTGCGTGGGGAAGACCATTCAGCCTTACGATTGTGCCACTGCTCAGGGCGATGCGATTGACTTTGGAGAGTTTACGCCAAACACTACCAGTACGGGACAGACGCAGTTCTTAGTGGGTACTAATGCTGAATATGGCTATGCGGTACGGGTAACAGGCACAACTCTTATGTCGGGCATTAACACTATCCCAGAACTCAGTACGCCCGATATATCACGTAAGGGCAAAAGTCAGTTTGGTCTTAATCTGCGCGCCAACTCAAGTCCGCCTGGTGGTACAAATGTACAAGGGCCAGGAACTGCGCAGGCTATCGGAAAGTATAATGTTCCCGATAGCTATGGATTTGTGTCGGGTGACGTATTGGCAACTTCGGCAACATCTGATGCCTACCGACTCTTTACGGTAGAGTATATTGTTAATGTCGATCGTAACCAGGCACCTGGGTACTATGTAAGTACTCTAGTCTATATTGCTCTCGCGAGCTTTTAGCCGCCACTAGAGAGGCTTCTTCTTAACATTTTGCTTGCGACTATGCTCTATGGTCTGCTATCATAAGCGCAAGCAGTAAAAAGAGGGAAAACATGCATACATTACTTCGCAATAGGTCAATTCGTACTATAGTCATGGGTGGTCTTGCGACCATAGCACTTATAATCGCTCCACAAGCAAGTGCACAGCAAGCCGGTGGCTCAGGAAGTGGGCTTCGCATTTCTCCGGTCAGGACCGAACTTACCATTAAGCCAGGTGAAGCAAAGAGCATTACCATCACAGTACAAAACGTGACCTCCGAAACCAAAGAATTCCAGGCTATTATTAATGACTTTGTAGCTGGCGACAACGAGTATGGCCAGCCGGCGCTTATACTCGATGCCGATAAATATGCTCCAAGCCATAGTCTTAAGCGCTATATTCAAGAAGTTCCTGACGTCACCATACCCGCAGGCCAGTCGAAAGAAGTAAAGGTAACAGTTAATATTCCCCGTGATGCCTCTGGTGGTGGGTATTACGGTGCGGTTCGCTTTGCTCCAGCGGGCCAGGGCGGTGCTAACAATATTACATTGTCGGCAAGTGTAGGCTCTCTTATTTTGGTGAAGGTCCCCGGCACCGTAGAAGAAAACCTAACGATTACGAGTTTTGATGTCCGCAAGGGTGAAAAGGGCGTTAGTGGCAGTGCGTTCTTTACAACGAACAAAGATTTATATGCCACGGTTCGCTTTACCAACCAAGGAAACGTGCATGAACAACCCTTTGGCAAGGTAACAGTCAAAAAAGGTGGTAAAACCCTTCAGACTATCGAAATAAATAATCTGGACCCGAAAAGTAACGTACTCCCAGATAGCACACGACGTTTCGCCGTCAAACTAGATAAGGTAGGCAGCTGGGGTAAGTATACAGTCGAAGGCAACTTTGGCTACGGCACTGGCGGTAAATTGCTGAGTGCTAGCTCAAGCTTTTATGTCGTGCCTATGGCATTAATAGTGTTGGGACTGGTACTGCTCGCGCTACTCCTTCTGGCAATTTTCTGGTTGCCACGAGCAATCAAACGCTATAACGCAAACGTTGTACGTAAAGCACGACGCTAAGCGGACTTAGTAAGACCGTAAATCTACCACTCCTGGTATTGCAGTGGTAGATTTATATAAACTCTAGCCATTTCGGATGTAGTTCGTTATGCTGTAAGTAATAAACCATGAGCGCTATACACCAATTCAAATTTATTCGACAATGCATCATAGCAACTTTTTTAGCGGTACTACTTTTGCTGCCTGCAACTGTCCACGCCATTGGCAGCCCCGACCCACAACAATCAGGTGCTGCGGGCTTGACTGGTCGAATCTCTAGCCCGCCACCGACCCGTGGCGCAACCATTAGTGTCCCTACTGGCGGCACCGTAACAGGCAGCCAAATAACGGTGAGTGGACTTTGCCCCAACGGGCTGCTTGTAAAAGTGTTTAGTAATAATATTTTTGTCGGTTCTGCCCAATGTGACCGAGGGAGCTTTTCGTTACAGATAGACCTATTTAGCGGTTCAAACGATATCATTGCTCGAGTTTATGATGCACTGGACCAGGCTGGGCCCGATAGCAACACAGTAACAGTAGTGTTTAACGATGGTCAGTACTCGGAATTTCGACAACGAGTGAGCCTAACAAGTGCAATTGCAAAGCTGGGCGCACCCGTTGGCACACAACTATCTTGGCCGATTATTATTAGCGGTGGTACTGGCCCTTACGCTATAAGTGTCGATTGGGGTGACGGGAGCGCTGCAGACCTAAAAAGTGTTGCTTTTGCGGGGACATTTAGCTTGACTCATACCTACAAGTCTGCCGGTATCTACCGTGTGGTCGTGAAAGCTACTGATTCCAAGGGGACGATAGCGTTCTTACAGCTAGTTGGGGTAGGGAGCGGCCCGGTAACGCAGGGTAGTAGCACTAACTCTGGCAAATCAAGTTCGGGCTCCAACGGTGGAGTGATTATTAGGTATATTTGGTGGCCAATGATACTGCTCGTACCAATTATATTTTTGATGTTTTTGGTGGGGCGAAAGTATGAACGGGATGCTATACGTCGTCAGATTGAGCGACAAACCGAGATGTATAGTCAAGAAATTCAGCGTTAGATTTGGCAGCTCCCAATTTCTAAAACCCTTGTCGTCTGAAATTCTAGATTCTTTGCTGCGTTCTAAACTCTCTCCGTGCTTTATTCATGTCTCTGCTCTGAGATATCTGATACCTTCTTCTAGCATCCATTGCTCCCCGCAATCGCAGAGCGAAGAAGAGTGGTCTAAGCGCCCTTCTTTGGCTCTTGTTCCTCATCGCCCACCCCCCTATACTGTAGACAATGAAAGTCTATGTCGGTCTAAGTGGTGGTGTCGATAGTTCAGTAACAGCAGCCAAGCTCATCGAGCAGGGGCATGATGTGACAGGCGTGTACATGAAAAACTGGAGTCAAGATTTGCCGGGCTTTGATTGTCCGTGGCGCGAGGACTATCGAGACGCCAAAAGAGTAGCGGTTGACCTAGGCATCCCCTTTGAGCTTTTTGATTTTGAAACCGAATATCGTCAGCGTGTTGTTAACTATATGCTCGACGGCTACAAGCAGGGGCTGACTCCCAACCCAGACATTATGTGTAATCAAGAAATAAAATTCCGACTATTTTTAGAAGTTGCGCTTTCAAAAGGGGCCGAGATGATAGCCACCGGTCACTATGCAAGAGTTATTCATACAAAAGAAGGGGCCGAGCTACACATGGCGGCCGACGCCAACAAAGACCAGACCTACTTTTTGTATCGGGTAACCGAAGACGCACTGCGGCACAGTTTAATGCCGATAGGTGACTTTCCAGACAAACAGTCGGTGCGAGCCGAGGCAGCACGGCTGGGCCTTGCCACTGCGCAAAAGAAGGACAGCCAGGGTATCTGCTTTGTCGGCAAGGTTGGTATAAAAGAGTTTTTGCTGCACGAGCTTGGCCCGCAACAGCCTGGAACGGTCCTCGATCAACACGGCGTGGCGATTGGTGAGCACGAGGGGGCCATATTTTATACCATTGGTCAGCGCCAGGGCTTGGGTATCGGTGGCGGGCTACCGTATTATGTGACAGGCAAAGATATGGCCAAAAACGAAGTTTACGTAACGACTGACATTCAAGATACAGCTCTGTGGCGAAACGCATTACGCTTGCAGCAGGTGCATTGGATTAACGCCGCGCCAACAGAACAAAAAAAGTACCAAATTCGCACTCGCCATCGTGCCGAGTTGGTGGGCTGCACTGTTGAAATGGCCGAAAACGGTGCTACTATTCGTTTGAACGAGCAAGTCCGGGCGATTACACCCGGACAGTCAGCAGTACTCTACGAGGGCACTCGTGTAGTTGGCGGCGGTATTGTCGTCTAACCTAGGCCGTAGGACGATTTGCTTCAAGCCCGTTAAAGAAAAGTGATGAAACCACTGCTCCCCCCAAAACGTTTGAAGAGTAATCGCGTCGGAACGAATCACCTTCGGCAAGTAACTTTTCTCTTCTTTCTGCAGCCCAGTTTTGTTGAATTAGCATAGCTTGCTCATCCTCCATAGATGAAGAGGGTTGTTCTGGTGTTGTCATAGCACTCCTTTTGACAGTTTTGTTATGTATATTGCCATGGTTATATTTACGGATTGATTTTTAGTATACACCAAAAACTCTAGTCAAAAGTTGTGATATGTATCACATTTATAGACTGTCCACTAAGCTAGCTGTGAGTGCACCAATGAGTTCAACCGAGGGCGTAAGGGGTTTCTCTTGAATCTTTACATATTTCTTGACGCCTAAAACTCCCTCAATGTCAGTAGCTGGCTCTAGCTTTTGAGAAGATAGGCTTATGGTGGATACCTTCTCATCGTTGCCAAAAAATGCCACTGCTAGTCGACCAACACTGTTGTCTCGGTTCAGTGAGTCAATATATGCAGTGGTTTTGGTCTCGAAACTCGCCCGTGAATCGATTCCAGGCATTTCTTTGGTCGTTTTACGGGTAATGCGTCGAATGCTAAGCGACAAAGTGGGGTCGTCGAGCATCGAAACCTGCTCTACCATGGTAGCACTTTGACAATCATCGACGATAGCGGCAATCGCCAGTTTTAGCTCGTTTGGTTCAGTAGGCATATAGCGTATTCTGCCGCACTGCAGATGAGATAGAATATTTGTGTGCACATCGGTCTCAGGCACTAAATGGGACAAAACATCAGTCTTAACGGGTCTATCAGAGCCAGCTTCTTCAATAAAAAGACTTAGGTAGTTATGGATGTTAGCTGCACGTATAAATCGCAACTGATTACTACCCGTCTGGCTGATTGCACTCCAAGGAATGCTAATTTGCGAAGGCGAAAGAGTTATGCCGTGTTTTGTAGAGCGGGGAACAGCTGTCACTTCCCAGGGCTTGCTGCGGAGAGCAGAACCTTGAGACATTGCAGCTAAAATACCAAAATGGTCAGGATGCAACAGGGGTGAGTCAGAGCTGAGCACATCACTCACAATAAGTTCTCGATATGTTTCTGCAGGTGGGCTCCCCTCGAACGGTGAGGTAATAAGTGCGTGGAGCTCTTCTGCTGCTCGAGTGAAGCTAGAATGCATAAATATATTATAGCACTTTTAATTATCATAGTCAATGGGGTCGAAAGAGGAGAAGTGTTTATGGTAAAATAGACCAGATATGCTAGATAAAATGAAACAGATTAAGTCTGCCGCTCTTTCTCGAGTCAGTGCTCGCCAAGATGCTGCCGCCCAAAAACATATTGTTGCCCTCGATATTGGTACCGAGTATGTCAAAGCCTTGATTGGTCGGATAGACGAAGGCGGTACCATAAGCATCATTGGGGCTGGCCGTCAGCACCAGTCTTTAAGCGATATGCAGGCCGGCGCAGTGGCCGACATTGGTGGGGTAGTCGAAAACTGCGACAAAGCCCTTAGTGAGGCCGAACAGCAGGCCGGTGTGAGCGTGCGAAGTGCTGTGATTGGTATTGCCGGGGAACTAATTAAAGGTAAGACAACCACTGTTAGGGTAGTACGCACGCAGCCCAAAAAGGCGCTGGATATGCCCGAAGTAGAAAAAATTATTCGTTTAGTTCAGGAGCGTGCCGAAGCCAGGGCCCGCGAGGAGCTTGCCTGGGAACTTGGTGGTAAAAAAATCGAAGTACGGCTCGTCAATAGCGCTCTTGTGGGGATGGAGATAGACGGTTATACGGTAACAAACCCGGTTGGTTTTCAGGGAAAAGAAGTTGTTGTGCAGTTGTATACGGCATTTGCACCAATGATTCACATTGGGGCACTTGAGCGAGTGGCCGAGCAGCTTGATCTTGACCTTTTGGCGGTTGCTGCCGAACCGTTTGGCGTGGCCCGAGCGGTAATTGGTAATGACCAGTCAGCCAGCATGAGCGCCGTACTTATGGACCTAGGCGGCGGAACGACCGATATTGCTGTGGTGCATGAAGGTGGCGTGCAGGGTACAAAAATGTTTGGGATTGGCGGCCGAGCATACACTCGTGCTATCGAACGCGATTTGGGAGTAGAGTTTGACCAGGCCGAGGACTATAAAGTGGGGCTCAAAGACGATGAAGTGCCGGCTAAAGTTCGTCCCAAGGTTGAGGTGGCGCTTACTAAGACACTCGATGTCTGGATGGGCGGAATAGAACTGGCGTTGGCCGAGTTTACCAAGCTTGACCATCTACCACATCGCGTTTATTTGTGCGGGGGTGGTTCATCACTCGAAATGCTCGTTGACCGCCTTCAAGACACTGACTGGTACACCAAGCTGCCATTTACCAGGAAGCCCCTAGTCGCACACATACGCCCCGACCAAGTGGTGGGCATTAGCGATACTACAGGCCATGTCAATGATCATACCTATATTACGGCCATGGGGTTACTCCGCGTCGGCCTAGACACAGTGCAGTTTACCGGTACAACAGGCGACAGCGTTAAAGAGAAACTTGACAGGATACTCCATGTCTAGCCAGTATTTTCAGCAGCGTATTTTGCGAACAAGCAATGAAAGCAGGAACTATGCCAGCCAAGATTAAAACCGCAGCAGTCACTAAGTCCAAAGAAACCATCTACATTGATGTTGATGACGAAATAACCAGCATTATTGAAAAACTTCGGACTAGTAAGGGCACTATTTTGGCATTAGTACTGCCTAAGCGCGCCACTATGCTTCAGAGTGTTGTTAACATGAAGCTCCTCAAGCGAGCGGCCGACGATGTCAAGAAAAACCTTGTGCTTATTACGACCGAAAAGACCATCCTACCCCTAGCCGGAAGTGTTGGACTGCATGTGGCGACAACCCCCACTAGCCGTCCTGCCATTCCGGCAGTAGCGAATCGTCCGGATGATGCAGTCGAAAACATTAGTGAACCTATAGGTCTCGATGATGAAGCCGTCGAGGACTTTGATTCCCAGGCACAAGCAGCAACACCAATTGGTGCGCTGGCGGCTGCTCAAAAGCCTGCCTCACTCGATGATGAAATCGAAGAGACTGAGGCTATCACCATGCCCGAGGAAGATACTGTTATAGAGCCATCTGCAACCGACAAAAAACCCGTTCCTAAAGACAAAAATCTTGCAGTACCAAGCTTTGACTTGTTTAAAAAGCGTATTGCGCTCGGCGTGCTTGCAGCAATACTGCTTGTAGCTGCCTGGGTACTAGCATTTGTTGTCTTGCCTAAAGCCACCGTTACCGTTGCTACCGAAACCAGAACCATAGATACCGACATATCGCTTACGCTAGACACTGCTGCTAAAACTCTCGACAGCACAAAAAAAATTGTGCCAGCAACAGCTTTTTCATTACAAAAATCATATGCACAACAGGTGTCAGCAACGGGCCAGCAGAATAACGGCGAGAAGGCAACCGGCAAGATAACCGTTACGAACTGTACCGACAACTCAATCACAGTACCAGCCGGTACTAGTTTTACTAAAGATAATAAGGCTTTCTTGTCGGCAGAATCTATGAGTGTACCTGGGAGTAACTTTACAAGTTCAGGCACCTGCAAAGAAGACGGAAAACGTACTGTAAACGTAACGGCAGTAAAGGCCGGAGCCGCCTACAATCTTGCCCCAGGCACTTATAGTTTCTCGGGCTCCACGGCGAAGGTTTCTGCTTACGGCTCGGCAATGACTGGAGGCACGGATGATATTACAAAGGTGGTCGCTCAGAGCGACATAGACACAGCCAAAGAAAAGATTACTACCTCGCAAGATGTAACCGCCATGAAACAGAGCTTACAAGACGGCCTCAAGGGCAAGGGAGTAGTACCAATACCCTCAACGTATTTGGCAAGTGAGCCGCAAATTACTAGCAGTGCACAAGCTGGCGACAAGGCTGACACCGTAACCGTAAATGCAGTGGTTACCTATAACATGCTGGGTGCTATGCAGTCAGACCTCGAGGCGCTGGTCAAAGAAAATGTGCAAAAAGAAATTGGTAATACTGCAAAAGCGTCGCAAAAAATAATTGACTTTGGACTTAAGAAAGCTACGTTTGCTCAGGACCAGCCAGCTACCAAGACTTCGGCCTCAGTTGGACTAAAGACTCGTTCAGTGGTGGGGCCTGAGCTGTCAATTGCCGCTCTAAAACAACAGGTTGCTGGCAAAAAATCTGGACAAATTAAACAGGAACTGACGCAAATCGAAGGTGTGACAGATGTTAAAGTCGCGTATAGCCCGTTCTGGGTTAGTTCGGTTCCTAAAAACGTTAACAAAATAACCGTCACACTTGATTAGTATAATTGGGGTACACTAGCTATATGAATGACCAGGATTATACGATACTCGGTATAGATTATGGCGATGCACGTGTTGGCATCGCTCTAGCGCACAACATCGCAAAATTACCCCATCCGCTCACAACGCTCTCCAACAATGACCAACTGATTACGACCATTGCCCAAATAATTCAAGAACAAAATACGAAACTAATTGTGCTAGGACTGCCACTCAGTGCTAGTGGCAACGAAACACAGCAGACTCAAAAAGTGAGACAGTTTTGTAGCCAGCTTTCTGAGCAGGTGCCATGGCCGGTTGTACTGGTTGATGAATCATATTCCAGTGTTGCGGTACAGGAACGTCATGGTCACGCGGTTGTTGCAAAAGAAGCCATTGACGCACAGGCGGCTGCGGTAATACTAGAGAGATACTTTATGGAGCAAAAAGGAGAAGCACAATGAAACGTAAGGGCCAAACACTACGGGTCATCGGTAAAAAAAGTATGACTCGCAAACTTATTGCTGCCTTGGCTATCTTTTGCCTGCTTGCAGGCGCTGGATTACTATATGGCGTCAATAAATATCATGAAAACCTGCGCCCGGTCAGTACAAGTACCCAGCCTAAGACCGTCGAAATCGCAAGTG
>Ga0209203_1001941_pt1 | contig 14460 bp, 12 predicted proteins | sample AD_UKC109_MetaG_FD_184423 | JGI IMG/M metagenome (GOLD analysis project Ga0209203, IMG submission 184423) | Active sludge microbial communities of municipal wastewater-treating anaerobic digesters from Hong Kong - AD_UKC109_MetaG (SPAdes)... | ecosystem: Engineered > Bioreactor > Anaerobic >... | reverse complement strand
CTTTATTGGCAAGCCGTTGGATAATGCCAATCAGGAATACGAACAGATGAGAAAACAGGGAAAAACGGTTGTGGAGGTCAGAAGCAACGGTAAAACAGAAGGATGGCTGGCATTGATGGATCCCGTTCGCAAGGAAAGTATCGATCAGATCAGGAAATTAAAAAAACGCGGGGTAGAGATTGTCATGGCAACCGGAGATAATCACACAACTGCCCAAACCGTTGCCGACCTTGTCGGTATCGATAAAGTCTATTCCGGACTGATCCCCGCACAGAAAGTAGAGATAGTAAACGGATTTCAGGCCAAGGGATTAAAGGTTCTGATGGCCGGGGATGGGATAAACGATGCGGCTGCATTAAAAGGGGCAGACATGGGTATCTCATTCTCAAGTGGAACGGATCTTGCCATGGATAGTTCGGATATCGTTATCGTAAGGGGTGGACTCGCCGGGATAGCTTCCACGATGGATATATCGGAGGCCATGTTTAAAATCATCAAGCAGAACCTGTTCTGGGCGTTTTTTTACAACTTGATTGCCATCCCCGTTGCCGTTATGGGATGGCTTCATCCGGCTATTTCAGAACTCGCCATGGGAATCAGTTCAATAACGGTCGTATTGAATTCATTGAGGATAAAAACGGATAAAGACAAAGAGGTGAAAGACATGATTAGCAAGATTATAGTCAGTGATATGAACTGTCCACATTGTGTGGCAACCATCAGCAAGGCATTGGTTTGTGCCGGTATCGACGATAGCGAAATTGATCTTGAAACAAAAACGGTCGTCATCAAGTCAGAAGTTCAAACCGATTCAGCAATGAAGGCCATTAAAGAAGCCGGTTATTCCCCTGAAATCGGGTAATGTAAAAACGGATCATCGATCACCTCGTCAATAAGTGTTATAATCAAGATGACATTTATCAGCGGGGTGATTTTCTTGAAAAAGCAACTTCTCTTCTTTTTAGCCGTTCTGTTTGTGATGACACTTCTTGCAGAAAGCGTAGTGATGGTATTCCCACAAGAGGACGATGCCATCATCCTTTTTGATGATCATTCCTGGTACTATCATTCGGAAATCTCATGGTATGACAGCATTGAATTTCTTCATTTCGACGAAGACAGTCTGTTTGCAATACTGGAGGAAAAATCATATCTCTCAAAAGAGGGAAACATCATCATCAAAGGGATCGCGATGAATACTTCCATGTCTCGAAAAAAGTGTGAAGTCTCTTATGCCGTACTCGACTCAGACAGAAACATCATCACATCTGGAAATGCTCAAACTCCTGAATATATCGATCCGGGGAATCTGTTCCCGTTTACGATGGAAATCGAAAATAATGAAAATGCCAAATACATCAGTTTTAATTACATTCTGGAGGTAGAATGATGAAAATAACAGAGGCCATTACGATGAGGAGAACCATTCGTAAATACAAACAGCATGAAATTCCTGAGGAGATCCTGAAGAATCTTGTCAATGCCGCAAGACTTGCCCCCTCTGCAATGAATAAACAACCGCTCGAATATGCAATCATCACCGATCCCGTATTAAGGGAACGGATATTTGAGAACGTCGGATGGGCCGGTTATATCGCACCGAGGGGAAATCCACAGAAGGGGGAACGACCGGTGGCTTATATCCTCATACTGATCAGAAAAGAGCTTAAATCAGCCTATACCAGTCATGATATCGGTGCAGCTGCCCAGAATCTCATGCTTCAGGCAATGGAATATGATATAGGGTCCTGCTGGCTCGGAAGTCTTAACAGGCAGAAAGTCGCTGAGATCCTGAATGTTCCCGAAGTGTACGAAGTAGATACCCTGATCGCGCTGGGCTACAAGGACGAGGCGGCGGAATATTTTGACACCGATGAAACGGTTAAATATGATAAAGTCGATGAAAAATACAGGGTTCCCAAACGAAGGTTAGAATCGATCATCCATATGAACAAATTTTCTTCCTGACAGGAGTTGGCTATGATAAATCATAAATTCAGAAAGAGTCAATTCTTCTTACTGCTGCTGACGGCCTTTTTTTTATCGACGATAGTCGGCTCTGATTTTTCCGATACATTGAACGCCTGGAAGGATAGAGGGTATAAGATTACGGTTAAAGACGGATACAATATTGTCGAATTTAAATTTAATTATGATACGGTCGGGACACTTGATCTGAAGAATGATGAAATGATCCTGTACACATTTACCGATCAAATCATGGAGAAACCTACTGATGCCTATCTTCACGATATTGGAAGAATCCTTGAAAATTCTGCAATTTCAACTGTATTAACGGAGGCTATCCTCAGCGTTCTTTCCACACAAGATTACAACTTTGGGAAGGAGTCGGACATTTCCGGGAATTACAGGTTGAAAACCACCATTTACAGTAAAAGCAGTATTCTTCTTCAGTTTTCCCATGTGGTATCCGCAACGGATATCTCGGAACAAATCGATACGGAGTCCTTCAAACTGCTCAAGGAAAAATACGAAAGCGTAGAAGCCGAAGTAGATGATATAAAAGCGGAAAATCAGAGGCTGTCCGAAGAAACCCTATCAAAATCAAGAACCATCGAAAGGCTTGAACTGGAAAACAGAGATCTTGAAGCGTCACTCGATAAATACAGGAATCTTTCGGCCTACAAGGAAAGTATCACGGAAAACCTGCAGAAGACGATCGTGCGATACAAAGAAATAGAGCGGCAAAAACTCGAGGAAATAGAACTCAAGACGGGCATAATAGAAACCATGAACAATCAGATTGATGAGATCATACGTTCTGCCGGTCAAAGGGAACAGGAACTGAATGAAGCAATAGAAGAATTGGAAAACAGGATAAGGGCTCTCGAAGAGGAAAACAAGCTCTTAAGGGAAAGTGAAATGCATTATGAATCAAGATTGCATCTGATAAATGCGCTCTACAACCTGCAGATCTCGGAAAGTGAAATACCCTTGGCCCTTTCGGCGACATTCACGACAGACCCGTCCGATACTCCCGTAGAAAATCCCGTGATGGTATCCAACGATTCAGAAGGATTGATTATGCCAACCGAAAAGGAGCGGGAAATAATTCCGGTGTTACAGGACTCAACTGATTCCAGCGAACAGCAGACAGAAAACAAGTCGGATTCTGAACCGGTCCCTCCTCTGCAAAACAGCCGGCTGATAACCGTCAGGTATTTTAACAGTGGTAAGATGACGCATCAGTTGACTTATACGTATGATCAGAAGGGAAATGTTATCGGTGAAAGCATCACACTGCCTTCGGGTCAAACGGTCAGCACGGTAGAATCAAAGTACTACGAAAACGGAAAATTATACGAAAAAAGTACCTATCAGAATTCCGAATTTACGGGTAAAGGGGTATATCAGTACAACACGGAAGGACTTCCGGCAAGGATTTTCATCTATGACAGCGATGGTATAACGGGGTATCAGGTTTATGATTACGACAAGTCGCTCTCCTCTGAATTACCTGTGTTGATAAGGTATTATGAAGATAACAGGCTGAAGATATCTGAAAAAAACACCTTTGATAAAGAAGGAAACATCATCAGAACGGAACGGCGAGATACGGATGATCATCTGATTTCATTCACGATCTTTGAAATAAGGGCCTCTAACCTATTAAAGGCCGTTTATTATGAGGGATCAGAGATGAAATACCGGATGATTAACGCATTCGACGATGAAAATAGACTCATCTCACAGGAAACGTTTGATCAGAACGATACGTTGATTTCAAATGCCGAGTTTATTTATCAATAAAAGTTACAACAATCCCTTCGATTTCCGTTCCGAAAAGAACCCTGTAAAGGGTTCTTTTTTAATCCACCTCGTTTTACAGTGGGAGGACTTGCCGACAAAGGTCTTCGGTGAGAAAATGAAATCGACTGAAAGCGAGGAAATCGAGTCAGGCCATCAAAACCCTTCCGGAAAAAGAGTATTCAATTGACCGTTAAATTCGGTCGCCAGTATATCCATATAAACAGAATCATATCGTTCCTTTCCTATGACATAATCCCCTCTTCTTCGCCCTATCTCCTTAAATCCACATTTTTTATAACACTTCATGGCCCTTTCATTGAAAGAGAAAACTCTCAGCATGATATTATGAAGGTTCAGGATATTGAATCCATAATTCAACAGCAGTCGTATGGCCTCCGTACCGTATCCGTTATTCCAATACGCTTTATCTCCTATCATGATCCCGAGTTCAGCATTCTGATTGAGATGGTCAATCGCCATGAGGCCACAGTTCCCTATCAGTTTGTCTACATCGTTGAGGATAATCGCAAAGGTGCTGCCCCCCTTCACAAGATCTTCAAGTGCCTCTTTTTCCGTTTCGACCGAAAGGAGGAAAGAAGGTCTTCCCAACTTCACCGTTACATTCATATCATTGATCCATTCGCAATAGCGCGATGCATCTTCCACATTAATCGGAGAAAGATATAGCCTTTCACCTTTAAGCTTCTTAAAATACCTCATATTCGCCCCTCTTTCGTTTTTTTACCAAATTTCGCCCTCTGAATCTGTTACAGAAACGATGAAGATACTATACCATATTCCGATCAATACCTGCGAAGTTTATATCAACAGTTCTTAAGAAAATCATTTAACCTGGAAAAGGACCTAATGGTATAATCTCTTGATTATATATATTAAAGAGGTGATAAAAATTAACATCGCAATCCTATACCACAGTGAAAGCGGAAACACAAAAAAGGTAGCCGAACTTGTTGCCGAAGGAACCCATAAGGTAGATGGCATCACGACAAGATGTTTTAATATCGGTGAACCGGATTTTGATTTTATCGAGAAAGCTGATGCGGTCATCTTTGGAACACCTACCTATCTCGCAGATTTTTCCTGGCAGATGAAGAAATTCCTTGATACCGGTCTGAAGTGCAATCTTTCTGGAAAACTCGGAGCGGCCTTTGCTACTGAGAATTTTGTCGGTGGAGGTGCTGATTTCGCACTGTTGACATTGACGGGACACCTGCTCGTCAGGGGAATGATCGTTTATTCAGGAGGTGCAGGAAACGGAAAACCGTACACCCATTTTGGAGCCGTCTGTATCGGTGAAGGAACGGATGACCAAAAAGAAAGAGCGGTCATCTTCGGGGAACGCGTTGCCTATAAGGTAAGCGAACTTTTTCAGAAATAATGAAGACCCGGCAGTTTCAGATTCTTTTTTTCTGAAACTGCATTTTATTGCAAAGTTTTATTTTTCATCCTGCGCTTCATAATCAATTCACACAAAGAAATGATCATTCATGAGCCCTTTTATTTTTTTTATCTTTCTCGCTTGATTTTATTCCTAAAAATGCTATAATCAGGATAAGATATCAAATGTATATGTCAATGAAAAAAATACCCGATTAAATCAGCTTAAAAATTAACATCCTTAAAAAGAGAAAGATATGTTTTTTATATTTGCCATACCGGCAAAAAAAACTCAAGGAGGCTGGTTTTAGTGAAGAAAGTTTTTATTTTATCGTTGTTAGTCGTATTTAGTTTGGCAGTTTTTGCTGCAGCTCCATTCCACATAGGAGTTGTTACAGGTACAGTTTCACAGAGTGAAGATGATCTCAGAGGTGCTGAACAGCTTATTAAGGAATATGGAGATGCAAATGACGGTGGTTACATTGTTCATGTGACATACCCGGACAACTTCATGCAGGAAGTAGACACGACGATTTCACAGATCGTTGGTCTCGCAGATGATCCGCTGATGAAGGCAATCGTTGTTAACCAGGCAGTTCCAGGAACAGTTGCCGCATTCAGAAGAGTCAGAGAAATGAGACCTGACATCCTTTTGCTTGGACACCCTCATGAAGATCCAAACATGGTTATTGATACTTTCGACCTTGCAGTTTATCCGGATAACGTGGCAAGAGGATACCTCATCATTCTTGCCGCTAAGAAGCTTGGTGCGGAAAAATTCATGCACATCTCCTTCCCGAGACATATGGGTTATGAACTTCTTTCCAGAAGAAGAGACATCATGAGAGAGGCATGTAACGATCTCGGACTCGAATTCATCGATATGGGTTCTCCGGATCCTACAAGCGATATTGGTATTGCAGGGGCACAGCAGTTCATCCTCGAAAAAGTTCCTGCATGGCTCGAACAGTACGGAGACAAGACGGCTTTCTTCTGTACAAACGATGCTCATACGGAACCTCTTCTCAAGAGAATCGCAGAACTCGGCGGTTTCTTCATCGAAGCTGACTTACCATCACCAACTATGGGATACCCTGGTGCTCTTGGTGTTACATTTACGGAAGACGAAAAGGGTAACTGGCCGGCAATCCTCGCAAAGGTTCAGGAAGCTGTTCTTGCAAAGGGTGGTGCCAATAGAATGGGAACATGGGCTTATTCATTGGGCTTTACCGCAACGGCTGGCCTTGGAGAACATGCCAAGAGATGTATTGAGGGAACATCTGAAATCACAAATTTCGATGATGTTATGGAAGCATTCATGAAGTATACCCCTGGTGCAGGCTGGAACGGAAGTCTTTACACGGATGCAGATGGAGTAGAAGCAGAAAACTTCATTCTCATCTATCAGGATACCTATGTATTTAACCCTTATACAACAGGTGGATTCCTTGGAATGACATCTGAAGAAGTTCCTGAAAAATATTTCGAAGTTGAATAATAAAAGCCAAAATTAATTCAACATTATCTTAGATAGTAAGAGGGGACTTAATGGTTCCCTCTTGTCTTTAAATATGGGGTGAAGACAATATGCCAGACGATGTCTTATTGAAAATGAAAGGTATAAATAAAGAGTTTTTCGGCAATAAGGTTTTAACAGGAGTAGATCTTGAATTAAAAAAAGGCCATGTCCTGGGATTAGTCGGTGAAAATGGTGCGGGAAAATCTACACTTATGAAGATTCTCTTTGGTTCCAAGGTCATTCAGGAAACAGGCGGATTCACGGGAGAAATTGAATTTGATGGAAAAATGGTAAATTTCGCCTCACCTTTTGATGCACTTGATGCCGGTATAGGAATGGTCCATCAGGAATTCATGCTAATTCCTGGTTTTAATGCCGCTGAAAACATTCAATTGAACAGGGAGATCACAAAATCCAATTTCTGGGTGGAAATATTCGGAAATCGAATGAGCACCTTACAGATGGATAAAATGATTGAAAGGTCGCAAAAGGCCATAAACAAAGTAGGAATAGAACTCGACGCAAAGATGCTCGTTTCCGAGATGCCAGTTGCCCATAAACAATTTACGGAAATTGCCAGAGAAATTGACAGAGATGCAACCAAATTACTCGTTCTCGATGAGCCAACAGCCGTTCTAACTGAGTCGGAAGCAGAAATCATGTTAAACGTCGTCAGAAGACTCGCGGATATGGGGATATCTGTCATTTTCATCTCACATAGACTGAAGGAAATCATGCAGATCTGTGATGAACTGGTGGTATTGAGAGACGGTAAACTCGTACAGGAAGTTTCCGTTTCAGAAACAAACCCGGATCAGATTACTGAATGGATGGTCGGAAGGGATTTAAATGAAAACAAGAAAGCTCAGAAAAAGAAACTCGTCGATGAAAATGCAGAGACAATTTTAAATGTCAGCAATCTCTGGGTCGATATGCCAGGAGAACATGTTCGAAACGTCAATCTCGATATCAAAAAAGGAGAAATATTCGGTATCGGTGGCCTTGCCGGTCAGGGGAAACTCGGTATTGCCAACGGTATTATGGGACTTTATGCCGCTGGTGGTCAAGTGGTCTTCAAGGGGCAACCCCTTGAATTAAATAATCCGAGAGGTTCCCTGGATGCAGGAATGGCCTTTGTTTCCGAAGACAGAAGGGGCGTTGGGCTTCTCCTGGAAGAACCAATCGACTGGAATATTTCTTTTACAGCTATGCAGACTCAGAACAAATATATCAAGACTTACCTTGGTGGTCTCATCAAATGGAGAGATGACAAAGCCATCGCAAAGCTTGCAAATGACTATATCAAACTCCTCGCCATTAAGTGCACGAGTTCAAGACAGCTCGCCAAAGAACTCTCTGGGGGAAACCAACAGAAGGTGTGTCTGGCAAAGGCCTTTGCCGTCAAACCTGAACTTCTTTTCGTTTCAGAACCCACAAGAGGTATTGATGTTGGAGCAAAGCAGCTGGTTCTTGATACGCTTAAAAACTACAATAAAGAATATGGAACAACTATAGTTATTTGTTCATCAGAACTTGAAGAATTGAGAAGTATCAGTGACAGGATTGCAATTGTTTCCGAAGGAAAAATAGCGGGTATATTGTCACCGGACGAAAATCTCAAGAAATTTGGGGCTTTGATGATAGAAGCATGACAAATCTGGTTATGAGAGGATGGCAGATAAATTATGATGGAAAAAATAAGAGATTTTATTGATGCAGCAGGTTGGCCAAGACTAATAATAGGTTTATTCCTTCTCAGTCTTTTCATTGCTGCCCCGTTTGTTGAAGTAAATTTATGGACTTCTTTAAGTGATGTTATCGTACGATTCGGTATGTGGGGAATACTGGTTCTCGCGATGGTTCCCATGGTTCAGGGAGGATGTGGACTCAATTTCGGACTTCCACTTGGCATTATTGCCGGGCTTCTTGGAGCTGTTACCAGTGTTGAATTCCAATTAACAGGACTTGCCGGATTCCTGTGCGCCGTTGCATTTGCTATTCCGGTAGCTGTCTTCCTGGGTTGGGGATATGGCTTATTACTGAATAGGGTAAAAGGATCAGAAATGACCATTGCACTTTATGTCGGATTCTCTTCTGTTGCCTTTATGTCGATGATGTGGTTGTTGCTTCCCTACAAAAGTCAGGATATGATCTGGGCCTACGGAGGAAAAGGACTCAGAACGACTATCAGTGTTGAAAATTACTGGTATCATTCTCTGAATGACCTCTTTACCATTCAAATAGGTGAACATTTTTATTTTCCAACCGGAATGATTCTGTTCTTTGCAATCATGTGTCTGCTGGTATGGGCTTTCTTCCACACCAAAACAGGAACGGCCATGACAGCGGCCGGTTCAAATCCTGAATATGCCAGAGCTTCAGGAGTAAACGTAGACAAGATGAGAATCATCTCAGTTATTCTTTCAACAGTACTTGGTGCCGTTGGAATCATCGTCTACGAACAGTCCTTTGGGTTTATACAGCTCTACCTCGGACCGTTTTGGATGGCTTTCCCTGCAGTTGCAGGTATATTGCTTGGTGGAGCATCCGTTCACAAGGCTACCATGGTAAACGTTATAGTCGGAACATTCCTCTTCCAGGGAATTCTGGCAATGACACCGTCTGTTATAAACAATATCATTCAGACGGATATGTCTGAAACCATCAGAATTATCGTTTCTAACGGGTTGATTCTTTATGCCCTGACAAGGACTATAACGATAAAGAGTGCGAAGGTGAAAAAATGATGAATAACAGTCTAAATCAAAACTCAGCAGTTTCCAGATTTTTTATCAACAATGCAGTACCACTCCTTTTCGTTGTATTCAGTGCGATAGCAATTCCCTTGGCTGGATTATCCCCTGAATATCTCGTCCAGGAAATGATCATAAGACTTGGGAGATACTCATTCCTTGTTCTATCTCTTCTGATACCCGTTATCGCCGGTATGGGGCTCAATTTTGGTATCGTTCTCGGAGCAATGGCTGGACAAATCGGGCTTATATTCATAACCGATTGGGGTATCGTAGGACTTCCTGCATTCTTCCTTGCAATCATCATCTCTGCTCCTCTGGCAATCTTCCTTGGATGGATGGCCGGTATAGCACTGAATCATGCAAAAGGAAGAGAAATGGTTACCTCATACATACTCGGATTCTTTATCAACGGGGTCTATCAGCTCGTTGTTCTTTATGGAATGGGGATTGTCATTCCAATCACCTACAACAAACTGGTTCTGCCACGTGGCTACGGTGTAAGAAATGCAATAGATCTGAAAAACATTCTCGGCTGTGTGGATAATCTCATCCCACTCGAAATAGCCGGTATCAAGATTCCAGTGGCGACATTTATTCTCGTGGCGATACTCTGTATCTTCATCGTCTGGTTCAGAAAAACCAAACTCGGACAGGATATGCGGGCCGTCGGTCAGGATATGGAAGTAGCTGCAAATGCGGGCATCAATGTTGAAAGAACAAGGATACTGTCAATCGTCATTTCCACGTTCCTTGCATCCATCGGACAGATCATCTTCCTGCAGAACATCGGAACGATGAACACGTACAACTCGCATGAACAGATTGGTATGTTCTCCATCGCCGCATTACTCGTTGGTGGTGCCTCTGTTGCAAAGGCAAGTATCAAAAACGCATTTTTCGGAATCGTCCTGTTCCATCTCATGTTCGTTGTGGCACCTCGTGCCGGTAAGACACTCATGGGAGAAGCTCAGATTGGAGAATACTTCCGTGTATTTGCATCCTATGCCATCATAGCCATTGCGCTTGCGCTTCACGCCTGGAGAAAAAACAAGGAAAAAGAAAGGGCCCGAATGGAATTCAGAACAAACGCTGAAAGCCCTTCGAAGGGAGCGTGATTGTCATGAAAAGATGGATAATCAGACTTTTACTCGTTGTTGCAATCATTTTACTCTCAATATTCCTTTATACAATTGGAAAGCAGCATACGTTGCTGATCGATAATAAAACTGTCGCTATCGCCGAAAAAGAATATACACAACAGGAGATCATGAACGTCTACCTCGATGGGGGTGAGAAGATAGAGATCAAGGCAAAGAAGAGAAAATCTGTGGATGTTGTAGGACCCAATCATAAAATTGTCGTAGAAATTCTTGACGGTGATAAAAACATCATTCGAACAGAAGAATTTACATTTAATTTAAAGACCGGCGATGCCAAGATGATCGTCAACGTTCCTGCACTGCTTGGGGGAGCAAAGGAATGGATCACGGCTGACGAATAAGAGGTATTTTCTTCTGAAACCGGGGCGCATGATGCGCCCCTTTTTTTAATGGTATCTTATTCTCTTGATCAGCTTCACAATTTCGTAAACCCAGAGAATCAATGTTGAAAAGCCAAATGAAATCATTAAATCCCTAAAATTGAGAGGTACCGTACCAAATAATTCATTCATGAATGGAATATACAATACGGCAAATTGAAGAACAAACCCAATAACAACTGCACCAATCATATACGGATTTTCAGTCATCTTCTGCTTGAAGAGTGATTTTCCGCTTCTGACACAGAAGGTGAAGAAGAGCTGACCAAATACCAGTGTCGTAAAGAGCATCGTCCTCCAGGTTTCGTCAATTACGGCACTTGTCTTATACATCAATCCGGGAATCATTGAAAAAGCAGCGATCAGAAGACCGGTTAACAGCAGCCATATCCATCTGGTTCCAATCACATTACCATTAACAGGGTTCGGTTTTCGCTTCATGATACCCGCTTCAGAAGGTTCGACAGAAAGTGCCAGAGCCGGCAAACCATCACTGATAAGATTTATCCAGAGTATCTGAAGCGGCAGCATTGGCAGAGACATCCCCATAAAGGGTCCCAGTAACATAATCCAGATCTCTGCTATGTTTGATGCCAGAATATATTTAATGAATTTCTGAACGTTATCATAAATCGTTCTACCTTCTTTAATGGCAGAGACGATCGTTGAGAAATTGTCATCCATCAGAACGATATCAGAGACTTCCTTTGACACATCCGTTCCAGTTATTCCCATCGCCAGACCAATATCAGCCTTCTTTAAGGCCGGTGCATCATTCACACCATCCCCCGTCATCGCAACCGTCTTTTGCTGTCTTTGCAGACTTCTGACAATTTGCAATTTGTTCTCCGGTGACACTCTTGCATATACTGATTTTTCCCTTACAATCCTGTCAATTTCATCGTCTGATTTCCCATCCAGTTCAGCACCTTTGATAACTTCGCTCTTTTCTTTTATGATCTCCAGCTTTTGAGCAATAAATCCCGCAGTAAGGGGATGATCACCCGTAATCATGATTGGCCTGATCCCCGCTCTTTTCGCCGTCGCAACTGCTTCTTTAACCCCTTCCCTTTCAGGATCCATCATCCCGAACATCCCAATAAAGGTCATATGATCTTCTGTATACGTATAATCATCAGATACCGTATCATCAACGGTTCTGCAGGCAATTCCCAGAACTCTCATTCCATTTTGAGCAAGTTCATCATGAGATTTCATGATCTTCGATTTCAACTCATCATTCAAACTAAGAATCTCATCACCATCCAGAACATTATCACAGTGTTTCATCAGCTGATCCAGTGCGCCTTTAGTGAAAGCAATGTTCCTGGAAATATTCAGTTTTTTTATCAGATGAAACAATCTTGGATTTTCTGATTCCAACTCTATAAAATCAATGTGATGAACCGTTGACATCATCTTACGTTCTGATTCAAAAGGAATCTCAGTTTTTCTTTCAAAGCATTTCTCAGCCGTTTCTTTTTCTATCCCAACCTGCATGGCCGCAAAAACAAGAGCCCCTTCAGTCGGATCACCGATGACATCAACCTGTTGTTTTTTACTCTGCGGAGGTTTTACAATCGCATCATTACACAAGGATCCTCCTGTGAGCATCAGACTTAACGCACTCTTATCGTCTTCCGGTAAAGATTCGGGATCATCCTGATCTTTAACCCCAAAATCCAGCTTATTTCCAGCAATCTCAAGCACCGTGACCCGCATTCGATTTTCCGTAATCGTCCCCGTTTTATCAGAACAGATGACATCTACAGAGCCCAGTGTCTCGACTGCCATCAGTTTTCTCACCAGTGCATTTTGCTTAAGCATTCTTCTGGCACCTAAAGCTAATGCAATGGTGACCACGGTAGGGAGCCCTTCCGGTACGGCAGCAACGGCGAAAGAGACAGCCACCATGAACATTTCTTTCAGATCTTCACCACGCAGAAGCCCCATTACAAAAATAACGGCAACAATGGCAAGGGCTGCCAGTGCAAGAATCTTACCAAGTTTATCCAGTCTTTTCTGCATGGGAGTCTGCTCCTCATCAGTTTCCTGAATCATTGAGGCTATCTTCCCAATCTCAGTATCCATACCCGTTCTGACAACAATACCGGTTCCTCTCCCATAGGTCACCACTGTGCCTGAAAAAATCATATTTTTTCTATCGGCAAGAGGTATTGACTTATCTGTTGTAAAATCATCTTCTTTCTCAACCGGCTGAGACTCTCCGGTAAGGGCTGATTCCTGAACCTTAAAATTATGCGATTCAAGCAGTCGAATATCGGCCGGAATATAATTCCCCGCCTCCAGAAAAACATAATCGCCTGGTACAAGTTCCTCTGAAGAAATAAGCCATTCCTTCCCGGAACGTCTGACTCTGATTTTTGGAACAGAAAGTTTTTTCAGGGCATTCATCGCCTTTTCTGCCCTGTACTCCTGAGAAAAACCGAGAAGTGCATTGATCACAAGAATAACCGAGATGACGATCGTATCTCTGAATTCTCCAATGACACCTGTAATAACAGCAGCAACGAGTAAAACAACAACAATGGCAGATGTAAACTGCATGAGAAATATCTTCCAGGGACTTTTCCCATTCTTTTCTCTTAATCGGTTATATCCGTATTCTTCAAGTCTTTTGCGGACATCCACATCGTTAAGGCCATTTTCAAAGTCAACATGAAACTCAGTGATAAAATCGTTTTTATCCAACTTGTACCATTCCCTTGTATACAATACTATCACTCACTTTCGATTATGATTATTTTCCCCTGTCACTCACCCTATTATAACAAATTCCTCATAAACACATATTAATTCATCAGATACAACACAACTTACTTGACAACATCATCAAAAAAATATAAAATCGAATGTTATATATAAAAAACAACTTGATTAAAACTATAGGGTGTAAGATGCAGACAATCAGTACAGAATATAAAGGGGCAGATGCATTAGAAGAATTTATCAGAGAAAAAGGAATAAAGAAAGAATCAAAACTACTTGTGCAGGTTTTCTGTGGTAAAGTTAACCAATTTAATGTCTGTGGTATTGTGGATGATATTCTCAATGTTTTGCCAAATGCAGATATTATTGGCGTTACGTCTTATGGTGAACTTAATCACTATAAGAGAAATTTGACTCAAAGTAGTATCATTTCAATTTCAGAGTTTAAAAAAACAAAAGTGGAAACACATTTTATTTCAAATCATAAAAAAACGCATATGAATGCTCGGTAAATTTTGGCAAAAAGCTTTTTCAAAACAATCCAAAAGCAGTAATTGCATTCGGTATCGAAATTTCGGGAAGAAATAAACCAATGCTCAACGCAAATACTCTTTATGATGCTCTGAATACAGTTTCCAATAATGCCGGTATTATCACGGCAACGCCTGAAAAAAGTGAAAAACCTTTTGAAACGTTTGTGTTTAATCAATCAATGATTACTTCAGAAGGCATTGTAGGGGTTAGTT
>Ga0209203_1001939_pt1 | contig 14480 bp, 15 predicted proteins | sample AD_UKC109_MetaG_FD_184423 | JGI IMG/M metagenome (GOLD analysis project Ga0209203, IMG submission 184423) | Active sludge microbial communities of municipal wastewater-treating anaerobic digesters from Hong Kong - AD_UKC109_MetaG (SPAdes)... | ecosystem: Engineered > Bioreactor > Anaerobic >... | reverse complement strand
ATACCCATATGAGGGGTTATAATCTTCATAGATAAGTACAAGAAGGGCATTAGCACGACGGCGATAATCGTTAACCAGGCGCTAAAATGCATCATAATCGCAAGTACCCCAATAATCATAACTACAGAGGTAATGATAGATGAGGTGGTGGTAAGCACGAGGTCAGAGAGACTGTTTGTGACCACATTTTGCCGATAAACATAGTCACCTTTTGCCAAACGTTCTTGGTGGAACAGAGGCAAGTGAAGGATATGGCGGAATGATTCGGTTTTAATTGACCTGTTTAGTAAAAAGCCAATCTTAAGGAGTTTGTAGTCGCTTAACCATGACACAACGGCTCCAGTCAAAAATATGGCGACTGTCATGAGTGCAGTGACGGCAATAAGTGATGACTTGCCGGTGAGTGGTTCGAGTATCCAGGGAGCAGGAACTTTGCCAAAGACTGAATCCGCCATGATTTTCATTGGCCACGGTCGGAGCAGCATAACACTAGCTTGAGCTACCCCAAAAAGAACCACCACAACAATAGCAGGAGCAGCTCGGCTTTGGTATTTCTTTAGCCAGGTTGCAAAGTCTGTTTTTGAGAGATTTGACTTTTGGCTATACAGCCAGATACCAATAGCCTGGTTAATGAGCTGTGACGGCCAGCCAACCTTTGTTAAGATATCGGCCAACATGTTTCGCGGAACGCCACTCTTGGCGGCCATATCGACTGCCTGGATTGCCTGTTGCAGAGCATCCCCAGACGAGACTGTTTTCTCAGATTTTTGCCACCACTTCATTACTGATAAGTATACATAACCTTAAGGAGTTTAGGATAGCCCTCTCATAAACTCTTAAGTAGTCTGTGAAGAATGTCGAGGCGGTGTGCTTGTTAAATAGTGGCAACTTTAGTAAAATACCTCTGTTACATCCATCTTAAGTTACATTAAGGATTTAACTAAGCGTGGCTCTTTAGCTCAGTTGGTAGAGCAGAGGCCTGAAGAGCCTTGTGTCCCCAGTTCGAGTCTGGGAGGAGCCACCAAGTAAAAACCCCAGCAACGCCTGGGGTTTTTACTTGGCTGAATTGAGCAGGCGAGAACTGGAACTTTTGCGCTAGCAAAAGCAGTTCGGTGAAGCGAGCGCAAGAAAAGCAAGCGACCGAAGGTCAGTTGCTTTTCTAAGTGCACAAAGGAGTAAGCACGGCGCAAAGTCTGGGAGGAAGAGCCCAAGGATGCCGTTAGCTCCCAAAAAGCGAGAGAGCGATAATACCGCTCAGCGCCACCAGAATTCTAAGCCACTGTTTTGGGTTGAGTGTTTCACTGAAGAGGAAGTAGGCAATAATCACAAACACGGCAGCTGAACTGCCGGCGATAAGGGCGACAATTGCGGTCTGACCGTGACTAATTGCGTAGTTGAAAAATATACTACCAGAGATATTTGTAAGACAGCCGTCAGGGCAACAAGCCATACTAGCTTCGGTCGTTGTATGGCGGCTTTGTCTTTGCTAAGTCAAGCAATCAGCCCAAACAGCGCCACTCCAATAAAGCTCGAAGTGTACTGGGGCAAAAACCAACCAATCTCACTCACCGGTATGCGTATCAGTACAAAATAAAGCCCCTAGAACAAAAAAGCACCAAAGCCGTAGATGGCTCCGCTTTTACGTAAATCTCGAAGTAAGTCGCGTTTTGCCATGCAGAGACGACAACCCAACGCCAAGAATAATCATCGCGCTTGCTAGCGCTTGCCCGGAGGTGATTGACTCTTTAAATAGGAGCAATGCAGCGATGGTGGTGACGGTCGGAAATGAGCCGCCAATTACGCCGGTGAGTGTAACGCTGCCCCCTAGACATATAAGTAATAAATGTCGGATAGCCTAGGTTTACCAATATATTAAATTGTTAGCATAATCAGTATATTGGTGAGCGTGAGCTGTGCGAACTCAGATCAAAACACAATGATTGCAGGAATAAAAAAACAACAAAATACCCAATAGGGCCGTCTAGAATGCAATTGTGAGTGGTTTATTGAGCTTAGAGAGCAGACCATTAGCATAATCAGCAAAGGCATAGGATAGGTTTGAGAGTACAACCGCCACAAGATAGTGCATGGACAAATAGTAGCATGCGAGTAGTGCGTCGTATGGCCCGACGCATCTTGTATACTACAACAAGATATGAGGAAGCTAATCATCTACGCCGGACTATTACTGATAGGGAGTGGGCTATATGTGGTGCTGCATCAGGCGCTCCCTACGCCTTCACCAGCAGCCTTGCCCAAATATCCCATACAGAAGGTACAAATTGGTCATGAAGAGTTCTCGTTGCTCGTAACTCGCACCCAAAAGGAGCGTGAATTAGGGCTTGGGGCAGTGCGTGTCTTGCCTGAGCATCAAGGCATGTTGTTTGAGTTTAGTGAGGGCGGGCAGGTAGGTATATGGATGAAGGGTATGAAATATCCGATTGATATCATATGGCTCGATCCCAAAAAGCAAGTCATTCACATTGAAAGGAATGCTCAGCCATCAAGCTATCCTAAAAATATATTTACAAATCCAGCTGGTACATCGGCCTATTATGTTATTGAAGTCCATGCCGGCGAGACGACGAGACTTGGCTTGCAAAAAGGGCAGAGCGTTGACTTTATACAAAATGACCAGTAAAACTTGATTGCATTTCTTTGCCACCGGCTACCATGTCAATTCGTTTAAAGCTCCAGCTTCGAGCATGCCCAAGTCCAACATGTAATAATTGTAATTATAGACTTCTTCGAGTGGCCGCTTGGCTGTATGCGACCCGGGACCGTCAGTTACCCAAACAAATTGAATATTTTGAGCTTTAAGTTGGCCATTAAGACTGCGAAATTCACTACAAACAGCCTTTAGCTTTGAGCCCCCATCATTATAAAAATTAGTTTCAAAGAGCGTTATTTTTCCGACTAGCTGACAACTTGATATAAAACACGCTGGGACTTTCAAGCAACTTGGCAGCAATGCCTATTTTTATGCTTTGTTAGCACTCTTGACACCCGAGTGCCAATTTGCTATATATCAATATGGAAGCTAATTATGCTTCTCTTAGTAAGTTACTAACCATAAACGAAAGGAGAACTATAATGAGTAATCTTACTAGATGGGACCCTTTTGCTGAACTATCAGCATTACAAAAACAATTCTTTGGCGATGACTGGCTTTCGCCAATCAAAGGTGTGAACATTCCAACCACAGATGTTTACACCAAAGATAACGAGCTAGTGGTTGAGGCACACTTACCTAATTTCTCACAAGACAACGTGGATATTCAGGTAGATAGTGGCGACCTAATCATTCAGGCACAGCGCCACGACAAGGAAGAAGATAAAGATAAGAAGTTCGTTGTGCGTGAAAGTAGCAGTAGTTTCTACCGCCGCTTCCAGCTTCCTGAGCGAGCTAATGCCGATAAGGTACAAGCAAGTCTTGACGATGGCGTGCTAAGGGTCAAAATCCCGATGACACCATTGCCAAAGCCTAAGAAAATTGCTATTGAGACTGGCAAGTCTACCAAAAAGATAGCCGCCTAATAGCTAAATAAAAATAGCCCCTACTACTTGCGAGAGGGGCTATTTTTGCCACAGTCAGTACACCGTCTGCTTCAAATAAGATGCACTTGTTCATTGGTATCTGTCATCCTTTACAAACTCTACCCAAACACCATCAGGGTCTTGGATAAAGAAGTAACGATTAAAGGTCTGGCGGTTTGGTCTATTTCCCTGCCAAATAAATTGTTGATGTGCAATAACCTTCGTAACGATATGCTCAACGTTACTCTGGTTTACATAATTGTCACCAATATAGTCATTTATCTCTTTGAGCTTATTAACGCCGTTTGCTAAATCACGCCACTTTCGGAAATCATGCCTGTGGCTGTTAATGGGCTTTCAATAATAACCTCACGAGCCAGAACTGCCATTTGCCAAGCTATAGTCATAGTGAAGCCTGTTTCCAGAACACAAGGTCAACTTGAATATCACGAGGTTGCTGCTCAGCCATTGGTAATGTCCTGCTTTATCACTTCTTTCCTGAGCCATAAGCGGTCTGCGACTGCCACCGAGCCATCAAACCGCACACCAAGTAGCTGTGATAGCCAACCCTGAACGCCAGTATTATCAGTAACGAAGTAGCTTTTACGTTCGCCCACGCTGATAAGGTTCATAAGCCAATCAGGCTTTATGCTCGCTAGTGCCTCTTTCAGTACTTCCTGATGCTCGGCAAGCACCTTCTTTCCGTCCCATACAACGAGCTGACCAAAGCAAATAGGCTGTTCAAACGATTTGAATGTTAGGGTTTTTTTATCGTTTTGTATGGCTGCAACAGCGTCTTGCAATATGGCATCTTGGCACTCAGTGAAGTATTGAGCCGTCCAGTTATCGGGCAAATCAGCTTGAGCAACTAGCTTGTCGTAAGCGTCAACGTCACGAGGCGTAGTTACTTTTGCACCAAAGTTAAGCGTGTTATCAAGGATACCGCATATAAGTAGTCTTGCACTAAGTATGCTCATTTTGCCAAGCAAATCTGCGGTTTTCCAGCGTTCATAAACAAGTGTGCAAGCAGCACCAATAAACTCAATATGTGAGTTATCGCCAAGACGTTCTTGCCAGTGCCCCTCAAAACCAGGATGATGGTCAATAACTTCGTCCACTCGCTCAAGGTCAACCATTTTATCAAAGTAAGCTGGGTCTGAAACATCTATCAGAGTATAGGTATCATTTTCAGACGGCTTGTAGTCAGTCTGTAACGGTGCTTGCCACGAGCGTACAGTTTCACTGATGCTCTCATTCAAGGGTGCGGTGCTGACAGCCATTGCCTTATTACCTTGAGCTTGTAGTAGCTCCGCATAAGCAACCGCACCAGCGTAAGCGTCTATATCAACATAAGCAGAGCCAGACGTAACTACACGCATAGTTATTTCCTCAAGGTCGCTATCAGCCGCTGCTCGTCGATAAACAGGTCAAGGGCATCGTTAATACTTGGAACTACAATGTCTGAATTGAGCATAGTTTGGATATGTACGCCCTCGGCTTGCAATGTAACGATACCTAGCTTTACGGCTTTCATAAGCTCAAGGTCAATCAGACCATTGCCGATTGAGGCACAGGTTTCAGGCTCAAGCTCCAAAGCTAAATCACGCTTATCTTCGGCACTTTTTGCTAACTTCCACTCAATACCTAAGTCTGCCGCCAAATCATCGGCATCGTTGCGTGTATTACCAGTAAAGAACAGCACGTTAAAACCGATACCCTTTAGTTGGTTTAAGCGTTCCTTTACGCCCTCTGGCACTGTTCCTGCTACCGATAAAGTACCATTCAAGTCCAAAATGATGGTTTTTATTACAAACTGACCCTGTCCAGGTATATCGTATTTCATTACTTTTCCTTGTTTAATATTTTCATCACATTTTCACGGCGATACCGTCTATCACGCCGTGTTCTAAACCGCACTGCAACAAGGTAGCCTTTTTCATCCCACGCACGTAATGTGTTCGGATGACAATTTAGCAATTCACACGCTTGCTTGAGCGTAAGTAGTTTCGGCTCTTTTTCCCTGATTGTGTCATACCACTATACACGACTTACCAGTGGCATATAAGAGAGTGACGTGATGACAGAAGATGTTTTTGATACAAAAGAACGAGCAAAAGTAGTTGCAAAAGACATACTGACAGCCAATGAGTTGGTAAATCATCCCAACTTTACTTACACACCTAGTAAACAGCTGCGAGGCATAATGTCAGATGAAGAGATTGCTACGACCATAATGCACTTAAAACGGCACGGTGCATTAGAAATTGACGAAAGACAGATGTACTTAGGTGGATTACACAGACATTCCACGATGAAATTGCAACCGAGCTAGAAAAGAAGCAGCAGGAACTGAACGACCGCCTTAAAATGCTAACAAGTGATAATAAGTCGTTCCAAGTAACCGCTTCTTATCTGTTATACTTGGCACAACGTGCTGAACAGCTGTTCAACGAGAGCGATGAGCGGCTAAGACAGAAGTTGCTAGAATACATACTTTCAAGCATTAAACTAAAGGACAAGAAGTTGTCTTATATACTCAACGACCCCTTTAGAACCATTGTTGAGGCAAAGAAAAAGAGCCTTTCGGCTCATAATTCACACATTTGGTGCTCAACGAGCAGAAAGTTGTACACCCGTTTAGCCTCGATAGCTTTGCCGTACAGAGGCTAGAAGTACAACGGTGGCGTGATATTCTGGCTGTTCCGTATGCCAATTATAAGAGTATGTTAGTGCCTCGCTAGACTTACACACTTAGCTTAGCGGTCTATATTGCTCGCCTAACGTCTGTATAATAGCCGTCTTGCTCTATACCATCGTTATACCAAGTTTCTGAGGGAACTGCTCTATAAAGACGAGTCGGAGCTGTTCCGCTACAGTTCTCAGTTGTGAGCTTAAACTTCTCTGTGGTCGAATTGTAAAGCTCTATGATTGCGATAACATCATCTCCTTTCAGCTCTGAGGCAACCGCACGAATATAGAGACCGAGGCCATCACCCTCGGGAAGCTGAGAATTGAATATCGTGATATAAACGTTTGGGTTATTCTTGATATTCCGTGAGTGTTGAGAAGCAATAGGAGACCACCAGTAGAAGTTCCCCTCGTCATCTTTCACGTACCAGACGGGCGAAGCCCAAGGATTGCCATCTTTATCTACAGTTGAGACTGTTAAATACTTATTGTCAGAGAGTATCTTATTCTCCACGCACTATCCTTATTCTGTTGAAGTTCTTACCCTCAATGCCAAGATTGACATCTTGCCACTCAAAAGCTGTCCTCTCCAGTTGGCTAGGAGATAAAATAATTTGCTTGAAGCTGTCTTGATTTTGCTGAAGCACGCCAACACCTACCCAGAATTTCATAATTGAACTTTTGGTTGTACCTACTGAAATTGTTGTACCTGAGGGTAGCGGTTGAGTGAAAGCCATAATCTTTTCAGGTCGCCCTTTGTGATAGCCAGGCTCAGCTTTAGTCGCCATATACGCATTATGTAGGTGGTAAACTTTTTCTCTCCACTTTGGGTCTTTAAGCTGTTCGTCGGTCGTTTTAGTATTTAACTCAACCATAGCTCGCTGTGCATCATTGAGCTCAGGTAAGCCTCCAGGCGTCTCTTTGGTTAGCTTCTCGAGATTGCTGTATAGCGACTTGTCGAACGCTTCTTCGGAAGCAAATTGACTACCGACTGTAGTTATGGTCATTTTCAGATTATCTGGCTGGTAAGACTTTAAGAAGTTAATGAGTGCTTGATAGCTGTCTATGTAGCTTTGGACATCTTCTTTTGGAATATTATCTAGTCTCGTAATAATGTAATCGTCCACGAAAAAATCGAACCAGACACCAGGCTCATATACTTCACAAATCGGCTTTACCCAACTTGAATAGAACATTAACGAAAACAGCTCAGCCCAGTCCGCCTCAGGTGTTTCATCAAGCCTCCATAGCTTATATGCTCCGTGCAAAAACGATACGTTAATAGGCTCGTTGTTATCTACGTTGAGTTTGATGGCATTTCTTACTTGTTGCTTCAACCCATCGTTTGCAGAATACTTGCGGAATTTCTTTGACATCAAAGCACGAAAAATAGCTTCAACGAGCTCTTCGTTGTTCGTAAGTCTAGGCAAACCAAGAGGCTTCTTTAGCTCTTCAAATTTTGTTTGGATATAATCTTGTGCTGTCATAATCGAAATGGAGATGCGAGGTAGCCATAACCCTACCGTATGTAGCTTTGCAAGCTACCACCTATTCTCGGTCATCGCATCACCGATAATTATACAATAATTACCCCCCTACCCACAGAAAGCCTAATTATATAAGTGTCCGTAAACGCACTTGTCAGCTAAAAATACGTCAGTACTAAAAAATGGTTTGTTTTGCCAGTTCACCCAACAATTACGAACAGGGGTGAGTGTAAAGATTTCGCCCAACAATTCAGCAACCATAAACAGAGGTGGGCTTGTTGGATTGTTGGCAATCAAATTCTAAATCGAAGTCCTAATCACACTGGCGATATAGCTCTTATTCAACCAGAAACACTTCTTAATTAAATTTGTTCCTTGCGGTGTGGGTAGTGTATCTTTGGCATTTTTTGCTTTAGGTCGAACGTGAGCTACACTACTTTCAGTGGACTTGGGCAAGTCGCTTGCATCAACCGCAACACGACGCTTAGTATCTTCCCAGACACGGTGAGCTTCTTCACGGTCAGCGTATGGCATATTCCAGTAGTTAACTTTTTCAAGACGAAGTTCGCCATTTTCATCTTCTCTGAAAATCACAAACAAGAACTTTTGTTCTATTTTCCCAAAAAAGCTACTGTCTTCCCAATCCTCTTCTATGATGTCGAGATACTTAAAAGTAGGAAAGGACATAGCTTCTGCTGGAGCCCAATCCTTATTAACTCTAATAGTCTTTAATTCCACGCCAGCTTTATCGAGTTCTGGTACTGTACGTTTGGTGTCACCAAGAATACGCATAGTAAGGCTACGGTAAAAGCCTTTATCGTTTTTCCCTTGTTTATGGAAGCCGAGTAGTTCGGAAATCTCTTCAACAGTCTTTCCTAAGTATGGCTTGAACTTATTTTGAGTAGCGTCTTCAATCGTTACAGTTGCGGTAATGTCGAGTACACCTACTTCTTGAGTATGACCCTCGATAATACGATTAACGTAGCTTGGCTTAAGTGAAAATGCTCGTGATTTTGCAAGTACATCAGAGAAGGGCTGTTGCTTAAGTGTCTCGTTTTCACCACCAGAACCCTTGCGACAAGCACCTAAGTAGTAGGTGTCGCCCTCTGATAGCTCGTGAGCTTTGCCGTCTTTGATTTTTTGTCTAATTGTTTCCCAGTCTCGCTTGATAATCTCTACATCTTCGTCTGGGAACTCAAACAAAACTGGGTGCAATACAAACCGCCTATCAAAAACAGCAAGCCCTTTCTCGTAAAGATAAAAAAGTAGTAGCATCAGGCTACACTTTTCCATCAGCGACGAGGTTTCCCATCGCTCACTTACCAAGTTGACGTAGTTAATCATTGTCAGTACAAGACGCTCCTTAGCTTTGTAACTGCCATCAGAACGTCTTAATACACCAGTGGTTTTAAGCTCTACGCCAGCTTCGGGAAAATCAGGCAAATGGGACGTATTATCGGGCTGATAACCGTAATAATAACGCTCAACCATATTACCCAAATCACCCTTGTTGCAAATATTTTCTGCAACCTTTGACATATCAACAGCTTCTGCAAGTGTCTTTCCCGAAAGACCACGAGCGAAGTCAAGTAGTGATTGAGGGGAAGCTATGTCGTAGCTAGTTTGAGCCATATAGACAATTGTACCAAAACATCGGTAAATAGACTTGATCGAAAGGCTCAAAATTGGTAAGATAGCTACAATATGGTAAAGAAAATCAAAGTTGTAGAGCTGTTTGCTGGTGTCGGTGGTTTCCGCATAGGACTAGACCGAGCTAGTAACGACAAGACCGAATACAAGACAGTTTGGGCAAATCAGTATGAGCCCTCTACTTCAAGGCAACACGCCTCCGAGGTGTATGTAGCACGTTTTGGCAAAGAAGGTTTTAGTGGTCGTGATATCGAAAAAGTTATCGAGGACGACTTTGACAGCATACCAAATCACGACTTGCTCGTTGGTGGCTTTCCTTGTCAGGATTATTCAGTAGCAAGTACACTGAAAAACTCCCACGGTCTAATAGGTAAAAAAGGTGTGTTATTTTGGTCTATTTACACAATCCTGAAACGCAAAGGCGAGAGTGCCCCAGACTACCTTTTTTTGGAAAATGTTGACCGCCTGCTGAAATCTCCTGCTTCTCAACGTGGTAAAGACTTCGCTGTAATGTTGTCGGCACTTTCAGACTTAGGCTATGCAATCGAGTGGCGTGTCATTAACTCTGCTGAGTATGGCTTTCCTCAAAGACGTAGACGTGTGTTTATTATTGGCTACAAAAAAGGCACAAAGCTCTACGAAAAGGCTTCAAAAGCTATTGCGTCGGACTGGCTAACGAAAGATGGTGTATTAGCTGATGCTTTCCCAGTCGAACAAAACTTAGTTACTCACGAAGTCAAACTCGAGGGTACTTATGCTGAAATCACACAAGACTTCTCTTCAAATAAGCCGACCCTAAGCCCTTTTGAAAACTCTGGTTTAATGGTAAACAGGGTTGCAGTAACTGGTAAAGTAACTTCCGTATACGACGGTAAGTTTATGACGCTTGGAGAGGTTTTAATTAACGAAAAAGATGTACCAAGTGAGTTCTTCATACCCGAAGAAAAATTGCCACAATGGACGTATCTAAAAGGCGCTAAAAAAGAAGAGCGTAAAACAGTAAACGGACACGTTTACCACTACGCTGAAGGAGCTATGGTCTTCCCTGATGCACTCGATAAGCCATCTAGGACGATTATCACTGGCGAGGGCGGTTCTGGTGCATCTCGTTTTAAGCACGTTATTAAGACGCCGTCAGGACGCTATCGTAGATTAGTGCCATTAGAACTTGAAAGGCTGGATATGTTCCCTGATAATCACACCCAGCTAGACGGTGTATCGGACGGCAAAAGAGCTTTCTTTATGGGTAATGCTTTAGTAGTCGGGGCTATCGAGCGAGTTGGGAAGTCGCTGTCTAGTAAGCGTTAGCGTTTTAGCTGGTTTTGTGATATAATTAAGTAACGTAGGTGCTATACAGCCCTACGTCACACGTTCAGGCTGACGCAGGTTGTCGCAACGGTTGGTGCTTTGGCACTAATGACCCAAGCGGTAACGGTCAAACTTGAACTTACTATCACTCGATAACTGCTATAGGCAAAGCGTTCTATTCTTGAGGGTCAACGGCGTATTACACAGACATTCTACGACGATATTGCAATTGATCTAGAAAAGAAACAGCAAGAGCTGAATGACCGCCTAAAGTTGCTAACAAGCGACAATAAAGACTTTCAAGTTACCGCATCCTATCTGTTAGACTTGGCTCACCGAGCTGAACAGCTATTCAATGAGAGCGATGAGGGACTAAGACAGAAGTTGCTAGAATATGTACTTTCAAACATTGAACTAAAGTACAAGAAGTTGTCTTATATACTGAACGACCCCTTAGAACAGTCGTTGAGACAAAGAAAAAGAGCCTTGCGGCTCATAATTCAAACATTTGGTGCCACATGTCCGACGTATTTCAAACCACATCACCCGATAAGATTGATGCTTATAAGCTAAGGGAGCTTGTAGGAATGTTTAATTTGTCAGGAGACTTACTAGCGGGATAATTTACATGCCGAGTGTGTAAATGATAATCGAAACGATTACTGCACTCACTAGGTGGTAGCCGCCCACTACAAATCCAAAAATAACAGGTCGGGGCATATTTGGGGTTACGCCATTACTGAACGAAATTACAGCTAAGCTAAGTCCGAAAAGCAATCCAGTGATAACGGCATCAGCTAGGTTCTGTATATTAAGTGCGTTCATTACTATACCTATCGCAATCGTTACAACTAAGCTGCTTAGAAATGGTGCATAGTAATAAATCGCTGGCCACTTCTGTTTAGAAGACCTTTTTACGCCCGTACCGACATCGTATGCTTTTCCAAACAATGGCGTAAACCAAACTGCACCAAGGATGAAATATACAACTGTCGCAAGTAAGATTATTAGCCAGTTAACTTCATTTAATGTATTAAACATATTTCTCCTTATACTCTTTTCGAGCGCATTGCTTTTAGTTGTTTTACAGTTGGGTCATTTGCAAGATGTTCATACACACTCGAATCAGCAGGGTAAATAGCTATCTTGCCCTCAGAGTCACTGTGAACACCCCACCCATATCTTTTTCCTAGCGGCGAAGAGCGAAAACACGGTTGACCTTTCGAGAAGTACTTTTCTCGTTCGGTTTGATTCGGTTCTACATGATTGCGCTCGGCATAAATCCTGAATATTACATCGTCGGAAGTAAACTTGTATGGATTATTTACGACCATGTCGTACTGCATACTCGCTATTGTTGGCTTATCATTCTTTGCTACGGGCACCTCCGCAACTGTAACCGGAGAGTCTTCGGCTATTCGGATTAATGTATCGTAATAGTTCGTCGTCATAAATTAATTTTACTACAGGTTGCGGACAAAAACTCACAGTTAGAGTATCGGATGGGTTAAGCAAAAAACCACCGAAATAATCGGCGGTTTACAGGGGTATTAACACAATTTTCTTATGGTGCGGTAGAACAGAATCTACTCAAACTCCTGGTTGCGTTAGTAGAGGGTACACTTCCACGCATATCAGCACTACCGCCAGTAGCAGTGCAAACTAAAAAGATTATTTACTAGACCCAGCCTTAATGCGGATAGAGCACCCCTTATTCAATGCTATAATAACCCCTATGAAACTAATGACACTCAATGTATGGCAAGGACGTCTTGAGAGGGTCCTATTAAAACATCTCGAACAACAAAATTTTGACTTTGCATGTATGCAAGAAGCAGTGGACTATGGTGGTAAAACAGGTGGTATAATCAGTTCTTATTCGACGATTGGCAAGAGCTTACGTCTTGACCACCAGTTCTTTTCGCCGTTAAATGCTACAAAGTTCGGTAAGAATGAAATCTCATTCGGAAACGTAATCTACTCAAAACTACCATTTACTCTAAGTGAAAATACCTTCACTCGTGGTTCTTACAAAGCTGATTTTGATTTCGATGAAGACGATTACAACATAAGAGCACTTCAACATGTCGCATTAGAGGTCGAGGGCAAGAAGCTACATATACTCAATCACCACGGACACCACATAGACGCTCATAAGCTAGGTGATGATGAAACGCTGCGGCAAACCTCAATGATAATCGACTACATTAAGAAGCTCGATGGAGCCGTAATACTTTGTGGAGACTTCAACTTATCACCAGAAAGTGAATCTATTAAACAGTTCGATTCTGTCTTAAAAAACCTATCTGTAGATTATTCATTAGAAACAACACGTTCGCTCTTAACCTATAAGAATGAGGTGTGTGATTACATCTTTGTTAATGACGAGGTAGATATTAAAGACTTCTCCATGGATCAAACGATAATCTCTGACCATAACGCTTTAATTCTAGACTTCAAGCTTAAATAACCATAAGCAGTACTGGACATAATGTCCATTTCATGTCGCACAATACCGATTGCACGACACACACTAACAGGGGTAACGTCTATTTTTTAGCGACATAGGTGCGTGTCAAGTGCTTGTGCGATTTTCGCCCACCCCTGTTAATAAGTATATTATGCAATAATTGGTTTTATTGGCTTTGATTCAGGAACTGCTTGAGATTTTCAATAACTTTATCTCCAAGCCTTAGCTTTGTTTCTTGGGTATGTCCAGCCACTATTTTTGGAAAAACTACGTTGGGTAAATCTTTGTAAGCATCATAGCTCTCGCTACCAGCAGAGTAATCAAACACTGCAAAATTGTTATTTTCGCCGATCCATTTGATGAAGGCGTCTCTATCCAGACAATTACCCATACTAGCTTGAACTAGAACACTGTTGGGTTTGATGTGTGAAAAATCATTATTGTCCAGAGCCTGTAGATTACTTGGTGTACTAACAATGATTACATTACTGCTAGATAATAAATCTGCTTTTTCTTTGTATTGCAGACCTTGCTGTTCCCAGTCTGGCTTACGAGTTCTGCTGTAGTACAGCACATTCATTTTGTACGCTAAGGCTAAACGAGCAATAGCTTGCCCTAAGGCACCAAGACCAACGATGCCTATGGTCTTACCCATAAGTTCGGTGGGGTACTCTTTCCACTGGTATTGTCCCATGCCTCTCGCTAGAGACTCTAGTTGCATGAAAATAAACTCTGCCGCTGGTTCGTCTCCGTAGTCAGAAACATTGGTCAAAACTATATTCCTACTTGCTACAGCTTCCTGATCTACGTTCTCCTTCGCCGTTCCACAAATGCCAATGTATTTAACATGAGGACAAGCCTCCAGATACGAAGAAGCGATTGTAGTGCCTGGACTTATAAGGACTATTTCTGCATCGCCAGTCCGCTCTATTAACGCTTGTTCGGTTGGCTGGCTATCGTCTTCTGGAAACTCAATAGATGAATCAAATAGCTCCTTAATGCCGTTTTGTGTTTCAGTCAATAAGTGTACGTTAGCTAATATAGCGAGTCTACTCATTAAGCTTTCCTCGCAATCAAGCCACTTGAAAACATCTGACAAATAGTTATGGCTATGTAGACTGCTGATTCCGCTTCAAGCTGAGAAGGATTAGTGTAGTTGCCAGTTGCATGTCTATCCGTCTGACTCTTCCAAAGCCTTTGCATTAATGAATGAGCAGTGTCTAATGTCGTAATTGCGTCTTTGTCTTTGAAGCCTACATTAAACTTTCCAGCTTTAGTCTGTGCTTCAAAATCATTAAGCATCGTGCCGAGTGTCGCTTTCATGTTATTGGGTGTTATTA
>Ga0209203_1001937_pt1 | contig 14499 bp, 12 predicted proteins | sample AD_UKC109_MetaG_FD_184423 | JGI IMG/M metagenome (GOLD analysis project Ga0209203, IMG submission 184423) | Active sludge microbial communities of municipal wastewater-treating anaerobic digesters from Hong Kong - AD_UKC109_MetaG (SPAdes)... | ecosystem: Engineered > Bioreactor > Anaerobic >... | reverse complement strand
GGTATGCGGAAAACGTGGAGCCGATCACGCTCACGGAGTCCGGTACGTTCATCACCAATCCTGGAAGCGTCTATTCCGAACCGGTGATCACCGTATACGGTTCCGGAGATATTACGCTGATGATTGGGACGACCGTGGTAGAACTGACAGGGATTAATGGCAGTATCACGCTGGATACACCGCTCATGGAAGCTTATAAGGATGACGTCAGCATGAACGGCAGCATGAGCGGAGACTTTCCAATGCTTGCGTCAGGGACTAATGCGATCAGCTGGAATGGGAACGTAACCAGTGTGGCTATACAACCGAATTGGCGGTTTTTGTAGTTGTATCTATTTACGTTCTTCAAAAGTTCATGCTATAATCATCATATGAATTGTAGTATATATGACTAATGGACGAATTATCAGAGTATTTATGAAAAAGGAGTCAATAGCAATGAAATATACAGAAGACGCTCTTCAAGCATGGACATCTCCTCTTTCCCAGTCAGAAGAACAGCGTGTCAGTAATACTGTGCAAATGGTTAAAAATGCGGTAGATACTTTTGATAAGCTGTTGAATTGTTCTATGGAAGTTTTTGCGCAAGGCTCATATGCAAATAACACCAATGTCAGGCAGAATAGCGACGTCGATATTTGCGTTATGTTGACATCAACGGTTTTCTGTAAATACGTTGATGGGAAAACCGATAGCGATTATGGATTATCGCCAGGATTAGTATCATATTCAGATTATAGAGCATATATTATTGAGGCATTGCGATATAAATTTGGAAATAATGCTGTTACAATAAAAAACAAATGCCTGAATATTGGGGCTAATAGTTATCATGTGGATGCAGATGTTGTTCCTGCATTCCAATATAGAGACTATAAAATAATCGGGAGCACAGATCGCACAAAATATGTGGAAGGAATAAAGTATTTCGCTCAAGATGGTACAGTAGTCATCAATTATCCAAAAGATCACATTGAAAATGGCAAACAAAAAAACAACAGAACCAATTATGAGTATAAAAAACTTGTTCGAATCATGAAACATGTTCTAAATGATATGGTTAGTGCGGGCAAAGCGGATGGTGATAAAATAACTTCATTTCTGATCGAATGCTTGGTTTGGAATGTTCCGAATGAGAGAATAACTGGAAACAGTACTTGGGCAGCAACTGTAAAAAGTGCTATAGCATATTTATGGAATGCAATAAAAGATGATAAACACACCAAATGGGGAGAAGTCAGTGAAAGGCTGTATTTATTTCACAGTGGTCGTAAATGGACCGATTTGGAGACAAAGAACTTCCTCAGTGATATGTACAATTATATGGGACTTGATTGAGGTATAATATGAATAGAAACATTAAAAAGTTCATGAACATCAGCATATGGCTTACAATCATACTTTTATTTGTACGTAGTTTAATTTCAGTGGCGGATATAAAATCCATGTGGGAAGCAGGGCAAGTATTTGAACTACTCTACAATATCGTTGGCTTTGTTGGTGAGTCTATCGGAGCAACAGCACTAATTATGGCTATATTCAATAAATGGGCATGGAAATGGAGATATATACGTAAGATCCATAATATGCCAGTTCTTTCAAAAAAATATAGTGGATCATTTACATCGGATTATGAAGGGAAAAAGCAAGATGGAATGATTATAATTGATCAGACTTTTCTTACTATATCTATACAGATAAAAACAAACGAAAGCTGTAGTAGAAGTTTTACAGCTTCGTTTTGTGATGTATACGGGATGCGATACCTTATATATACATATCAAAACGACCCTCGAGCAGAGATACAAGATCGTAGTCCAATTCATTATGGAACAGCGATGCTGGATGTAAACAATCCCGAATTGCTTGAGGGTAACTATTTTACTGGTAGAAAAACAAAAGGCTCAATGAGATTTATTCCTGCCTAAAAAGGGGAATGCCCAAGACGCTTATTTAGATTTCGGTTAATTCCGCATTGATTAATTCCTTTATGAACGCTGCTCTTTTGGGTGGGCGTTTTTTCTTTACCATTTTGGAGGTGGTTTCTCGTGATCTGCGTTTATGCTTCTGATTGCACCGACTTTTCTTCCAATGGATATGGTACCGTCAGCCCTACATCTTGTGCCGTAACGGAAACCTTGAACGGTGAATGGGAACTGACGCTGGAGCATCTTCAGGATGACGAAGGCAAGTGGCAGCGACTGGCAGAGGGCTGTATCCTTCGTGCCCCAGTGCCTGCCGCCATGACGCCGCGGGTGAAGCTGGTCAGCCAAAGCGAAGGCAGTGAGATCTACAAGGTCGTTGGTGGACGACTGCGCCTGCGCATAGGTCCAGGTACCGGATATAAAACACTGAAGCTTTATCCGACCGATACCGAAGTCATCATCCTGAACAAAACCAATGATGATTGGTATGAGGTGATGGCTCCTGACGGTAAACACGGGTATATGTCCACAGAGTTTCTCGCCTATGCGCGCACGGAAGGCAACATCGTCACCAGCACCGGGCAGATCGTTGAAAGCCGCCAACTGCGGGATCAGCCATTCCGTATCTATCGGGTAGTGCCAGATTTATCGAAGATCACGGTGTACGCCCGTCATATATTCTATGACCTCATGGATAATATGATCCAATCGTATCAACCTTCGTCTTCGACGATCGGTGCAACAGTAGCGCAGAATATCTTCTCTCAATGCCAGACCGACCATGGTTTTACTTGCTTTTCGGATCTAACCTCGACCGCAGATGATGTTTTGCTTGAGAATATCAATCCATTAGAAGCAGTGCTTGGCGAAGAAGGAATGACGGAAAAGTATGGTGCTGAACTTGCGAGGGATTGGTTTGATGTGTTTCTGGTCAAGCGCGTGGGCAGCGATTCGGATGTGCAGATCCGGCAAGGCAAGAATCTGTTGGGGATCTCGTATGACGTGGATCTGACCAATGTGGTCACCCGCATCATGCCAACCGGTGAAACCGAGGATGGCGAGGTGCTATACCTAGATGAACTGTATCTCGACAGCCCGTTTATCAACAACTACCCGCACCCGAAATGGATCCACCTGCCGGTATCCGAAGCAAAAGTGTCGGATGATCTAACCATCGAGCAGGCAAAAACCAAGATGCGGGAAGCGGCGCAGGCGGAGTTCGACGTCGGCTGTGATCTGCCCACTGTTACGTTAGACGTGGATTTCATCAACTGTACGGATACCGAGGAATACAAGCCGTATGGTTTTCTGCAGAACATATTCCTGGGTGATAGCGTTCGTGTAATCGCCCACCGGATTGGTGTAGCAGTTTCTATGCGGATGACGCAGTACACCTACGATTGTTTGACCTGGAAATACACCGGTATGACATTGGGCACCGTTGCGGACACCGTCGAAAGCAACATGATTTCCGCCCGGCAGTTGGGCAGCGGGATCATTACCGGCGCGAAGCTCGCGATCAACTCAGTGGGAAGCGGGCAGCTGCAAAACGGCTCCGTGGGAAGCCTGCAGATTAAAATGGCGGCGATTGCAACCGCTCACATCGCGGATGCGGCCATCACCCGCGCCAAGATCGCCGAGGCGACAGTCGGCTCGCTGAACGCAGAAGCTCTCACGGTCGTCACCGCGAAGATCGAGGAGCTATCTGCCAGCAACCTAACCACGGATACTCTGTATGCTGCCCTGGCTACGATCGCCGTTGCGCAGATCACGCAGACGAATCTAGAGAACGCGAACATCAGCTGGGCGGATATCGGCACGCTGGCTGCACAGATTGCCCAGATCGCTACGGCGCAGATCACCGCGGTTAATATCGAGCAAGCGAATATCGACTGGGCGAGCATCGCTTCCCTGAATACGAAAATAGCGGAGATCGCTTCCGCGCAGATCACAACCGCGAATATCCAGAATGCCGGCATCGATTGGGCATCAATTACAGAGTTGAATACTGTGGTCGTCAATATCGCGATCGCCCAGATCACCACAGCGCACCTGCAGGCGGCCAGTATCGACTGGGCAGCTATTACGGAGCTCAATGCAGCGATTGCCAATCTGGTCAGTGCCAACATCCAAACCGCAGACATTGACTGGGCGCAGATCAAGGACCTGACGGCCGGCACCGCGATCATCCAAAAGGGCGTGAATGGCAAGCTCTACGTCGCCGATCTGGCGGTCACGGAAGCGAACATGGCAACCCTGACAGTCGGCGAGCTGATTGTAAAAGGCGCAGATGGCAGCTTCTATGCGGTGTCCGTGGATGAAATCGGTACGGTCACCACACAGAAGAAGGAAATAATCGATACCGATGTCGCAGACGGATCCCTTTCCGGCGGCAAGCTGATCGAAAACACCATCACGGCACGGGAACTGAATGTATCCAGTATCTTCGCTGATCAGGCCCTGATTGGAGCCATCAAGGCGGCCAACCTCGACGTGGACGATCTGTTTGCCAATACTGCCTTCATTGCCAATCTGCAGACGGTGGATATATCCGGGAATACCGCCCTGCGGCTGTATGTGGAGGGCGAGGTCGCGGCAGCTAAGGACGAAGCGCTGGACGCTGTGGGTGACGCCGTCTCCATGATCTCCGTTACAGCGGACGCTATCCGAAATGAGGTTCGGCAGCAGTACGCGGCGGCGGAGGATGTTAGCCAGCTTGGTGCGAGCGTCGCTTCACTCTCGGAACAGACGGAGAGCAATTTCACCTGGGCGGTATCGCAGATCAATGAACTCAGCGAGGTCACGCAGAACAACCAGGCGCTGACCGAGGAACAGCTGAACCTTATCCGCACCTATATGCAGTTCGGCGAGGATGGACTGACCATCGGTAAGACCGGTAACCCAGTCACCTTCCGTGTCGTGAACGACCGTGTGGCTTTTTATATGAACAATACAGAAGTCGCTTATTTGTCGGATAACAAACTGTACGTTACGCAGGCGGAGATCTTGACCAAGCTCGTCATCGGGAAGTTCGCCTTTGCGCCCCAAACCAACGGGAATCTGTCTGTGCTCTATACAGACTAGGAGAGGAGAGAGTTATGGCAACAACGGTATCCTATTCCGCGTCCCTTCGTACGCGCAAAACAACCTCCTCCAGCAACTTCAAGAGCGATGCCGCCGCACAGGAATATTATGTCGACGATTACAATCTGGTCGGCATCATCAATTTCTCCGGATTGTCGCTTGCCGGCAAGCTGATCACCGCTGTTTCCTTTACCTTCACCTCGGATGCTGCCGGGTATGGTGACTGGTACACCAAGACTGTATATCTCCGCAAGTCGCTGTATCAGGCAGCCTCCGAATCCGGCATCACCGGCGGCGGGTATTACGGGGACGCGCTGGGCACCTTTACGGGTTCCTTCTATAACAACACCACCAGCTACGCGATGTCAGGGACGCTGCTGACCAATATCGCGTCCTATCTGGCGCTGGGCAACAATACCTTCTGTATCTACAATCCCAGCCCCGTGTCCAGCAGCAACGGATATGCCACCAACTATCTGCAATGGTCGGCTGTTACGATTATGGTTACCTATGAGGAGGCCGTCAGCCAGCCATCGGTATCGTCCTCATCGGTGGATATGGGAAGCGCTGTCACCATCTACACCAACCGGCAGAGTACGTCTGCCACGCATACACTTCTATACAGCTTTGGCGGTGCATCCGGGACGATTGCCACGGGCGTCGGTGCATCCTATGCCTGGACGCCGTCGGTCACGCTGGCGCAGCAGATCCCGTCAGCTACCACGGGTACGTGCACCATCACCTGTCAGACCTATTATGGTGCGACGCTGACAGGCACTCGCACAGTCTCCCTGACACTGACAGTGCCATCCAGCGTCATCCCCAGCATCTCCAATGTCGCTTTTGCAGAGGCGATCGCCGGGCTGGCAGCGCAGTTTGGCGGGTTTGTACAGAGCAAGAGCCGGCTGGCGATCGTCATTTCAGCGTTGGGGATACAGGGCAGTACGATCTCCAGCTATCGTACAGTGCTGAACGGCGTGACTTATTCCGGGGATAGCTTTACCTCCAATGTGCTGACCGTTGCCGGCGACAACACCATGACCGTTACGGTCACCGACAGCCGTGGGCGCACGGCATCCACGACCAGGACCATAACCGTGATTGCGTACACATCGCCTTTGCTGTCACAGTTCTCCGCGGAGCGCTGCAATCCGGCAGGTACGGCATCACAGGTGGATGGCGTCAATGTATGCGTGTCTGCTGCGGCGAGTGTGTCGTCTGTCAACAGCCATAATACGATGGTTTGTACGATCTACTATAAGTTATCTTCGGCAAGCACCTGGATCAGCGTACTGACGCCGACCATCACGAATTACGCCGTGGCGGTTGTAAACCAGCTGCTATCCGCGACCTTTGACAATTTGCACAGCTACGATGTCATGATCCGGGTCACGGACTGGTTTGGCGCGGTGGAGCAGTCGGTCAGCATTGGCACCAAGCAGGTGCTGATGGATTTCTACAATGACGGCAGCGGCATCGCCTTTGGCAAGGTTGCCGAAGAAGCCGGAAAAGCAGCGTTCGGCTGGCCGCTTTTGTTGGATACGCCGCTGGCGATCTCCGAGGGTGGGACCGGTCAAACGACAGCAGCAGGCATCCGCAATGCGCTGGGCCTTGGGAATACAACCGGTGCCCTTCCCGTAGCTAACGGGGGTACAGGGCAAACGTCATTGATCAATCTGCGAAATGCCATGGGACTAGGAAACACGACCGGCGCGGTACCCATCGCCAATGGCGGAACAGGGGCGGCAACGGCTGCCGACGCGCGGACAAACCTGGGGATTACGCTGGCAGCGCTTGGAGCCGCGGCAGCTTCACACACCCATGCGGCGTCCGCGATTACGTCGGGTACGCTTTCCGCGGCCCGGCTGCCATATAAGTTCGCCTATGGATCTTCATCTGTCAGCGGTTCCAGCGCGGCCTACCTGAATTATTCCTCCGCGGGCTTTTCCAGCGTTCCCGTTGTATTCGTTTGCTATTCCACCACCGGCACCAACTGGAGCGGTGACTACGGAGCGCTCAAGATTTACTCCAAAACCACCTCCGGCTGTTACTGCGTGGTCGGCGGTACGTTCTCCACAAGCCGGGCGATCGACTGGTTCGCGATCGGATTATCTTGACGTCAAGATAATCCAATTTATCCTGACATTGTTAATATCATTACCTCATTAAAGAATGCGAGAAATACCATGAGATTAGCCTTGCAAAGGTAATGATAATATTTCAGTGATCATGTATACTCGCCTCCTACACTAAAGCAGGAGGCGAGGAACGTGGAACTGACTTGTTTACTGGCGAACAGAAGAGAACTACTGGATCACATGACATCCCAGCATTATTCCGGACGCTACATCGACGAACACAGACGGTTAATTGACCTCATCGAAAGACACATGAGCGAAGATGGATGGCGAACTTTTGCTGACGTGTTTTCGTGGATTGACAAGCAGCCTTTTACAGAAGGCTACAGGGATGACAGGTGCCTGCGTGTATCAAATCTTGAGTTTTTCTGCCAGAAAGGGTTTTTTCATGGCAACGGTGAGATTCAGGCAGCGCTCAAAGAAAGGGTTCATAGCTGCGGTGCCTTGGATCTTCTATATTTGCAGGATTATGCCGATGAGTTGTTTGCACACATGAAAGCCGTTGGATATTCGGAACATCATATTCATCTTCTTTGGGAAATAAGCAAGCGAATTATCTGGTTATCACGAACTATATCCTGGAATTCATATGAGGACATTTGGGCATGGTATCAAAAGCAGGGGCTGAAGCCGAATTATCTACAAAACGTTCTCACAAATCTGGGTATTCTGGAAGCGTTTCATATGCGCCATGAGATGCCTGGAAACATAAGAAACAATGTCCTGTGCGACAAATATGGTGCATTCTACAAAATCAATCCGCAGTACAAATCGCTTGTGGAATATGCTGAAGGGCAATACAAACGTCGTCTGCTGGCAGAGTCAACGCTCCGAAGGAACCGAAGCGGAGCAGCTTCTTTCCTGTGGTTTATGGAATGTAATGGAGCGCCGAAACTCAGTATGATAACTTCTTCGCTCATCTATCAGTACTACAATTCGTCCGCAAAGAGGACAAATGGCAGAGGTTTAACGCCAAGACTGAAAACATTTCTCGAAACCTGTATTCCGTATGATGAAGATTGCAGCAGAGTCGTGCTGCTTTTACCGTTATCACCATCCGGGCGGGAGAACATCCAGTATATCAATGAAGAAGAAAGCCGAGCCTTTATCGCTGTGTTGACGGATTTGTCAAATGGTCTGTCCTATCTTACCCGCGCTATTGGTATCATCCTGTTTTACACTGGGCTGCGTCGTGGTGATATTGCAAATCTCAGGATGAACAGCGTCGACTTTCAGAAGATGAAATTGCATGTAATTCAGCGAAAAACAAATGTGCCTCTAACTTTGCCGCTGCCAGTAATCGTTGGAAACGCCATATACGATTATTGCGTAAAAGAACGGCCTGTCTCAGATTCGGGGTATTTGTTTATTGGCAGCCATGCACCGCATCATCCAATTGGGTGGAGCACAGTTACATTCCTAATGGATACCATATACGAGAAAGCAGAAATTCGGCAGAACGAAGGCGATCGCAGAGGGTTTCATATTTTTCGGCACCGGATGGCAACCAAGATGCTGGAGAATAATGTTCCTCCCGTCGTAATCAGCCAAACATTGGGGCATACTGCACCAGAATCCCTGGATGCATATTTATATGCTGACAAGGTTCACCTGAAAGAATGTTCGCTGCCGCTTACATCATTCCCCGTCTTCGAGGAGGTGTATGCAAGTGTGTAATAGCCGAAAAGCGTTAATTCAGGCCTTTATTGAATACCGAGTTGCGTCTCAAAAATGGAATACGACATACACCTATTGTCTCCGTGCTTTCGATAAATATTGTGATGCAAATCACAGCGAAACCGATATAACACAGGAATTGGTTGATGGGTGGGCGGCAAAACATGATACAGAATCGAATTTCAGTCGTAATCGTCGCATTCTGGCTCTCCGCGGTCTTATTCTCTATCTTTGTGAGCGAAATTTAACGGAAATTATCGCACCTAAATTTCTTCACGAGGAAACCAGTCAGTATACCCCTCATGCCTTTATGGAAGAGGAATTGAACGCATTTTTTGCGGAGGCTGACCGGCAGGTAATCGAAAGTAAGAACCGTAATTGCGCTTTTCATGCACTTACATCCTCAGTACTTTTTCGCCTTCTTTACAGCAGCGGTATGAGAACAACGGAGGCTCGCTTGCTGAAAACCAGTGATGTGGATCTCAAACATGGCGTTGTTCATATCAATTCTACGAAGGCAAATCTTCGCCATTTTGTCATCCTTCATGATGATACTCGGGAGATGCTTAGGCGATATGATGAGTTGGCAACTGCCAGAAGGCCGGATAGAGAATTCTTTTTTCTGACCCCTAACGGCAATTGTATGGCTCATGGAACATTGACAATTCGGTTTCAGAAAATATGGAAGAACGTCAGTAGCGTGCGGGCTGTACCATATGACCTTCGACATAACTACGCAATTACGAATATCAATTCCTGGACGGATGCTGGCTTCAATTTCCATGACAAATTCCTGTATCTCAGCAAAAGCATGGGACATACCTCACTGGAAAGCACGCGCTATTATTATTCCCTGGTACCTGCCTTCGCCGATACAATCTATGCTCAGTCCGGTAAATCCTTTGATGAAATTGTTCCTGAGGTGTATAAGTGATGGTAAAAATGAATTCGCAGGCTGTAGCGATTCCGAAGTATATATCCACATTCCTAAACGACTACGCTCCTGCCCACCTCACTGGTAGTGAGCATACAATGCGGTCATACGAAACGGCATTGATATTGTTTATTGGCTTTTTGGAATGCCGCGGAATCAAATGTAGTGAGCTGTCCTGCAAATTATTTGAACACCAGATAATTGAAGACTGGCTAAAATGGCTTTCAGAGAGCAGAAAATGTTCACCTGAGACGTGCAACAACCGGCTTGCTGCGCTTAGAGCCTTCATTCGCTATCTTTCCTCTCGAGACGTCAGCTATCTATACCTTCTCACCGATTCAAAAACCGTACCTATGAGAAAGACAGTAAAAAGGAAGGTCTGCGGCCTAACAAAGAATACTGTAAAGGTTCTCTTATCCCTTCCGGATACAACAAAAAAGGTAGGCATCCGCGATGTTACGCTAATGGTTGTTTTATATAGCACAGCTGCACGATTGGATGAGATTCTTTCATTGAAAATTAAGGATCTTCACATGGATGGAGCCAAGCCGTACATTACTGTTACCGGAAAAGGTGGGAAGTCCAGGGCTATATATCTGCTTCCAAAAGCGGTAGATCATCTGAACAATTACCTGTGTGCATTTTTCGGGGACACGATGTCTCCTGACGTATACGTATTCTTTTCACGAAACAAGGGAGCGTCAGGGAAATTATCCCAAGCGGCAGTACACAAAATGCTGAAAAAATATGCTGCCGATGCTCATGAAATTGATTCAGACGTACCGCTTGATCTTCATGCACACCAATTCAGGCATGCTCGTGCTTCTCATTGGCTCGAAGAAGGATTAAACATAGTCCAGATCTCTCGGCTTTTAGGGCACGTACAGTTGGAAACGACCATGGTTTACTTGGACATTACCACCGAGCAAGAAGCATTAGCACTGGCAACACTAGAGGATGAGAAGGCTAAGAACGCTGTCCCAAAGTGGAATCCGGAAAAAGATACCCTCTCATCTCTGTGCGGGTTGAGAAAAATCGGCATGTAAGGCTGTAGCAAAATCAGCACCTTTTTGTAGGGATATGCGCATTTGTCCATGCTCTCCAAAAAGGTGTTGATATTATAAAGGTGCCGATAAATTGGGACTTAAAATTAGGGGATTTTATCTATGGTGATCAGCCGCTCTCCATTGGGAGCGGCTTTTCATATACAACAATTTGGGAGGTACAGAGATATGCGGGACTTTTCCATTGATCTGGTATGGGCCAAGCTGCAGATGGCGTTCGCCGTGATCGGGGGCTGGCTTGGATTCTTTCTGGGAGGGCTGGATGGCATGCTGATTGCACTCATCATCGTAGTAGCGCTGGATTACATCACCGGGCTGATGTGCGCTGTTGCGGATAAACAGCTCTCCAGTGAGGTAGGGTTCAAGGGGATCTTCAAGAAGGTGCTGATCTTTATGCTGGTCGGTCTAGCCAACATCGTCGATGTGCACGTGGTCGGAACCGGCAGCGCGCTGCGCGGCGCAGTGGTGGCGTTCTACCTAAGCAATGAGGGCTTGTCCGTGCTGGAAAACGCGGCGCACCTGGGGCTTCCGATCCCGGACAAGCTCAAAGATATCCTGGCGCAGCTGCATAATCGCAGCGACAAGGACAACACGACCGAAACGGGCGACGGCGAGTAAGCCGCCGCTCTTTTTATTGAGGAGGCATCATCATGGAGAGAATTGATACTCCCTTTACCAATGAGCATTTCGCATCTTTTTGCGAGAAAATGATTGGGCAGCCCTATTGGTACGGCACCTGCTTATACAAGGCAAGCAGCAGTTTGCTCACCCGTAAAACCAGCCAATATCCGTCTTCCTATACCAGTTCACGGACCAACCGATATAAGCAGGATATCGCCAGCATGAAGGTCGTAGCAGACTGCATCGGCGGCGCGAAAGGCTATGCCTGGACCGGCGGGGGTCAGGGTGTGCTGGAAGCGATCGGGACGGATAACAGCTACTCCAGCAAATACGGTGCCAATGGCTGTCCGGACAAAGGTGCGAACGGGATGTTCACCTATGCCAAGAGCAAGGGCATGGACTGGGGCGCGATAGGTACCCTACCGGAGATTATTGGACTAGCGCTGTATAAGTCCGGGCATGTGGGGTATTACATCGGTAACGGGTATGCTGTGGAATGGAAAGGTTTTTCGTACGGCTGTGTGAAGACCCAGGTCGCCGGCCGCGGATGGACACACTGGTATAAGCTGCCCTTTATCCAGTATGGCGAAACGGATGCGTCTGTGCCTGCTACGGGTATGGAACAGAGCGAATATGGCACGCGACTGCTGCGATATCGCAAAGGGCAGCGCATGCTCCGCGGTGCGGATGTGCTGGCGGTTCAGGCAAGACTGACCGAGCTCGGCTTCGATTCCGGCAAGGCCGATGGCGTGTACGGACCGATCACCGCAGCTGCGGTAACGGCGTTCCAGCAGGCGAAAGGCATCACGGTGGACGGTATTGCCGGTCCGCAGACTCGGCAGGCGCTTACAGAGGCGGAAGATGCCAGTGATCAATCTGATGTTACCCAGTCTGAGAATGGATAAACGATCATGAAAAAACAAAACAGGCGGTAACGAAAGACCGCCTGTTTTTTGATGGGATGAAACATAGGGAGGGATTATCATAACGGATTATCAGAAAACCAAAATCCTGGCACTGCGTCAGGGCGGTGCGAGTGCTTCCCAGATCGCCGTGAAGGTCGGTGTGCCCAGGACAACGGTACAGTCGTTTCTGGCACGGGCTCATATAGAGCTCGACAAGGGGAATCATCGCTGCAAGCGCTGCGGGGAAGCGTTCACGGTCATTCCCGGCCATCGTCCTCGGGAGTTCTGCAGTGATAACTGCCGTATCCAGTTTTGGCGAAAACAGCGGCGCCTCCTTGAAGTGCGGGGATGACAAATATTCAGCAGCGAAATAGTGTAAACCCACAATTTCACCGTGCAATCCGTAGCGATCCGCCATAATCTGCACAAATAATCCGCAGTTTTCTCTGTACCTTATAGGGCGCGAAAAGTCGCTGTTTTACTTGCTATATAAGTCATTCAGAGCGAATATGTACATGCTGAACGGCAAGCCGAACAGCAAACATGAAGGAGGACAGCACGATGTGGACAGAAGGAATCATGGACGGGTACGAATACTGGGTCAAACACTATGAGGTAGGGTCTACCTACGGGATTGATGAGGGTCGGATTTCCAAGCTGATCATTCGCAAGAACGGCGTTGAGCTTTACGGATACGATCGGGGGTTGGACCGTGACGAACTCGACGAGGGGGGCAAAGCGGTATACGCGAAACTGTTGGAAATGTTCAACTGACACCATAAACAATCGGGATAGCCCCGCGAGGGGCTTTCCTGAAACGATAGAGTACGGAGACCCGGACTGCTTGGCGGCAGGCCGGGTCTTTTTTTGCTCACATAGGAGGCTGCGATGAAAACGGTTCTAGCTGCAAAGGCAGCACAAACCCTTGCCCATTCATCCACAGTTGCGATGACGCCAGACCAGTTTGTGCGTGAAAAGGACTACCGGGTGGCAATGTCGGTCGCCAAATACCTGCTGCGTACCGGCTGCATTTCACAGGAAGAATACCGGCAAATTGATACAATTATGGCCGAAAAATTTTCTCCGGTTTGGGGATCATTATCTCCTGAAATCCCTTGATATCATGGGCATGAAGAGCGAACATGGGTGACGAAAGGGAGAGTAATCCAATGCAAAAAACGGTCATCAAGCGGATTCCCGGTGTACGGTCGCTGCCAAAGCTGAAGCGTGTAGCAGCATATGCCCGTGTATCATCCGGGAAAGACGCCATGCTGCATTCGCTTTCGTCACAGGTGAGCTACTTCAGCCGTATCATCCAAAACCATCCGGGCTGGACCTATGCGGGCACATACGCGGATGAAGCCTATACGGGCACAAAAACCAACCGACCGGAGTTTCAGCGCATGCTTCAGGACTGCCGTGCCGGCAAGATAGATCTCATCATGACGAAGTCCATCAGCCGGTTTGCCCGTAATACGGTAGGCCTTCTGTGTGCAGTCAGGGAACTCAGGGAACTGGGGATCGGCGTCTTCTTTGAAGAGCAGAACATTAACAGCTTGTCGGGGGAAGGCGAACTCATGCTGACCATCCTCGCGTCGTTTGCACAGGAAGAGAGCTTATCGGTCAGTGAGAACCGGAAATGGCAGATACGCAGGGATTTCCAGGCGGGGAAGCCCATGAATCTGATGTTCATCTACGGATACCATCTGCTAGACGGAAAGCTTGAGATACATGAAGAGCAAGCGAAGGTGGTTCGCCGTATCTTCAGGTCTTATATTGCAGGGATGGGCAGTTGCCGGATCGCAGCAGAACTTCGTCAGGAAGGGATCCCCACGCTATGCGGTGGGGAATGGAGATCAGGGTTGGTTCGGGATATGCTCAAGAATGAGAAATATACGGGTAGCGCGTTCCTCCAGAAGACCTATGTGACCGATCATGTCTCCAAAGTCCAGAAGACCAATCAGGGTGAACTGCCGATGTATTTCGCAGAAGGATCGCACCCGGCGATTATCGACCGGGAGACGTATGAACAGGCACAGCAGATCTTGGCGGAGAACCGGCGGAAAAGCAACGCCCAGAGATCACACACCGCCCGGTACGCATTCTCCGGGATGATCGAATGCGGTTGCTGCGGCAAACATTACCGGCGCA
>Ga0209203_1001936_pt1 | contig 14504 bp, 10 predicted proteins | sample AD_UKC109_MetaG_FD_184423 | JGI IMG/M metagenome (GOLD analysis project Ga0209203, IMG submission 184423) | Active sludge microbial communities of municipal wastewater-treating anaerobic digesters from Hong Kong - AD_UKC109_MetaG (SPAdes)... | ecosystem: Engineered > Bioreactor > Anaerobic >... | reverse complement strand
GTATCCATACATTGCCAGAAGCCCTTATGTCTGAAAATTGCAAGTTGCGACTTTTCAGTAAGCTTTTTCATCGGCAAGCGCTCAAGATCAACTGAAGGATCCTCAGGTATTAAATCAAGGAATTCCTTTTTAAATACAAAATAACCTCCGTTAATAGGTTCCTGCCGGTCTGGATCTTTTACTTTCTCATAAAATCTTGTAACATAATTTCCATTAGTTTCAAGATCACCAAAACGCGAAGGAGGAAAAACTCCGGTTACGGTTCCTGTTAGACCATGAGAAATATGAAAATTTAGCAATCCCTCCAGATTTACATCTGAAACAGCATCGCCATAGGTTACCATAAAATTTTCTCCGTTTATATATCTACCTGCCATTTTAACCCTGTAGCCGGTCATTGATTCAGAACCTGTTTCGACAAGTGTCACATTCCAGTCATCTTTAACCGAGGTGTTTTGGTAAGTAATTTTACCGCCATCCTGTAAACTGACAGTAATATCGGAGTTATATGAATAGTAGTTCAAAAAATAATCACGGATGATGTTTCCCTTATATCCCAGTGCCAGGATAAAATCTTTAAATCCATAATGAGAATAATGCTTCATTATGTGCCACAGAATTGGTTTCCCCCCTATTTCCACCATAGGCTTTGGTTTGTATTCGGTCTCTTCACGGAGTCGGGTGCCCATGCCGCCACAGAGAATAACTACTTTCATATTCGTAACTTTTTCATATTAAATTTCCAGTTAACTTTTTCTGAAAAGATGCTTATAGCCCATATTCCTGTAACTACAATAATAAAAGTAACCGGCGATCGGTACCTTTCAAGGGGAGATACCATATAAGCATGCAGCAGGCTGTGAATAAGGGGTATAGATGCCAGAAAAATCCCGCTAAATTTTCTCTTCTTAATCAACAGTAGAAATCCAAGAATATAAAATGGCAAGAATATACCATAAAATAAGATACTGGCCATATTATGCGCCACAGACCATTTCTGAAACCGGTATCCGTAAGTTATAAATGTCGGTTTAAAATAAGCTGGTTGCCAAAAATTAATGAATGCTTTAATTTTAACTTCTGCCTTACTGTATTCACGTGGAGCAATATCAGTTCTGTGCTTATAATATTCTTCAAATCTATGCCCGTATCTTTCTTTGTTTCTGGCAAGTACATCCTCGTACGAGTTATATTCCAGATGGGTTATCTTTTTACCCCATAAGTAAGATGTAAATGCTGTTGTCCTTGGGCTAATAAGCACTACCTGATCATAAACCTTATAATTTCTTATCCCCCATGGAATTCCCAATAGAATAATAATTCCAAACCATAATGTCCATGATTTAAGCAGCGTCTTAATATTGAGAGGTTTTATGAAAAAAAATATAAGTGCAAAAAAAGGAAGATAAAATATAAACCTCTCATCGGTATGAATAAGAATCGTGAATGTAATTGCTGCGTAAATAACGTATCTTTCTTTCTGGGTTTCTCTGATGCTTTTCAGGAGTAAAAGGACAATAAGTGGCAATAAAAAAAAGACAGTTGATTCCTTCAGGATATATGGCGAGTATTTAAAGAACTCCGGAAAAAATACCCCCCAGAGGCTTATCATTAAGGCAGTTCCCTTGTTAAAAAGTTCCTTCGCAATAAAATAAAGGACAGGAACAACAAGAGAAGTTATTAGTGCATTATAAACATAAAGTGGTACTGCAAAATCAGAAAACAGTTTTGTGCATAATGTTACCATAACTGGCAGTAAAGGAGCTATGATCATACCTGATGTCAGCTCCCTGGGTTCTATCCAGTGCCCCTCAGCGAATTGCTGCCCCCAATAAAGATATTCTGTATGAGTTACTTCATTAGTGAAATATGAGATCAACACGAAAGACAGCTTTATTAAGAAAGTGAAAGATGTTACTAATATCAAAAAGTGTCTTTCCCTTTCAACTAAGATTTTATTTACTCGATATATCTGGAATTTCATTCTTTTCGAACATTTTTATTCTTAGTGTTCTTTGTAAAGATAAGTTCAATAAAAAAATGAAACTTAACTCGCCAATCACTTTCCATATTCTGATAAGTATGCTGATAGCTCCAGCCAGGGAACTGGAAAGTATAGTTTTCAATCCAATAATCATCACTCCTTCAACAACTCCGATTCCTGAAGGGGCAAAAAAGGCAATAATACCTATTATAGTTGCCGCAGCATAAAGACCAGTAACAAAAGGCAGATAGCTCCAGGATAAATCAGTAACTGAATTAATCAGAATGAAAACACCTATTCCTACAAAGCACCATTTAAGAATATGCAGGAGGATTATTTTGATATAAAATAAATAACTAAAAGGTGCAGTATAATAATTATCAGTTTTTCTAATATATTTAAAATATAGTCTCGCATAAAAATGAATCAGCCTGGGATGAACTAATACTATTAAAATAATGAATAAAGCTACTAACCAGGGTAAATAACCAATGACTAAATCCATTTTTACAAGTAACCCACAGAAAAGCACTATAAAACAAGAAGATAATAATGACAAGATTATTTCAACAAAAAATCCATAGCTCACTTTCATTGATGAAATGCCATATTTATTATAGTCCAGGATTCTAAAGGCAAGAACACCAATTTTACCAGGTATATAGAGCCCAAGATACGATTTGGACCATATCTTCAGATTCTCGTTTAACTTAATGGATGGAGCTATTTTAGCCATGACTAAGTGATAGCTGAGCGAAGTTATACAAAGTTTAAACCATAAAAATGGAAGTGATACGAATAAACCCAAGAAACTAATTGATGAAATGTTATATTTTTTGAAATCTGATAAATTATTAACAAAATACTTCGCGATAAAAAAGAATACTACTGACAGTAATACCAAATTTATAATCCGAAATAATAATCGATTCTTCAAGATCCTAATAAATGTTTTGGTAATTAGCTACTAGATAAATCAATTCATAAAGTCTTGCTTTGTAAGTTACATCATCCGGAATTCTAAAGGAAGGGGTGGGTTCTAAATGTTTTAATAATAACCGGTTGGTTTCCATTGACAGATTGCCATTTATTGCATTTTCCAATCTTGCCAATTCAATACCTGAAACGTTGTAACCCCAGGAATAAACATTCTTATCTGAGAATAACAATTTGTTATTAGTATGTTTCTTCAGTACAGAATCAATACCAAATTTTAAATCAAATTTTTCTTTGAGGCTATTACTGTTAACTATCCCGACCAGGGAAAATAAACTATAAGAAGATCTCAGAAATTTTTGTTGATCACTGATCAACCGGGAAACAGATTTGAAGATCTTCTTCAGATCATTTTTCATGGATAGATTGTAATTTCTAAAACCCCTGATCTGAATCAGGTTGTTCAATAAACCCTGTTTATTGATATTAATATAATTGAGTATATTATTATTAAATGATACCAATTCGCTTGAGAAAATATTTGACAAAAAAACGTCATTAAATTTGCTAACGATCATTGCGAACCAAATCTGTTGATTTAAGGTATAGTTTAACCTTTGAGAAGGTTTATTTGAACCAGGAACCGGATATTTAAACAAACTTAATTCATCAGAAAAGTCATGATTTCTTATTACTTTCTTTACTTTTTCCAGTTGCTTATTGGAAATCAGCTCTCTACCAACAATAAAAGGCTCTAAACACCATACTTGTCCTATAAGTCCATTGTTTGGATCTTTACCTCTGGTCTCTCTATTGTGAAAGAAGTGATTAGTTTTATCGACATATCTTAAGATATGATCAATAGCATCCATGCACCAGGACTTATATTTTTTTTCACCAGAAATAAAATATAGATGATAAAAAATCAGGAAATAATGAGATACAACTCTGACATTCGTTACTTTATCATTGTGTGGCCCGTTTATTCCGGGCGGATAAGCACCCGGGTTACTGCCATAACACCGTATAGCATTTTCTGCAATTCTGAATAAGGTCTGGTTTATTAATCCCTTATCAATGGTCATTTCAGAAATTTATACTTTTTAAAATCAAGATTTCTAAGTATCTGCGGGTAGTGAGTAATAAAATCCACAAAGAAATCGGTAACTTCTATTTTATCTGATAACATTTTTTCATGTTTCCTTATCCATTCTTCTGATATTTCATCTGTCATCCATGACTTTATTGATGTTAAAATTTGATCCCATTGATCAAGTCTATAATGCTTTATTAAACCATATTTTTGATCCTGTTCAGTAGTGTATCCCCTGCCTGTATTTGAAATAAAAATAGCAGGGATGCCTAGGCAAGCAGCTTCTGAAGCCATAGTTGCTGATTCACCAATAACCATTTTGCAATCTTTCATAAAATCATGAATCTTCCCAGGGTGTAGTTTAAATGAATATCTTTTAATTTCTTCTGGTAAATCCATTTCAGAAGATATGTAAACTTCTCCGTTGGTTTTTAATAAATTAACTAACTCGATTTTCTGTTGATTGGTAAGATACTTTTCTCCAATATCATGGGCCGCACCCCATCCTACAAATCTTAAAAGAAATATGTTGGTTTTTTTTTTGTCAACTCTCTGATAATACCTGGGTGATAAATATGCTAACTCATGATATCCGGGATATTTTATTTGTTTACGCCAGTTACCTCCGGAGACGGTGTCCCAGCAATCGGGAGAAAGTATATGCCTGCTTAAACCAAAGCTAATTTTATTTCCAATTTTATCATTTTCTGTATCTGAAATGGCAATGGTCGGGATTTTACACAGCCATCCAACTGGTGCGTTGAAAATTCCTCCAATCTGGAGCATCATATCAATCTTATGCCTCCTTATGATCTTAAACAATTTTACTTGCTGAGTAAGTAGTTCTAAAATTAATCCTACAATACCCTTCCCTTTGTTTGTTAATTTATAGTGCTGTATATTAAAATATTCACATAATCTATTAGTAAATTCTTTATTCCTGGTACCTATTATTACTATGTGTCCATTTGTTTGAAGTCTATTTATAATATTTCTAAAGAAATGAACATGGGCCGGGTGACTTATATTGATAAAAATAGTCATCTATGGATTATTTGTTTTATGAGAAATGATTTGCTCTAAAACCCAACTGCTTTAGAAAGATGCTATTTATAAAGTCTCTCATTATCCTGGATATCCATCCACATGGCAAAAAGAAGAAACTGTAAAGCGCTGATAAAAAGAAAAACAAAGGCCAGCAGGGTAACGGGATTTACTGAAATATGCAGAAAAAAAGCATACTTTATTATCTTGAAAATAAAAGGTATAGATATGAGAAACATCACAAAGGACAAATTATATAACAGAAAAAGTGGATGAAAGTCTTTTATAAAATACTTTATCCACAGCCTTCTGAAGAAAGAGATGAAAAGCAGCCAGGAAATCTGTGGAATTACTTTATACAATTTCATTTTAGATTTTTCGCCGATTCTGTAAACAGGTTTTATAGGTATTTCTCTTATTGTGCAGTATGCCATATTAAGCCTTACAAGTAGATCGTTCGGCATACCAAATCTTTTATAAATACTGTACAATTTAACAGATTTTAAAGCATTTAAGGAAATTGCTGTATACCCAGTCTGGGTATCGGATATTCTCCAGTAACCAGAAGCAATTTTAGTTATAAGAGATAATACCGAATTCCCTAAATACCTCGTTTTAGGTATATACGATGCTGAACTGCCATGGATGAGCCTGTTCCCCTTGACATAGTCAACTTCATTATTTACAACGGGCATGCATATCGATTCAAGCTCGTCAGGATCCATCTGTCCATCTCCTGCCATAACTGCAGTGCAATCAATATTGTTATCCTTACACCATTTATACCCTCTGGCAATGCTTCCGCCTACTCCTGTATTTTTAAGATTCGATATTAATATTATCCTGTTTCCGTCAGGACTCTCATTTAAGATCCTTGAAGGAGTAAAATAAACTATCTCTTTCCTCTCCATTTCTTCAAGAATAAGATCCGCTTCGTTATGAAAGGTTTTTTCGATTTTTCTTCCTTTCAAGACCAGGTCTGTATCATTATGATTTGTTTTAAGATAATCCATAACTATTGATTCTGTTGAATCAGTCGAATTATCATTGACAATAATTATCCTATCAACAAACCGGGGTATGGTCTCAATTACAAATCCGATCTGGCTTTCCTCATTATATGCCGGAATAACAACTGCTATGATCTTCTTATTGAGCATTTTTTAATAAATCTGCTTATATTTTAAAAAAAGTGTCATGATTCATTCCGGTAATAATCTTTACCTGAATCGTAAACCCCATATTTATAATTAATATAATCGCCATAGTAATTATATCCGTAAGAGTATCCATAGCCCAGAGCATACCCGTACCTTAATCCATATCCGTAGTAACCCGAGACACTGATATCATTGATAACAATTCCCATGCTTTTAAGGCTCTGATTAATATGAAGTTCATTTATAAGTGCTAGGGTATTCTTTGATGTATAGCGCTGACGTACAACAAAAAGATAAAAATCTGCCAGAGATGAAACAAGCAGCGCATCAGTAACTACTGCCACAGGAGGTGTATCAATAATAATATAATCAAAAATCTTCCTGGCCTTAATTATAAAATCCTTCATTTCATCCGAATCAATAAGCTCTGCAGGATTTGGGGGAACAGGACCTGAAGGTGTATACCAGAGATTTTCAATGTTTGTTTCTATCATTATATCTTCAATCCTGCTCTCGCCTATCAGGTATCTGCTTAAACCGTCGCTGTTATCAATTCCCAGTATTTTATGGGTCCGGGGTTTACGCAAATCAAGCCCTATAAGTAAAACCTTCTTCCCAAGAGCCGCAATGATAGCGGCAAGATTGGCAGATACAAATGTTTTACCTTCGGAAGTAATGGTTGAACTTACCGCGATAACGGGATTTGAGACCTCTTTCAGAAAATATTTGAGATTAGTCCTTACCGATCTGAATGATTCCGCCAGGGCAGAACCGGATTGTTCTTTAACAGGTATTTCAGTCTTTAGACTGTTGTGCCCGACGTAACCAATAACAGGAACATTGGTTTCTTTCTGAATGTCCTTTTTGTCTATTATTTTATTATTAAGATAATCAATAATTATTATTAACCCGATCGGAATCATTAATCCAAGCACCAGTGCCATCAGGTAATTCTGCCTGATCCTGGGCTTGATCCTTGAGATATTATACGGACCGGCATAATCTATTATCTGGTTATCAGAAACATTTGAGGCTTTTGCAATTCCGGCTTCCGCTCTTTTTTCAAGCAAATATGTGTATACTGTATTATTTATATCATACTCCCTCTGAAAATTAATCATCTGTCTTTCGGTTGAGGGAAGTTTCTTTATTTCCTTATCCAGTTCTTCCAGACGAAGGTCTGCATCCTTGATCGAATTCTCAATTGTTGAAAGTCCGTTAACAATATTTTCACTGATTGCATTTTTTGTTGTAATGATATTTGCCTCTATAATCTTTAAAGGTTCTGCCGATTCATACAGATTCATTGCCAGTTGTTTCTTTTGCTGTTGCAGCGCTGATAGTTCATTCACAAGCCTTATAAGCAACTGATCTGATATTCCCATTACCGAAGGTGCAACAATATCGCCGCTTTCACGCTTCGACGACAGATATTCCTTAAGATATTCATAATAGTTCTTCTGCAACAGAAGATTTGTTCTTTCAGCGTCTATTTGCTCAAGTTTTGTCCTTATGGTTGCCCCTTCCTGACTTATATCAATAAGATTATTAAAATACCTGAAGTTCTCCAGATCCTCTTCAGCCAGCTTAAGTGAATCAGATATTATTGCCAGTTGTTCCTCAATGAAACTCATAGTGTTTATTGCAGTTTCATTCTTCAGATTAAGGCCGTAATCAAGATATTCATCCATAAGCTTGTTCAGATAGTCTGATTCCTGCTCTGCAACAAATCCGGATACAGAGAGAGTTACCAGCGAAGCCTGCTCATCGACGGGAGTAACCGATAATTTGTTCCTGTAACGATTTGCGAGGGTTGCAGGATCATTAAAATAAAAGTAGTATCTGTTTGATAGTCGAGAATCATATACTTTTATAAAACCAGGTCGGGGTAATATTATAAAATCATAGCCCATTTCGTTGAATCTGTCCCCGAACATCATAACCTTCTTGAAATCCAGGTCTCCATTAATAGATATTTCGTACTGGGTCTCGGAAAGTATTTTAATATAGATCCTACCCCCCTGTTTCTGCAGCTTAAGAGAATCGTATTTAACTATGAAGGGAGACTTGTTATACAATCTTGACTCTGCGAATCCTCTTTTTCCGACCATTATATACTCAATATAAAAGTCAGGCAATTCCTTCATCACCGCATAATTGAGCTTGTAGGATTTTAAAATACCGATTTCATTTCTCAGATTCTGCTGATTCCTGTAAACCTCAGCCCCCGGGAAAATATTCTGTGCGCCAGGGCTGTAACCTCCAAGCTGATCATCATTTATCAGAAGAGTAGATTTAACGGTAAAGACTTCTTCCGACCATCTGTTGATACCATATGCTATGCTCAGCGTTATAAAAAGGGTAATGGCAAACCAGTACCAGTTACTGATGAACATAGATAAGTAACGTTTAATGTCCAGGGTAGTATCACCAATTGCGTTGTAATATGCTGACTGAGAATACTGGTTTGGTGATTGGTTAAAGTTCATTTATTTAAAATTATGAAGTTTAGATATCTGGTATTTCAATCAGGATCTGGTTTTTATTCCTTGCCGAAATAATTGATTAACAATAATGTAGAGGTTAGCAGAGATGCTGCTGTGGTTATTATAAAGGAGTAAGTCGGTAAATTAAGGTTAAAGATCTTTTTGGATTCCGGTTCAACAATTACCACATCATTAGGAAGTAGAAAGTATGCTTCGCTTGTAAGAATATTTTTATCCTGAAGATTCAGGGAATATGTCCTTGTTCCTTCTCCTGTCGGACGAATAACCAGAAGTTTATCCCGACGGCCATAATCAGTTATGCCTCCAGCTCTTCCGACAGCCTCAAGTACTGTAAGGTAATTATTATAGTTTATATAGGTTCCGGGCGATCTCACCTCTCCCAGTACAGTAAATTTAAAGCTTAGAAGCTTACATTCCGCTGTGGGATTTTTGAAATGTTCATTTGCTTTGTGCTCGATTAATTCCCTTGCCTGTTCAACAGAAAGCCCCTCCACATGAAGTTTTCCTAATACCGGTAATATAATATCGCCTTTGCTGTTAACATCATATCCAAAAAGATATTGCCCCGCTTCTCCCTGTGTATATGTAGCTCCTGTACCGGTATGTGAAAGGAGGAAATCATTTATTGTTCCGTCGGGAGTCATGGCTTTGATTGTAATGTACAGGATATCACGGTACTGTATTCGGTAATCCGGAATATCTATAATGAAATTTTCTTCACCTCCAGTCTCAGGCAGGTTACTAAGATATGCCAGTTTCTGCTGTGTGGTGCAGGAAGTCAGAATTAATAAAACCGTGGTTAATAAAATGTTATGATTTCTCATAGTCATTAATGATTTTTCAATAAGAAAAATTAAGTCTAAAAGTAAAAATACTGAATATTATCTTTCAAAGATCATGAAGTACTTTTGGTAAGTAATCTACATCTTATACTGCCTTTACTCCGGGCAAGCTTTCGCCCCGTCAGTCCCATTTTGTGTTTTTTAGTCTGACATGGCTGTATGTTGCTGTTAAACTGCAACATAAGTATCAGAGATATGCGAATCCCTGTATATTAAATTTAGGTAAGCATCTTTCCCTTCCAGCTCCAAAGAGGCAGGAGATCAGAAGGTTGAAAACTTTTAAGATAAGATTCTGCCTCGCCCGGATGAAGTACTATGTAACTTACCTTTCTTCCTACCATTTCCTCAGCCTGAATTACTTTTCTGGCCAGGTACCCACGGTCAACATCAGATCCTACAAGAATCAGCTCGATTATCCTGCTATCCTTTCCTCGGGCAAAATCTCCGGTAAGGTAAACCGAAACAAGATTCCCAAGCCGGTTAATAACTTTATCAATGACCCTGTCAATACCGGTTTCCTTAAGAATTATATTGTGAATATCACTATATAGAGGGTGGTTTATATTAGCCTGATAAACTTTTTTGTTACCATCGCGGGTCGACATAAGAAGCCCAGAGGATTCAAACCTGTTCAACTCAATTCTTATTGCATTCGTCGATTCTCCGAATTCTGCTTCCAGCCCCCTTAAGTAGGCCCTTGTACTTCCATTAAGAAAAAACTTCTTTAAAAGTTTGATACGGGTTTCGGAGGTTATCAGGCAGTTTAACATTACCGCTAGTTAATGAGTAACAAATTTACTCGATTTTGGAAATAAAAGCAATGTCATCAGATATTTTTTAGCCCTGCACCGTTTTATACTTTTAATCCGATCCATTTTTTCATGTCATAAGACTTTAAATTATTAGTCCATATGATATTTGCATTTTATGCTATCTTTGCTTATTATTGGAGAAGCAGTATCGAAAAGCAACTAAAATCAATATTTTGTTGTCATTATTGAAAAATCAGGTCATATGAGAATAATCGTTTCGATTTTATTTCTTACTGTATTTTCATTTGCTTTATCAGGGCAGAGCGGAAATGGGACTTCAGCCAGTCCTTTTTACGGAACTATAAATAATAGTGTAACATGGAATGTCGGGAACCCCGATTATGGCTCCACAGTATATGTCGGAACTTCAGGCAATCCCGACCTTACAATTGACAGTAACGGCCATCTTACGATTGAACCAGGTATAACAGTTATTTTTACACAGGAATCAAGTGATCTAATTATTACAGGATCCGGCATTATTACGGCTGAAGGAACTCAATCGGACAGTATCCAGTTTACAAAAGCATCAGGTAATGATCACCGGGGCCATATCTCATTTGAAACTCCGGGAACAGATGATCCGATTACAGGAACGGGGTCTTTTAAATTTTGCATAATAAGTCATGGCTTTGTTTCAACAGCCGGAATCAACCCTGATAATTTTGCTGGCGGCATTCAGATCAATGCAGACAATGTTGTTATCGAAAATTGCAGTTTTCTGAGTAATTATGGTTACTATGGCGGAGCAATTGCAATTCATTTTAATAAAAGTGTGACCATAAGAAATTGCCATTTCTTTAACAACAGTTCAAGAAGAGCCGGCGCAGGTATTTTTATCAGGCAATTTGCCTATGCAGATGTTGAGAATTGCCTGTTTGAAAATAACAGTTGCAACAGAGCATTGGGAAATTATTCCGGTGGAGCAATATGGATGCAACAGAGTACCTCAAAAATCAAAAACTGTACCTTTGTTGAAAATACATCAAATTTGCCCGGGGATGCACTTTATTCTTATTCTTCTTCGGGAGCAAGAATTATTAATTCAATTTTCTGGGGATCTTCTGATCAGGTAGGAGGAGATATTGTATCAACAACTTTTACAAACTGTGCTTTTGAATCAATAAAACCAGCAGTAGCTACAACTTCTATTGTCATCAGTGATGTTGCTGATGACCATTTTATAGATGCAGGTTCAGGCAACTGGTCCCTCAAATATAAATCTCCCTGCCGCGATGCAGGTATTACACCTGATCCGGCCATCCCTTACGATTTTGCAGGAATTCCTCGCATCGGGCCATACGACATCGGAGCCCTCGAATGCCAGTACAGCCGCTGGACAGGCTCAACAAGCACAAGCTGGACAACAGCATCAAACTGGGAGGCAAATATAGATCCCTCAACAGGTACAGGCGACGTGGTAATCCCTTCCGGATTGTCAACTTATCCTGTAAACGCATCAAATCCTGATTTTACAATAGGCTCCGATAATGTAATGATCCTCGAACCCGGTACACGAGCTACACTAAATAACCTTACCAATAACGGCTCTCTTACCATGGAAGCCGACGCATCAGGACTCTCTTCGTTAATAATGAGCTCATACACCAGGGGAGGCTCAGCAACAGAAGATATCCAGCTCTACCTAACCGGCGGATATATAGGCGACCCCGAATATAACGAGGGCCGCTGGCACTATATATCATCACCGGTATCAAACTTCTCCAAAAATATCTTTACTGCCAACACAAACGACTTCGCACAATGGGTCGACGGAATCCAGTCGGCAGGCTCACTCCGCGACGGCTGGGTGGCACACGACGGATATATCTATTACACCTCCGACCCCGGAGATCCTTCAACATGGACCGGCCCCACCTTTAACACACTTACACTGGGAAAAGGCTATAATTTCTGGGATAACCTGGCATCATATACCTATTCAGTTTCCGGTCAGCTCAATACAGGAAGCGTGAACGCAAGTCTTTCCTTCGCCGGAGAAGAATATGAAAACGGCTTCAACCTCCTCGGTAATCCTTTTACCTCGGGCCTCGACTGGGATTATATAGTCGAAAACACAGTATTCCCCGACAATACAAGTAAAGGCATCTTCTTCACAAAAGATAATATTCAATATTCATATGTTTCAGGAGTGCTTGTCCCGGATCACGGACTACCAGCACCCTCGGGAGTGATACCTCCCATGCAGGGCTTCTTCGTGAAAACCTATTCAACCGGAAATTCCATCAACCTCACTTCCGCAGCCCGTACCCACAACGACATACCAGCCCGGTATAAAGGCTCTTCACCGATTCCTCTTGTCAGACTTGGATTAACAGATGATATTTCAACCGATGAAACGGTTGTCAGATTCGCAGAAAAAGCACTTGCCGGTATCGACATGGACTACGACGCCCCGAAAATGTATAACCCCGGCAAATCTTCCATCTTCACCATCATACCCGGTAAGAAAATGGCTATCAACGGTCTGCCCTTCCTCGAACCTGAAACTTTTATCGAAATCCCGGTCTCCGTCAATATCAAATCGTCAGGAACACATACCATAAATGCAATTCAAATACAGGAGATAGCTGACTACGACGTCTTCCTTACCGACAACTCCACAGGCTATACCGCAGACCTTAAAACATCACCAGAACTGACCTTCTCATCATCCACAGGGCTGATAGAAGGACGTTTCATCCTGAAAATAAGCAACGTTACCACGGGAATTGAAGACCCTTCGGCCACATCTAAACCATTCAGTATCTACCATTGGTCAGAATTTATCAACATTCAGACCCTTTCTGATACATGGGACGGGAAAAACGGGGAAGTTAAAGTCTATAACCTCGCCGGCAAGACCATCAGTGAAAACCGAAGCGCAGAATTCTTCAGGGACTCCATGATAAGAATCCCCGCTCCGGCATCAAAAGGACTGTATATCGTAGAGATAAAATCCGGACCGCTGAAACATGTTGGTAAAGTTATTATCAACTAGTTGTATGTTTCAGGTAAATTAAATATTTTTGCCTCATCTTTAAGATACTTACTGTTGGATTCCACAAGAAATAAAATATCATCACAGAAACCATACATAAGGCCTGAGGTAACACGTGTTGTCCTCGATTATTCAATTTCCCTTGTGATGATGACTGAATCCCCGCCCAACCCTCCTCCCAGAGGCGGTGGCAGCAAAGGAACCGACTCACCGTTTGAAAGTCCGTTCGGAGATAAGCCTTTCAGTTAAGCAGAAATTTCATGCACAGATGTATCTGGAATCCAGCTGTTTAAGGTTTATGGTTTAAGGTTCAAGGTTTAAGGTTTAAGGTTGTTTGAATTTGGGACCTGAGAGGTTGCTGTTTCTCAGATATAACATCAATTTGTAAATCTTCTTACTAAGATTTGATGTCCTCAAAACAAGGTCGTCCAGGATTTCTGAATCAATGTAATCATAATCAAATGCCCTGTAGGATTGAGATCTGCATTCTCCACAAGATCCTTTTGAAATACTAAGAAATTGCATGAATTCCTTATTCCCGTTCCGTTCAAATCCTTCTGCAATATTGTCCATTACAGATCCTGAAGAGGTCCGGATCTGATCACGAAGCTTATAATCATTACAAAAAGGATTCTGTCTGTTAATTTTACATACTTGTTTACAAAGAGACCTTGCCTCCTGCCAGATCTCCAGATCTTCAAATCTTTCTATTTTCATTATATCAACGATTTAGCACCATCCTTGAACTTTAAACCTTAAACTTTAAACTCAAAATATGCAGCAAGTCTTTCAATATACACTTTACCTGTGACTAAAACAACTATAAATCATATATTTGTCTTTTTTATCCATGTATTCTGATGAAATCAGCATTTTTGATAAAACTATTAACTGGTTTTTTCTTTTTTGCAAATACAACTTCCCTGTTTTCGCAATCGGTTCCGCATCCCATAAATAATCATGGCGTTTATGATTTCATTGATGAACTCGCAAATGAACAGATTATCACAGTCAGTTCCGTTGTCAAGCCGTATTCCCGTTCATGTATAGCATCCTGGCTGCAGGAAGCCGACCTTCAACGTGATAGATTATCGCCCCGCCAACAGAAGGAACTTGACTTCTATC
>Ga0209203_1001933_pt1 | contig 14522 bp, 15 predicted proteins | sample AD_UKC109_MetaG_FD_184423 | JGI IMG/M metagenome (GOLD analysis project Ga0209203, IMG submission 184423) | Active sludge microbial communities of municipal wastewater-treating anaerobic digesters from Hong Kong - AD_UKC109_MetaG (SPAdes)... | ecosystem: Engineered > Bioreactor > Anaerobic >... | reverse complement strand
ATGCAAACATTTATGTCAACTCCCACAACGCACGGCGTGGCACTATGTTTTGCCGTTTTCCAAACCCTGCTGCCCGTCGTTATTGCACTTTCGGGGTGTCACCCTCGATGAACTGTCAAACGTGAGTGTGAATGATTAAAGTTCATTGAAAGAAAAGAATGGAGCGTGAAACAAAAAAGTGAGAAATAAAAAATATAATTAACAAGTACTAGGTATATATCTGGGTTTGTGAGACTTGTATATTATTACAGAAAGAAACAAATATTCTCTATAACCAGGCACTATATGTGCCAACCTGTAGAGAGAATTTATGTTTCACCTTAAATGCCAGTAATTTAGTTTGATATCAAACAGCTATTTTTGTTTCACACAAAGTGTGAATGAAAATATACGGCTACTTTAAGTGGACATTACGGTTTCGTGGTGAAATATTTCCAGCAAGAAGTAAATGACCACCGACCTTGTCGGTGGCTTTGTTGGAGTTTGTAATTCTGAAAGAATGACAATGTCATTCTTTTTCATCTCTCCACAGCCTTAGCTGTTCCTCACGGATTTGCTCTTCTTGTTGGTTCTGAACATAACTCTTTATTACTTCTCGATCCACACCCACTGTACTCACAAAATACCCTCTCGCCCATATGTGCAGTCCCCAATATTTCTTTCGCAATTCGGGAAACTCCTCTCGCAATCGCTCTGCACTCTTACCCTTCAGCACTTTCATCACTGAAGATACTGAATACCTCGGTGGGACCGAAAGATACATGTGAACATGATCGGAACATATTGCACCCTCCAATATGCTTATATCCTTCCATTCGCACAACTCTACAAGAATTTCCTTCAACCTCGATTTCACCTCTCCCAATAACACCCCATACCGATATTTGGGAACCCACACAACATGATACTCACAGCGATAGATGGCATGCGACGATTTCCGATATCCTTCCATGATAGTTCAAACTATACCATTGTGGCTCGACAACAAGGTTGTCTCACTTATGGTGCGGGGCCTTCGCCCCCGCACCCCACCACTGACTACGTCAGTGGATTAGGCTGACATTTAATTGTGTAATTGGTGGGATATTAAGACTGCTGCAGTTGATTGCCATTCTAGAAAGTCTTATTATCCCAAGTTTAAGACATTGCAAGGCAGAATATTCCGGCTACAGAAATGTATTTCAATGCATAGGAATTTTATGCCTGTCTAAACCGTAATGTATAGAGATGAACGATAAATTGTTATTTCCTACAGTTTTATCAGCAGGAAATAATATTTTATCCACACCATAATGTCAGGTATAATATCCGACCATCGTTGGATTCTTTAGTAAAGCAGGATTTTATGCCTGACCGCGATGGTTAGAGCGAAAAGAAAATTCATTTTTGGTAAACTACAGATGAAGTTGTTAGGGCATCCGCCAGGAATATGATGTTCAGAAAAGGGACCATTCATGTCAAACACAAAACTTCCTAACGAGGCAGCACTAAATCTTCTTAACATTATTCTGATACCGGCAATTATAGGAGTAGCATACATCTTCACATTTACATATGAGATTGGTTTTGTTTCTGTGTTCAAAATACCAATTGAGTTTGTTCAAATCAATATTAGTACAATTTTCGTTGTGGTCATTCCCTTAATTGTCATTATTCCTATTCTTTGGTTGTTCATTCGTAACATAATAAAAGACGATTGGGGTTGGTCACAAATATTAAAGGTATGCGTAATAGCCATCGTTTCATCAATTGTATTCTATGCAGTATTTAGAATGCATGGTGATGAGCAAATCAGTTTTATTCTTTCTTCTATAATATTATTACTATTATATAGTGCTAGCGTATTCATGATTAAAACTGGGAAGAAGCATTCTGGTAATAAGTCCAATAAACAAGACGATAAATCACCTGTCACACAACCAGAGAACAAACAGCGAGTCGAAAAAATATTATTACTATTGACAATATTTCTCGTATCCGGCGTGCTTTCCTCGTTCATGGTAGGACGTGACAGGGCCAATTCTCAAGCGAAATTTCTTGTGTATGAGGATTCAGAAAGTATGGTGGTTCTTCGAATTTTCGGAGATACGATTATAAGCTCCCCTTTGAATCGGACTGAAAATATTTCCGGAGGACGTTTTTCTGTCTTTAAAGTATCGAGCGAAAAACTCGACATTAAATTAGAGGAACTTGGACCACTTACTTTTCAGCAAAAGTATATGCCTCCACTCGTTGCCAACGAAGAAATTGGGAAGTGCAAGAAAACCCATTGAGAATAAAAATAGACTATAACGAGGACAGCATTCTTGCTACAGTATTTGTGACAGCATCCAAATACGAATAGATATCATCAGAAGTAACCTTGACTTGTTCTCCTGGTGGAAGGTTTTCTACTGACCGTTCAAAGTATCTCTTGTCGGCAATGCCCAGGTGATGCACAATCAAGTTTCTTCTATCGTGCAACTGCCAAAGGACTTTATCAGAAAAAGCTTCATGCAATTCATGATTTTCTGGAAACAAGATCTTGAAAACGGATTTCAGATAGGGCATGGCATGGATATCATGGTGCTGGATAAAAATGTCACCCAAATTATCAGAGACATTGAAACCATAATGTTTCAATATCTGGATCGGGATTTGTTTGTCAAAATATTCTTTCCCTGCATTGGCTAACCTGTTCAGGTATTCTGGGTTGTGATTCAGGAGCGTAGTTAGAAAATCTCGGGTAAATACTTCAAAGCACGACCAGAGATTCAGCAACGCTTGGTTAAGATTTTCCTGCAATCCGATAATAATTTGCTCATGCTCCAGGCAACTGGAAAGTTGCTGGTAAATTCTCCATGCTACGCTTGGTTTGGTAGCTCCGTCAGAATACGCGAGACTCAGGCGAACTGCATTCGAAGCTACAAGAAAGGGTAGTGCTGCTACATCGATAGCTCCTAAAAGATTTCTTTTAAAAGAAAAACCTAGAGCTTGAAACGGTGGCTCAAGAGTTGACAGAACCAAATCCAGATCTGTAAATATCTTGTTTCGTTCTGGTGAAACAAAGAACATCTTCTTCGCTTTTTTAATCTGTTCTGATTCGATTGTCATGTTCAGTGATAGATTTTTCTTTTGATAAATGTTGCGCCAATCTTTTTAATCGCGTACCCATGCCAGCATCGTGGATAGCCTGCACTGCTTCATCCACTAATCCTTTGTCCACCATGACCTTGAACAGGTTGACAAACAAGGCATCGGTTTCTTCATGTACCCGTTGATGTTCGTATGCCTTGGTCATATCAAGAACCGCACCGCATGTCACGCAGTACTCTGTGCTTGGAGGATTGAGTTCATGGCAAATTTTGCATTCTCTTGGTTGAAGTTCGATGTGCCGCTTTTGCATCGGGGAAAGGTTGTTTTCTTTCAAGATTGCGTTCGTGACATCCTGGTCGATCAAGTGCGAGTATGTTGCGAGCATCTTAGAATCTGGAGCCCAGCCAAAATATATTTTTGCCTGAGACTCGTTCATGATTCCATTCGCCAGTACATAGGTTGCGCGTGAATGCCTGAAAATATGCGGGTGAAATGGTTTTGTAATCCCTGCATGCTTGAAGTGCCTCTTCAATAGATACCGTATGGACGAGTATTTCAGATGTTTTGGTTCTTTTGTATATTGGTAATGCACCCATAACGGCGCTTCAGGATTATCCTTGAACGGATGCATGCTGATCCATTGCGTCAGGTAAGGAGCTGCAGAAATAATAATCGGGCTACGTTCGCCTGTCTTGCCAGAAATATCCAAGGTAAAACCGTGCTTGTTCTTGGTCACATGCTTGATCTGCATGTTGCCAATTTCTGCGATTCTGCAGCCTGTTTCCCAGAGGATGGCAATGAGTGCTTTGTCCCTGGGGTTATGGCATACGTGCAAGAGCTTTTCGATATCGCCTGGTGTCAGAAGATCTTTTCTTTGTAACCGCGTCACATCTTTTTTCTTGACATGAGTCTTTATCCAGGTCAGCATGTCAGGAAGTCTTTCAATGTTAGGGAATTGTTCTGGTGATAAAACGTATGACATGAACCGCTTGAGGATTGACTTGTAGGTTCCTAATGTTTCTGCGCTGTACGGTGGCTGTCTGTTCATCATCGTTGAGACTAGATATTGCAGATCCTGTTTTGTCAACTGATCAAAATCTTTATTCAAAATGTGAGCGAACATTTTCAAAGCTTCCATTACTCTAATCAAACGCACTTTTCCACAAACCTGATGAAGGATACAGGCATCTCTGTACTTGAAAATTAGTTCTTTGTTCCTATCGGAAATCGGGCTAACTTCAACTAAACGCTGACTCCGGGCGTATTTCCATTTATAATTGTGAATATCTAAATTCATTTGACGTTTCATGGTTAGAGCCTGTACTGCTTAATAAAAGGCACCTGACAGGAAAACCCGGACATTGGCAAAAGAACAAACGCCGAGACTGAAAGGCATTGCTTTTGCCTGATGCTTTATCGACGAGAAATCCCGTTTTTCAGTGTACAAACAGGAAAGGTAACCTTATATTTATACTTTTCGATTCTCAAGTATCTGTGTGATAAAATTGCAAGCCATGACAAATCCAAGAAAGAAATATCACGCGCAACATGGCGATGGCGAGGATACCACGCAGGATAATAATCGTTCAGAAAAAAAAAGGCACAAACTTCTTGAAAATGAAAAGAAGCGTATCACACCCAATGGCATTCGTTTAAAGCAAAAGATTCAGTCGGAACGGGAAAAACTTCGTCGAGGCGGTGACGATTGATCTGATGTAGCTTATTTATATAGTGCAGTATTCATTTTTTGGGATTGATGAGCGTTTCTCAATATCAATTTCTAGAGACGTAAGAAACTCCATAGTTTGATTTAATCTATCGATGACATCTTGATTGTTTGGGTGCCACTCGACTTGCCTAAACTTGATTTTTTCATAGCAATAATTCAAAGGCAACTCTTTGTGTTTAAAATCGTGGAATACTTGTGAGAACAATTGCATATCCTTGACGTCAATCCCTATGTCCTTGGAATGACCCAGGATGTATCTTAAAGAATTGCTCGCCCCTCGAAGTACAGAGTAATAACATATCTCAAGAATTTCGCAGTTCTCCTTAAACAGTATTGGTGTAAGAACCATGTCCATGCTTTGCATGTCTTCTGCATCCAACCACTCTAGGTATGCTGATGCATGTGACAAAATAAGCTCTTTGCAGTGTCTGATCCCAAGCTTTCCGTCTAGAAGAGTGTCAAGTTTAATTTCAGGAATTTTTTGTATTTCTGCCAAAGGTAATCCAATGATTGTATGTTCCTCATATTGCCATGAGTTTTTTACTAGGATAAGAGGACTTTTTTTATAACTTTTCACTGTGTGCAAAAGGACATGGAAAAATAAGTTCACTTTCTTCAGCGGAAAAGGCTTAATGGGTCCATCAGCAATTTGGTACATAATGGCAATATTGTCAGTTGCATGGTTCTGAAGGTTTTCAAAGATTCTCTTGACTTCATTGTGCTTCTTTTTCGTCATTGGGTCTTTTAAGACTATAACAATGTCAAAGTCCATGACTTGGTCAATTCTTCGTTCCGGGATGGGGCGGCCGATTAGGGCTACAGAAATATACTCAGACATATTACAATTGTCAGAAAATAGTGTTGAAGATAACAATTGCTTCTGCATTTCTTTAAATAAATATGTATACATTGAAAAATACCTTATTGCTCAGGCCCGGTATATTCTTTGCAGACATGAGTTTGGCTTCTCAATATGTTCCAATATTGCTTCATTGCCTCAGTAAAATGTTCATTTACTATAAGGATACCGCCCGTATTATCCTCACCTAACCAATTCCCTAGCCCAAGGAAAGTTTGATGAATAACAGGAATAATTACAAAATTAAATGATTGCAGCTTATTTGTATACTCAAAAATACTATACAGCTGCCGTGTATCTTCTATGTTATTCTTTACAACCATCTCTTCCCAAAGTCTTTGGAGCCAGACATCTTTTTGGCCTGCTTCATTTCCTACAATGATGTTCCAGTTTAATGGCCAATTTCTCGACATAGCTTTAGCTACAAATTGCTGATGGGTTGACAGAATATTGTTGTTAATGGGCGGTTTGGGCTCTAAATGAGCCTCATATATATCGACGCTTTTTTGCATATGGAAACATGCCTCCGCGTCCTTGAGCATAGCCTCTACTCTTAGGATAGAAGTACTCTTTTTGTAACTGACTGTGGTAAAGACTAAGCTACTGGAATACAAGCGATCGAATGCTTCTTGAGTGGTTTGAAGCAACAAGATACTTCTGACAATGGCTGCCAGTAAAAGAGTTCCAACAGCATAGAGAAGAATAATAATGACTTTGCTATGCGGGACTGTGAACGGGTCAAAGAAAACATCCATGATAAGAGCAAGGGTAATTAGTATAACTCCTAGCGGGGTCCCTATGCTCAATGCAAACCCATTAAGGAACTTTAGGATTTTGTCATGCCTAAACCTCTCAAACATGAATACCTCCTCCCCAATGGAAATGACCGTTATTATTATATTTAATAACAGGAAAATCAGCAAGACTCCAAATTTCCAAAAACTTTATAAACATCATCGTTTTACTCATCAGTGATGAATCGCGGAAAATATTATAACAATGAGTATTACCATATAGAAAACAATATAGTAAGAATATCTGGCGGTACTTACGCGGTCAAGTATGACATGTCATATCTAGAGAGACTTCTATGTGATTCTTTCAGGGAGAGGTCCATTGAAATCAGTCCACTAATAATAGATGAAAGCGGACACATATACAGATACTTAGATATTGTAAACAAATTAGAACATAATACATCAAAGAAACTTATGTATATAAAGAGTATTTTGGGACTACAACGCGGTCACATGGTAATGAAAAATGGAACAATTAATCTGAGTGGGATTTTATTGATGATTAACAAAGTCCAGTATGAAGAAGTAATACTTGTATCCAATAATCATTCATTGAATTCCTATTGGGAAGAAGATAATGCAGATATTATCCTGAAAACAGTAGGAAGAGCATATACTATCGAGCGTAGTCAGAAATATGATGTGGAAAGTAAAATACCATTTCTGCAAAACGAGCTCTTAATTGTCAACCCTAATGAATTTCCTTATGAGTTCTCTGAACAAGAGCACCCTAAGAATAATAAGAGTATACATACAAAAGCAGATGTCGTGATTCGTGAACTCCTGAAAATTCTTGGTGTATAAAATTACTATCTAACGGGAAAAACTCCGTCGAGGCGGTGACGATTCGGAGTGATACTCTGTCATCTGCCTTCCTCTATCCAAGTTTCTCCTTTCATCGTATTCACGATAAACCCCAGCTTCCTTCTTTGAATCGACCTCCTTTCCACGAAACAACGAACTGACTGCAGTGATAAGCAGAAGAAACACGCCTAAGCCCGTCATCCATGAATCCGTCAACCTCCCGTAAAAAATAATCGATACTTCTCCTGCGATCAGGGACCATCGCCAGGAATGTTTCCCGTCTTCAGTCGAGAAGAGACCGCTGACCAAAAGAAAAACCACGGAAGCCAGAAGCAGCCCGCCCAGGTTTCCGAATAAAACAAGATACTTCTCCAAAAGAGCTCGCATTCCTCCCCGGGTGTCCGTGAACATCATCATGGAAAGAACAGACAAACCAGACAATGACACAGCAGCGACCCTCCCTGCATGAGTCAAGTGCTTCTGGTCGTTCTGGAACACATAGACGAACCGCAGCACTGCAGAATAGATGGCATACAGAAGCAGGAAAAGAAAAAAAACTGTAATGAAATAGATTGCGCCTTCTTTTTGAAGGACCCCACTGAGCAATTTCCCGATGGAGGAAAGTGCAGACGGGATTTCCTGATTCATTTTCTTTCGTTGTCCTTTTCCTCTGGATCTCCGAAAAGTTCCACATATCTCTCATAGAGCGTCGAGATCCAGTGTTTGTCATCCTTATTCAGATTGTTTTTCTTCATTGTCATGCTCTGTTTTCTTTTTGCCTGAGTCGGATTTAGTGCGCCTGTAAGAGGAAGTTGGTTTGTTTTCGTTGTAGCTGATAATGATCCTCGGAGAAGGACGTTTGCATTTTCTCAAGGCTTCCTCCGCTGTTTTCTTTCCTACCACATCCTCAAAATAGTCCTTGTGCCTGAAAATTGAGCTTCTGCTCGGGGCCGTGCCGGTCGTGAGCATCTGGTACGCATCCAGTTTGGGAGAGAGGTCCATCCCGCACCCGGCCAGGGCAAGGTAAAGCTCGTCGTGGAAATAGAAGGGAGTTAATCCAGATTTTATCGCAGCCTCGATATTTTCATGGTCTGGCTTGAAATAGATGGTCCAGTACGCTAGATCTTCCATGAGCTGGTCATGGGCACGCTCCTCAAGTTCAGAAGGAGAAAGCTCAGGGTACTCTCTCTTCAGTTCCTTCATTTCATGCTTGACTGCTTCCTCTGGGAAATGCACATCCTCAAACCAGTACTCACTAGAGCCGTAGATGTTTCTGTTTCTTTCAAAAAACGAATCATCATGCGTGATGTAATAATCCAGTTTTTCAATATTCACGTTTTTGACTCTTAGTATCTCTTCAATTTTTTTCTTGAGTGTTTTCTTGTTCATTGTTTCTGCAGCTTTTTCATGATCTCCTTCAATAGCTCTCGGAAATGGTTCGATAAGGGAGAATACAGTATCTCGATTTGAAGCTCGATCACCTGGATTAAGAGCCTGATGTAATCGGAAAGCGCTTTGGTTTTTTTCTTGTACGCTTCAAAGGAAAGGTTTGTCTTGGAGAAATTGTCTAACGATGTCCGTAAGGTGGTCCACATTTCTATCTCAAAATAGAGAGCGTTTTTCATGTGCTCCGGCATTTCTTCCTTGAACAGCTCCAGGAAAGTCGGCTCATCAGATTCTGCCAGGAACAGAGATTTACCGATAGCCATCTGGTTATGAGATATAAGTTTTCTGTTCGTGATGTTTTCCTTCAGGAAATGCGCGTGATTCAACCGTATTTTCAGGCGGTGCTTAAATTTTCTCTGATTGCTGAAATGGAAAAATATCATGGGAGCTCTTAAGAATTCGGACCTTAAATATCCCGCCTGACAAAAAGGGCAAGACTTTTTACCATTGCATCTCTACGCAGATTACTGAAAACGGAGGCCCGTGACATTTTGAAATTGAGAAATGTCAAATGGAACATAAAAAGAACAAAGGGTGTGGGGATAGTATGGTTTCGGTTTTCAAGAAGGAAGTATTGAATTTTCTTACAACCATCCATCAGGCGGATGCATGCCAGGGGCTGATGGAATTTCAAAGAAAGTATCAGGATACGTTACCCGATGTACGGACACTGTATCGGTGGCTGACAGAACTGGGAGATGACCTTATCTATTTCCCTGTCATGAACAGCCGCACATTGGGACTCGTGCCGTTTCATCTTATCTTGTCGAATCCTGACGAACATTGCACGACCTTTCCTCTGGCGGTCGAGTGTGCCTGGGTGATCAAGGAGTGGACAAAGAGAGACCTTTACCTGTTCGGATATGTGCCTGCTCAATACAAGGAAGAATTTCTATCTGTGCTTGGAGATGTGCTGTCTTCTCACTGCAAAGAGCATATCTGCGTCTTTTCGGATGACGGCCAGCAACAGGTAGCAGACGTAAGCATGAGGCTGGACCATGACGGCCGAATCTTGCCGGGAACCGATTCCCTTGAGCAATCTTCCTTGAAGGACTGGCACAACGGCGTGGTGGATGAGCTGCGGGAATGCCCGTTCATGATTCCCGTACTATTTGAAGGATATGGTGCAAGGCAGAGCCTGCCGGGACTCTGGAAAACGATTGCATCGAGGTTGGGTGACAAAGTGTGGGATTATCTTCCTTCCATCCGCAAGAAGTACCACGTGAATGGAAAAACATATGTGACGAAAGCTTATGAATTTCTGAACAGCAAAGGGATTTTTCGCCAGAATATTCTCAAGTACAAACCATGGCTTGTGGATGCAGTGGAAGTGTTTCTCGTCGTTGAAGGAAAAAGCGAAGAAGAGATTCACTTGTTTGTGCATGAAATGGGCAGAGTGTGTCCTGTGATGCAGGTTTATCCAAGCCGTGAGCCTCGTCTTCTTCTCCGTATGACCGGGGACTGCTCGATGCTGTACCGTCTCATGGATGCTTTCACGGATAAAGATTTCGTCCAGTTGTATTTCATGGATAAGAAAAGAACATGGGATGACAAAAGCAAAGCGAGATTTATCTATGAGGAATTGTTCAATCCTGAGGCCGCGACCTGGGTTTCTCCGGAAGAATTGTTGCTGAGGTGGGGCAAGAATGAGTATGGATAATAATTCACTATTTGCAGCGATGCAGGGCGATAAGAAGATCGTGCTGAAAGAGCAGGTTCTTCGCATCGAGGAAGAGATTAAGGAACGGGAGAAAGTGGACCGGTTCACGCTGGACGTGATTGAACAAGAGATCCTGGAAATCCAGAACGAGATTTTGAAACTCCGTCCTATGGGACCTTCGCATGGTGCATCTGCAGAGCTAAGAAAAGAGCTGCAAGAGATGGAAAAAGAGAAGCTTGTCTTATCCAAAGAGAAAAGAGTTGAAAAGCGCGATGCATGGAAAGATGTGCAGGTACTGAAGCAGGAGGAGCGGGATGTCGAGAAAGAACTGTCTCAGATTGAGAAGCGTAGAGAGCGGTACAAAGAAATGTTCTCACAATGATGGATGATTATTTCAAGAAAATTAAGCCCTACTACGGCAAAGCCATTGATTTATTATGGATTGAGTACCAGCTGGCGGACGAGGAGAGGAGAAAAGAGATCGAAGAACTGATAATGGCCCTTGCTGTGAAAACGCTCGGGATTACCGTTGGGGAAGAGAGAATTTTATTGAAACCTCCTCCGAAAGAGATTATTTCAAGAGGTGAATTTTATGTAGGCCAGGTGATTTACCCTGCCATAGAATCGTATCCGTTCAATATCGAGAGGGATGAGTTTCTGCGTCATCTGTTTATTTTAGGCCCCACAGGCACTGGCAAGAGTACCTTGATCATGGGGCTTCTGATTCAGTTTTTGAAACAGGATGTACCGTTCATGGTGTTTGATTTCAAGAGAAATTACCGGTGTCTGCTACATAGCGAATTCGGTCAAAAAGTCATTGTGTTCACAATCGGCAGGGATGTTTCGCCTTTGAGAGTCAATGTTCTGCAGCCGCCTTCAGGTGTTTCACATGAAGAATGGTTCGAGGCCTTGGCTGATATCATTTCTTCTTCGTATCTTTTGATGCAAGGGGCCAGGAATGTACTGAAAGAGGCATTACAGAATGCATATGCAGAGAAAAGGGAAACCGCCGTGCTGAAAGATGCCTATGTAAAGCTTCGTACTGAACTGGCGAAATGCCGGGTGACGACTCGACGCTATGGATGGCTCGAATCTTCTTGCAGGAGTTTGGAGGAATTATCCAAAGGAAAGTTGGGGAGTTCATTAAATGCCTTGCATGGATGGTCGCTGAAAGAGCTCTTGAATTGGCCGGTGGTATTTGAACTGGAAGGTCTTGGGAATGACCAGAAGCGGTTTTTGTGCATGTTCTTTCTTCAGGCCGTGTTTCTGTATCGGAAAAAAGGGTCTTTGAAACGGGAGATTCTTCGTCATATGCTGATCTTTGATGAAAGCTACAATATTTTCCCGAGGGAGAAACAGGGGGAGCTGGAATTACCTTCCCGGTTAGCCAGGGAGATCCGGGAGTATGGGGAAGGGATAATTGCCGCCTCGCAACAGAGCGATGTCTCCGAGAGTTTGATTGCCAATTCCGGGTTTAAGTTTGTCCTGCGGTGTGATTATCCAAATGACGTACTGTTTGCTTCTCGTTTAATGCAGATGGATGCAAAATGGTTTCCCAAGATCCAGATGGGGTTTTGTGTTGCAAGGATGCCAGAAAGGCATTTGTCACCGTTTTTATTCAAGTACAAGAGACAGCAATTGAAAGATGAAAATGTGCTCGATGATGAAGTGAAGGATAGGTATGAACGTCATCCGGGTGTCATGAAGCTTGAACATGCAGACATCGAAGAAGGTGATGAAATCAATGATGATGAGTTCAGGCTGTTGAAGGATATCGCAGAGAATCCAATCTCCTATGTAACGGAACGGTATGCACGCCTGGGATGGAATGTACGCACAGGGAACAAGAGGAAAGACAAAGTTATTGAGAAAGGATTGGCATTCTTTGATGTATTGAATGGCCAGGTGAAAATATTATCTCTGACTGAAATGGGAAAAGTTTTCTTGATGAATAGAGGGATTGAAATCTCATTGAAAAGACATGGCGGGATTGAGCATGAATACTGGAAGTTTATGCTGAGAAAAGAGCTTGAAAAGTGCGGATGGAAAGTAAAGGCAGAGTATGTGATCGGGAACGGGAAGAGCATTGATCTGGTGGCAACAAAAGCAAAAAGGCGATTGTTGATTGAAATTGAAACCGGCAAATCAGATGTGGAAGCAAATATCCAGAAATGTTTATTGCAACCTGGGGAAGTGGTTGTTGTGTTTACTACTTCAGGAGCAAGAGAAAAGTTTTCAGCGCTAATGGAGAAGTATGCTGATGATGGTGTGAGATTCGTTCCTGTTCAGGATTTCATGGCTCAGATTCCATTAATTTAGCTGAAGGTAAATCACCCCTGATTTTTTAAAATTTATTAGCCAGAAGGCTGGAAGAGGGTAAATCGTCTGATGGAAAAATATATATATGTCAGATTCACTTCTTTATCCATGGAGACCGAAATTGTCAAAGAATTAAAAGAAATCAAGAAAGAACTTGCTTTCATCAAAGTGCACATGATTGACAGGGACGAGTTTATGACACCAGAAGAAAAGAAAGAACATGCACAGGGAATGGAAGAATACAGAAAAGGTGAGACATTGACACTAAGAGAGTTCAAGAAGCAAATGGAAAGTGTACCGGCCAATTAAACAAAATTCAGCTTAAATAATCTAAAAATAATAAACTATATTGCATATTCTAATTTCAGTAAATGTTCAATTTCAAAATTATAATGTTGACAGTTTCATAAAGTGCATGATATCGTATCTTATGATGTAAAAAGGTTGTGGGACCTTTTGCATAGCCGAAGGCGTAATGTTGATATAGTTATCCTAATTAAATATTACAATACTGAAGAGGCAGCTAATTTTATGGTAAATGAAACTGAAAATGGCTTTGATAAAATCAATGATATTACATCACTCTCTTTAAGTATTAAAAGATATTCGCATGAATTAGGGAAGCTAGTTGATGTCCTGTATGGTGCATTAATGTCATATTTACTTTGGGTCATTAGTAAAACTATAATGGAAATAAAATCCACCAAGTTTATTCTCAATGGAGAGTTAATCGTTTCAGTATTTTGTTTGTTTTTTGTTCTCCTTTTTATCATTGAAGACTATAGAGGCATGAGGTTAATTACATCAATCTGTGGGTATTATCAATCTTCATTTAGATATTATTTTGATGTTCTAATAGCAATGAACCTATTTATTGCTATATTGTATTTGAATCCAGAAAACAGAGATGCCCCTTCTAGATATTTTGTACTCGCAATGGCTTCTGTGTATTTTCTTTGCAGTCTCTGGGCTCTATTATTAAGCAAAAACAAAAATGAGATGCCAGGACATTACGTGTGGCTCGTTTTTTCTTCACATCTTCTAATTTTCTTTGTTTGGCTGTTGTTGTATTCAATTATTATTATGCCTACTTTTCATATAAATATTGTAAATATGGATTTTAAAATAGAATTAATAAGCAAAAATTTTATTGTATTGTTGGCCTCTATTTATGTAATATATTGCTTGCTAATAAACTTCTCACTCCGAAATCTCCGTCGCAAAGGGTATCCAGTTGACGAATTTGTTGAAATATTGCTGTACAAATTGTACAAAGGCGTGTTTGCTTTTATAGGTGCAGTGTTTCATCTTATTCAAATCGGGATAATTGAGCGACGATTGGAATGGATATTTAGCACATATTATCGTCCAAAAGCAAAGTATGAACCATATAAAGTGAGAAAAGTGTTTCAAAATGGTACTGAAGATAAAATCTTATTGTCTGAATTTATAAATGAAAATGCAGCTCATATGTCATATTCAGCTAAAATTATTTGCGTAAACGAGCCGGACCAAGGCGTTAGGATTCTTGTCTTAAACCCTCTTGCATTAAGACCAAATTTAAAGTATTATCTGATCCAAGAAAGAGGTCATGTCAATAGGTGTGTAAAAAGGGTTCATGCGGCATGATCCTTATTCAAGGTTTTCAGGTTGATACCATTTTCGTATTTGTCACCATTGTAGACATCGCGTAACAGTTGAGGCGCTTTCAGTCGTCGGAATCGCTGTTCTGCCACCATCAGCATTTTCCAGATCATGGCCGAGGCACTGGTGACTTTCTTAAAGCGTTTGGAGGCACAAGTTCTGAGACGAAGGGCGGCGAAGGGGGATTCC
>Ga0209203_1001932_pt1 | contig 14523 bp, 10 predicted proteins | sample AD_UKC109_MetaG_FD_184423 | JGI IMG/M metagenome (GOLD analysis project Ga0209203, IMG submission 184423) | Active sludge microbial communities of municipal wastewater-treating anaerobic digesters from Hong Kong - AD_UKC109_MetaG (SPAdes)... | ecosystem: Engineered > Bioreactor > Anaerobic >... | reverse complement strand
AACGATCTTTTTAGTAGATGTGGCAGCGTGGCGGCAAGACAATTTTCGATAATTATGTTGTATTTGTTTTTATTAATTTCGGAAGCCCAAACACGCCCAAAATGGTTTTGGGTTTTTTTATTTGAGATTTAGTTATAAAAATAACTTACATATAAAAGAGGCGGAAAAATGAAAAAAAGAATCGTTTTGGCAATCGCGATCATTGCCATGGCGTTTGTTCTAGTCTCCTGCAAAGACGAGACCACTGCTGTGACTACTTTGACGACCACCGAAGCTTTTACGGTGACAACAACGACTACTGAATCCGATTTAAGCATTAGATTGCATCAGATCTATGATCTTGGTGTGGCGTCCGGAGATCTTCCAGGCACTTATGAAGAATGGCTGGAATCCATTCAGGGAGAACAGGGAATCCCCGGAGAAGACGGACGGGACATCAATTTGCAAGTCGCTTCGGGTTATGTTCAGTGGCAATATGTGGGAGATACGACCTGGACGAATCTGATTGCACTTTCTTCGCTTATTGGCGCCGACGGAGCTGATGGAATCGATGGAACAGACGGGGAAGAGGTAATGTTTCAAGTGTTCGATGGATACATCCAATGGAAATACGAAAGTGATGTTTCCTGGACTGATTTGATTTCCCTTGCGATTATTACCGGCGCCGACGGGACAAACGGACGCGAAGTAACGTTTAGAGTATCCGACGGATATATTCAATGGCAATATGTCGGAGACGCCAGCTGGTTGAATCTGATTGAAGTCAGTTCTCTAGTGGGATCCGCCGGAGAAACCGGCGTTGGCATTTCCTCAATGGCAATTAACGACCAGGGAGAACTTATCGTCACTTATACCGACGGTACGGAAAAGAACCTCGGTCAAATATTGGTTACTTATTTGGTGGAATTCAAGAATTTCGACGGCTCCGTACTTGATATACAGCACTTGACATACGGAAGCGCAGCAGTTGCGCCTGCAGATCCCGTACGTGCCGGTTATGTTTTCACCGGATGGGACCATTCGTTTTCTTCAATTACCGGTAACACCGTTGTAACGGCAACCTATTCACCAGAGACATTTACCGTCGCGTTCGATACTATGGGCGGTGCCATGGAAAACGCTATTGCCGGAGTTCCTTATGGAACGACCATCATTTTGCCTTATCCGGTAAAAGAAGGATACAGTTTCCTTGGTTGGTACACGGGAACAGGCGTTTCCAATTCGCAGTTTTTTGAAAATACTTTGGTGACAGAGGATCTGATTCTTTATGCCAAATGGCAAACAGCCACGTCGGTTACGGTATACGATTATGAAAGTTTGACTGCCGCTCTAGACAATTTCAGCTATGATGAGATTTATCTTGGCGCCGACATTTATGCCATGTCCTCCGTTTATATCGACAGACAGGTATCTATTTACGGTAACGGCTACACGCTTTACTCATATGCCGGATCCAACGGGTTCATCAGTATCGGCAGTCATTATGACAGCGAAAGGGATTATTATAACAAATACGCTATAATAGAAGGATCAAGCATCCAGATCAACGATCTATATCTCGAGGTGGCTCCGGGTCTTGACAACGACACCAGTTACGATACTGCGATTTATATAGGCTACACATATCCGTTTAATCTTGTTTTGAACAGGGTGAATTCTTCCAAAGGAATGTTTAGTTTCCTGTATATGGAATGTCCGGAAGGACTAAACTTGGAAATGAACAATTGTGATATCGCGGCTTTATACGGTATGTATTTTTACGGTGATGAAAACTCCAACATCGTCATTAACAATACGACAATAACCGCAATGAATGCCATTGCACTCGAATACACTTATTATGGATATTTTACTATCAATAATTCTTATTTGTATGGCGGCATGATTTATAACGACAATTTCGATCTCGATGAAGGAACATTTTCCATGACCGAATGCAGAGAAAACCAAATTCAAATCGATAATTCGGTTTTGTCGGGAAAGGCGATCGGGGATTATTACAACCCGCTGATCCTTTCCGAATCCGAATCCAGTAGCAGCAATTTATATATGACAGAATGCACCTATAATCTGCCGGTTGCGAATATCGACGGCATGATTTACAGTAGCGACGGCTTGTTGTCGACATCATTCGAAAGAACAACGGTCGTTATTCCGGAAGGAACGACAAGCATTGAAGCGAATGCCTTTTACGGCGCAGAAGAAATCAACCGGGTTATTCTTCCCGATTCGGTAATATCGATTGGCGAATATGCTTTCGCGGAATGTTATGGTTTGGAACAAATAAATATCCCTGACGGCTTAATATCAATCGGAGAAGACGCGTTTTACAATGCTTATGATTTGAATTACGTCATCATTCCGGCCAGCGTGGAAACGATCGGCTTTGAAGCTTTTTACGACAATTCATATCTGACCGTATATGCCGAAGCCAGCACAATACCGGCCGGTTGGGATGCCGGATGGATCAACGGCGGATACCCGGTCGAATGGGATATTGCGGGCTATACGACCGAAAACGGCCTCACTTATGTAGTATTGTCAAACAACGAGGCAATCCTTCTTGGATCCGACACTTACACCGTAACGAGCATAACTATACCGGAAGCGATCACCATAAGCGGTACCGCATATCCTGTGACTTCGATTTATTCATACGCTTTTTATGAGCAATATGATTTGTCGTATGTCTACTTTGCGTCTAACTCGAATATCGTCACAATCAAAGAAGGCGCCTTCTTTGCCTGCGGCAATCTTAAAATGATAAGCATACCGGTATCGGTTGTGATAATCGAACCATATGCTTTTGAGCAATGTTATAAACTGGCACAACTGATTTTTGAAGACGGCAGTGTTTTGCAAGAAATAGGTGATGAAGCCTTTTCGGCAACCAACCTGCATAGCGTGACGATTCCGGCTTCAGTTACTTACATCGGATATATGGCCTTCGGCGATTGCTATTCCTTGACACATGTCTATTTTGCTCCAAGCAGCAATCTGAATCAGATTGGGGAAAGCGCCTTCAGCAACAATAATCTGTATGAAATCACGATTCCGGATAGCGTTACGATAATTGAAGGACATGCGTTCTACGGAAATTACAGGCTAGCTTCGGTCAATTTCGGGGAAAACAGCCAGTTGCAGTCAATCGGTTCAAATGCTTTCCAGTCATGCGCCCTTACCACTATCACCATTCCGTCTAACGTTTTGACTGTCGGTGATTTCGCATTCGGCTGGGATACTTATTTGACAGAAGTGATTTTCGCCCCCGGATCTCAACTGCAGGATATAGGACAATACGCCTTTTCCTTTACCGCATTGACTTCGATCACGATTCCGGCTTCGGTTACGCATATTTACAACTATGCGTTCTTAAATTGTAGCGATTTGGTTAATATCGTGTTTGAAGAAGGCTCCAGCCTGATTTATATCGGCACTTACACTTTCAATGCCTGTAGCGCGCTTGAATCGGTCGAGATTCCGGCGACTGTCGCAACGCTCGGAGATTATGCATTCCAGGATTGCACAAGCCTTACATCGGTAAGTTTCCAATTTGCCGGTGAAGGGGATTTGACTTCGATCGGAAATTATGTATTCAAGGGTTGCACTAGTTTGGCTGATTTTTACATTCCCGATACTATAACGTCTATCGGTAACAACGCGTTCTACAATTGCGGGTCGATGACATCTATCTTGATTAAAAACAATGTGACCGCAATGGGCAGAGATGTTTTTGTCGGATGTACCGGATTGACGATCAATGTCGAAGCTTCCAGCAAGCCGGCAGGATGGGATGCAAGTTGGAATTCCAGCGGACTGCCAGTCGTATGGGGCTGTTTCAACACGACAATCGCCTTTGAATCCAACGGCGGAACCGCTGTCGATTCCATTTGGCAGGAACAAGGTACCGCAGTTACCGAACCCGTGGCTCCGACAATGGACGGCTATGTGTTTGATGGTTGGTATGAAGATGTGGCTTTGACGATTCCTTACACCTTCTCTACCATGCCTTACGAGGATATAACGCTATACGCGGCGTGGACGCTTGCCGAGTAAACTGAATATTCAACGAAAATTATGGACGGCCGCAAAAAAAAAGCGGCCGTCTTTAATAATTAGAAACGGCCGCTTATTTACTTTGAACACCAAATCTTGTATAATAACATGTGTCTGTTATTTACTTGGGCAATAACAAAACAAATATTTATAATCCAGGAGATAGCAATGAAATTCTTTCGTAGCGTATTGCGCAAAATATCCGGATTTTTCGGAACCTACTACGATGAAAACGAGCAGGATCACTATGATGTGGCGATGGGGATCGTATCGGCTTCAATAATAGCGATTTTTGAAATCATTTCCTTTATTGCCGTTGATCCGTCGCTGTTAAGATCCAAATATTATTTTCTTCTGACTACCGGACTAATGATCATGCAGTTGGTTCTTTTTTCGCTGATTCATGCCGGTGCTATTTCGTTTGATTCATGGGTTAGGAAAGCCACGGTGCACGCCCATCCGTATCTGATAGTATCGGTCGGAATCATCATTTCGTTTGCTTATCAGGGTTATTCCAATCAAATCTATTCGTTCATCATCGCGGTGTTTGCGACTTCGCTTGTCCAGTTATATCCGCTTTGGAAACGGCTGTCGGTATTTCTTTACGCCCTGATAGCGTTTAACCTGATGATATGGATAACGGAAGGATTCCAGCATTTTTTTACCGAGAATTTACGTCTTAGCGTGATGTCGGTAGTGCTTGCCTATGTTTTTACGCTTGTCCAATCTCGTTCTGATCTTGGGCAACGGAAAATGACGGCGATTCTGAGAAGGCAAAACACCAGCCAAGAGGAAGCTTTAGGGCGCCTAAGAAAAGCATATGATGACATAGAACTAAACTATCGGATCACCGAGATGATGTTGACGATAACATCGGAAATGCTGAATACCGACTTTTTCGACGATGTATTGCAGATGATTCTGGAAGAAGCCGTCAAGGCGGTCCCGAAAGTGTCTTCCGGCAGCATATTGATTCTTAACGGGGAAATGATGGAATATCGGGCGTCTGTCGGTTATGACCTTAAGACTTTACAGAGAACCAAATTGAAATACAAAGACGTGTTCCAGTCGGATCTCGAGGATCCGTTCGAACCGACGATAATCCGAGACTTGCAAAAATACGACGAGAAGAAACTCAGTGCGGACACTATCAAGTTGTTGAGAAGCGGCAACGCCCTGGGCGCAATGTCGGTGCTGACTTGTTCTTTCAAACATAATGGGAAATTCATGGGCTCGATCAATCTTGACAGCGATTTGTCGGATTCCATTTTCGACGAAAGCGATAAACAAATGATCAAACAACTCGCCAAACAGATCGAAATCATCATCACTATCCATGAATTGTACGGCGATGCCATCAGACGTGTCAGATATGATTATCTTACCGATGCCTGTTCCCGTAGTTATCACCAGGAATTATTGAAATTGGCATATAATGAAGCAATAGAAAATAAAACCCCACTGGCGATATGTTCCATAGACATCAACAATCTCAAGGAAGTCAATGATTCCTTCGGACACGAGGCTGGAGACGACCTGCTTATCCATTTCGCCGATGGCGTTAGAAAAAACGCCGGCAACAATTTCTTTTTGTCAAGAGTGGGAGGAGACGAGTTTTTCCTTGTGTTCCCGAATGCGACGGAAGAAAAGGCAACCGATCGAATCAAACAGATCAGAGACTATTTCAACGACAATCCGTTTATGGTCCAGGGTAATGCGATACAAGTGGTTTTCGGATGCGGAGTTGTCTGTTGCCGGGATGAAAAATGCGATTTGGACATGTTGGTGAAATTGTCAGACGCAAAGATGTATCAAAACAAAGCGGAATTAAAGAAACAAAAAGATACTATAGATCAATTGGAGGAATAACATGAAAAACAGAATTGCAGCTGGACTTTTCGCGATTTTTCTTGGCGGAATCGGTGTCCATCGCTTTTATCTGGGACAGGTCGGTTTAGGATTAATTTACGTCCTGTTTTGCTGGACCGGCATTCCGGCTATCATCGGTCTTGTCGAAGGTATTTTGATTCTGACGATGACGGACGAACAATTCCGGGATAAATACGAACTCGGTGTTGTGGTATCCACCGATAACGTTCTTGCGACCAAAACGGTGAGTGCCGCCGACGAAATCAAAAAGTACAAAGATTTGTATGATTCCGGAGCGATCACGCAGGACGAATTCGAGAAAAAGAAAAAAGAATTGCTGAAATAAGGATTAACCGGGAAATCATTCCCGGTTTTTCTTTTCACAAAAGCCAAATGATGTTAAAATTGATGTTGTTAATAATTATGGATAACGGATGATGATCGATGGACACACTTTTATTTGCACTCAATGCTGTATTGCCACTATTACTAATGATCGGTCTCGGATATATTCTTTCCCGCACGCGTTTTCTGGGCGAGGAATTTTGGCCTTGTGCCAATCGTTTTGTATTCCGGATCGCCTTACCTTGTCTTTTGTTTTATACGGTATATTCGGCTTCCGGATTGCAGGACATAAGATGGAACGTGGTTTTGTATGCCTCTGCCGGTGTTTTGGTCTTGTTTGTGATCGGTTTTTTGGTCGCCATGTTTTTTGTCAAGGATCCGACACAAAAAGGCGTGATAAACCAGGGAGTCTTTCGGTCCAACATGACGATCATCGGCGTTCCTTTGGCCGAAGCTCTGGGTGGAGCCGATGCGGTTTTGGTGGTGGCGCTTGTATCGCTTGTCATCATTCCGCTTTACAATGCCTTGTCAGTCATCGCGCTTTCCGTCTTCTTGAGGGGTGAGGACGGGGAAAAAGTTCCTTGGATAAAGGTTTTGTTGAAGATACTTTCGAATCCGCTGATAATTGCAATAGTTCTTGGTATATTGTCGCTTTATATAAGATCGCTGATTCCTGTATTTGCATCGACCGGCGAACCGGTTTTCAGTCTCAAGAATGATTTGACTTTCCTATATACCTGTATCAAATGGTTAGGACAGATAGCATCGCCTTTGGCGCTTGTGGTGCTTGGCGGCGGGTTCCAGTTCGCCCAAGTCCGGGCGATGAAAAGGGAGATTACCCTCGGAGTTCTTTTGCGGACGATCATGGCGCCGGGACTTATGCTCACTCTGGCGGTGATTTTGGCGAAATATACGACATTCTTTGCATTTGAAAGCACGGATTATCCGGCACTCATCGCCACGTTCGGAAGCCCGGTGGCCGTAGTTTCCGCCATTATGGCATCGGAGATGAAAAACGACGGGAAACTAGCCGGCCAAATTGTGGTCTGGAGTTCTTTGTTCTCGATTCCGGCAATCTTTCTCATTGTCGTTATTTATCGAACGCTTGGTTTGTTATAAAAACAAAACGGGGATTTTCCCCGTTTTTTAATTATGATATTGTTCATTATCCCAAAACCAGATAGATCATGTTTCCGAACGGATCCGTCACCAGATATCCCTTTTCGCTTTCATTGACCAAAAAGCCCTTGCCCCTTATTCTTTCAATCGTTTGCATCAGCGATTCGCATACCGGATAGGAGATCGAAAACACCGCGCTGGCTTTGGAAATCTTTTTCGTTGCGGCCAAACCGATCTGGTGATGGCACTGGCTGGCCGTAAGAAGAAGCGCCTTGCCTTTTTTTTCGCTTCGCACGGCAAATCCCATGGCCTGTTCATAGAAATGCCTAGCTTTATCCAGATCCGGAACATTGAGAACGATATGGCATATGGCAACGGATATTCCAGAATCATCGATTGCATCTTCGGCTTCGGCGGCATAATAGACACCGCTATAATCGAAGGGACTGCTAGAATCCTTGATCTGTCCGAATTCGTCATACCATTCCTGCGCGTCTCGCAAAGAAGCGATTTCGATGACGTTTTTCTCTGGATCATTCAGATAAATAGATTCGGCATATCCGTGGTCGATGGCTCCGAGAATCGGAATCTGCAAATTGATGAGGCGTCTCAGAATACGTCCAAGTTCGGCTCTTGATCTGACCTTTAACGCTAGATGTTCGAACGTTTTTTCTTCCGTAAAGTCTGTTTTAAGAAACCTGAGAGGATGATTGGCTGCATTTTCCAGGGTTTCGGACAAGCCGAAAAGATTACGATAAAATTCGCTTTCTTTGATTGGATCCGCAACCGGTATACCGACCATTCCGATCCGTATGTCTTCCTTGATCATGACAACCACTTCTTTCGCATCCATTATACAGGATATCCGCGTATTATCCGAGCGATTTGCTCGGGAAACCATGCGAATGCATTAAGGAAAAATAAGTTGCTTTTTCAGTCGCTTTTTGGTAATATATATATCGGCCTTAAAAAAGGCCGCTGCGCGCTCATAGCTCAATTGGATAGAGCGTTTGACTACGGATCAAAAGGTTTCGGGTTCGACTCCTGATGGGCGCGCCATTTTTTTATCGGGAAGTAGCTTAGCTTGGTAGAGCGCCTGGTTTGGGACCAGGAGGTCGCAGGTTCAAATCCTGTCTTCCCGACCAGCGTAAAATCACGTATGCCATCCTAGCTACATAACATATTTAAAAAGGGACCCATAGCCAAGTGGTAAGGCAATGGACTGCAAATCCTTGATCACCGGTTCAAATCCGGTTGGGTCCTCCAATCACTGACCAACACTTGTTAAACAAGTGTTTTTTTTCTAACAAGCCGTACATTTCTTATTTCCGAAAAAGGTGTAATTTACTATAGGTTTTTTCAAGAAAAAGGTGTAAATATATTATTGAAAACTCATGAAAAAGGTGTATAATGAGATTGAAGAGGTGTTACAATGTTAAAAAGAAAGATTGAAGAACTTCTTATTTTGTGGAAAAACGAAAAAGGGAAGAAGGCTTTTTTGGTAAAAGGAGCCAGACAGGTAGGAAAAACAACCAGTATTAGGGCTTTTGGAAAATCACAATACAAGACCTTCATCGAATTGAATTTCGAACGCAATCCTGACTTGTGCAATATTTTTTCCGGTTCTCTGGATGCCAGAACAATCCAACTAAACATGTCAGCGATGGGATATGGTCCTTTTGTTCCTGGAGAAACTTTGATTTTTTTTGATGAAATTCAAGCGTGTCCAAAAGCTAGGACTGCAATCAAATTTCTTGTTGAAGACGGGAAATATGATTTCATTGAATCAGGTTCCTTGTTGGGAATCAATTATAATGATGTAAGCAGTTATCCCGTTGGCTTTGAAACCCAGCACGAAATGCACTCGCTCGATTTTGAAGAGTTTCTTTGGGCGAAAGGAGTCGGCGAAGAAGTCATTCATGAACTGAGAAAATGCGTAAGTGAAAAAAAAGAACTAAGCAATGCAATCCATCAAACGATGATGCGTCATTTCCGTGAATTCATGATCGTTGGCGGAATGCCTTCAGTTGTGTCCAAGTTTGTTCAGTCAAATGACTTAACCATAGTGATTCAAGAGCAAAAAGATATCATCAACAGCTATCGCGATGATGTAAAAAAATACGCAGGCTCGAACAAAACCAAAGTGAGTGAGATTTTCGACTCAATTCCAGCTCAGCTCAACAAGAAGAACAAACGCTTCTATTTGTCTGCCTTGAAAAAAGAGCCCAAAATGCGCACCTATGAAGAAGCGATACTGTGGCTTTTCGATGCCAAGATCGCCTCCCCTTGTTACAATATCGCGGCTATTGAGCTACCACTTGCACTAAACGAAAAGCGCAACCTTTTTAAAGTCTATATGAACGATACAGGCCTGTTGACAGCTTTATCCTATTTGGGAATTCAAAGCGAGATCTTGAATGGAAACATAGAAATCAACGAAGGATCCATCATCGAAAATGCACTGGCGGATGCTTTTTTGAAAAACGGATTTCTTCTCCACTATTATGATCGGAAAAAACCGACGTCAATGGAAATCGATTTTGTGATTCAAGTTAGGGATACTGTTCAAGTCATCGAGTCCAAATCAGGTTCCGATTTTGAGAAACACGATTCATTAAACACGCTTTTGAAAGAAAAGAATATTGGCGAACCGATCGTCTTTTGCACCGAAAACATCCATGAGACGAATGGGATTTTATATCTGCCCTATTATCTAGGCTTCGCATTGCGTAATGATGATCTACGATGACTTTACCTCGTTTCAAGAAAACTTGGTTGTGACAACCCCAAAAAATATACAAACTTGGTTATGACAAGACATCGAAACTATAAAAGATTTCATTCTAATTGAAATCTTTTTTTGCTATAATCGTTATAGAGGTGATTCAGTATGAATATAATACTTGGCGGTGCATTAACAAATAACCAAGTTTATGATATATACAACGAATATATTATTGAAACATATCAAAATATTGATATGCAGAGTAACGAGCATTATAAAGATTTGACCGAATTAATATATAATAAGCATTTCAAAGATAAGTCTTACGATTTGGTCATTGGACATTCAATGGGCGGATTGATTATTCTTGATATTCTTTGTAGAAACCTCGAGATAAAATGTAAAAAAATTGTAATTGTTGAAAGTTACATTTTTGAACCAAGTAAAGAATTTAGGAATATCGTATATAAGAATATACATCTTGAGCAAAAATTGAACAATGTTATGAGAAATGAGGTAGAGAAGTATAATTCCAAAATATTTGATTCTCTACGAAAGTTAAACATTGTTGAGGATTTAAAGGATATTTCTAGAACATTATTATTCGTATATGGCATGCGTGATTTAGATAATGATACGTTTTTACAAAAACTGGATTTTCCTAACCTTCAAAACGTTAGATTGATTGGCATTCCACAAACTTCTCATTTTTGCTTAATTGAAAAACCGACGGAATTTCTAAAAAAAATATTAAATGATGATTGAATAGTATCCTGCCGGATTTGAACTATAAAAAATTATGCTCATAGCATTCAAAAAATAAGCTCTATACATCGGGGTATTGAATCAAGATAAAGTTAGCACGGACAAGACAAAAAGCTACATACACCTATCTACCGGGTGTTTTCTTAAAGACACAAGCTGAGTGTGTCATAGCCACAAACCAAAAAGCCCCTTGCACAGATGCGGTGTAAAATGATATGCTTTCCATATACAAATCATCGTTGTATCAATTAAATACAGAGGAACGGAGGAGAGTGCGATTAAGAAAACATTAGCGCTGTTTGCCCTGTTGATGATATCGATTTTGCTGGGATGTACGGATATAAGGTATCAAAACATGGATAATATGACGTGGGAGTCCGACAGATTTGATATTGAAGCCACATCGGAACAATTGCGTATGCAATATGAGACCACTGGCGACAGTATCTTCGAGCTTGATAGCGAATACTATTCGACATTTGTGATTGATGGCAATTCCTACTATTGCATAATCTATTTAGTCAATGGCTACTTTAGCCTGTATTTGGCGCAACCGGAGTTACTTGAGGATTATTATGATTATTACGAAGAAGGAGTTCCTTTTCTCTTTGGGGTGTTTGAAGACGAAAAAACGAAGAATGAGGATTATCAATACAGGCTTATCGTCACTTTGGATAAAGACGATTCCGCTTTCGGAACTACAGATGGCGAAGAAGCCTATACGGCATACTATCAATACTGTACGGCAAATGACATCCAATATGACGATGAATTGATTTTATATGGATATAAATCAAGTTAAACAATCAAAATTGACATTTTAGATAAATCACATTTGTTACGACATCCATTAAGGCGGGTAGAAGATGAATAAATTGCAGAAAATCATAGACAAATTTCAAATAACCGAAGTCGAAACCTTGAACAAGGGATGGTCGACGGACAGAAAATTCATTCTTGCGGATAAAAACAAGACAAAGTATCTGGTAAGGATTTCCGATATATTGCTTTATGACAAAAAGAAAATGCAATTCGAATATCTGAAAAAGTTTGAAGCGAAGGGAATACCCTGTCCCAGAGCGGTTGATTTCGGAATCCTAAACGACAATGAGGTATACCTTCTCCAGACCTGGCTTGATGGTATGGCGGCGGAAGACGTCGTTCCGACACTGTCGGACATGGAAGCATATAATCTCGGAATCGAAGCCGGAAAGACCATGAAAAAGATCCATTCGCTCGAGATACCAGAACAAAGCAGAACCTGGGGCGAACGATACCGGGCGAAAATGCCTAAAAAAATCGATAAACTTTTGAATTGCGAATATGAGTTGCCGATGCAAGAGAAGATCATCAGATATTATCAGGAACATGCGCATCTGGCATATGAAAGACCGTTAGCCTTTTCCCATGGAGACTACCATGTAGGAAACATGATAGTTGACAATAATGCTATCGGAATCATAGATTTCGATAAAAGCGAAGCGGCTGACCCATATGATGAATTCAAACCGTTCTGCTGGAATGTGTTTGCGAGCGAATACTTTGAAACCGGGATGATCAATGGATATTTCGATAACGAAATACCGGACGATTTTTTCCCGATTCTGAAACTGTACGCGGCCGAGTCCATGGTTTCCTTTCTTCCTTGGTCGGTGACATTCGGAGAAGCGGAAGTGAAAGAAGCAATAAAAATTACCGAACACGTTTTAGAGTGGTATGACTTTTTTAATCGGGACATTCCTTCCTGGTATAAAGGGATAAAAGCCGAGTTTATTTCTGAAAAGAAGTAAACTTTTCTTTATATCTGTGTTATATTCATTATGAATATTATCGGCTTTTGCCGATAAAAGCTCGCGCAAAGCTAAATGACAGGAGGATAATCAATGAACAAAGCAAAACTCGGAACCCGTACGTGGTCGACCTTGCTGCTTTTTGGCTTGTTCGGACAACTCGCATGGGCGGTCGAAAACATGTATTTCAATCTATTTTTGTACAATGAGATTTCCGGAAATCCGCACGCTATTGCCTGGATGGTCGCGATGAGCGCCGCAACAGCTACACTCACGACAATGATTATGGGTGCTCTTTCCGACAAGGTTTCCAAGCGCAAAATATTCATTTCCGTAGGCTACATTCTCTGGGGCATCTCGACTTTGGCTTTCGCTTTTGTTTCTGTTGATACCGTTGCTTCCTTGTTCAAATACGGCGATGCTATTCTGATAACCGTCGTCATCGTCATCATCATGGATTGCATCATGACGTTTTTCGGTTCGACGGCCAACGACGGAGCCTTCAATGCTTGGGTGACAGATGTCACTGACTCGGAAAATCGGGGAAAAGTGGAAGGCGTGCTCGCTACTTTGCCGCTAGTGGCCATGCTGATAATATTTGGCGGATTCGATGTCTTCGTTCAAAATGACCAATGGCCTCTGTTCTTCCTGATTTTGGGAAGTCTTGTTAGTCTCGGTGGTATCATCGGATTGTTTCTGATCAAGGAATCCGATGTCAGGAAATCGGAAGAAAATTACTGGAAGACCCTTATTTACGGATTTCGTCCATCGACAATCCGGAAACATCCGACCCTATATCTGTATCTATGCGCTTTTGCTTTATTCGGGATATCTACCCAAGTGTTTTTTCCTTATTTTCTGATCTATATCCAACGCTATCTAGGAATTGACTCCTATGCCATAATCATGGGAATAGTCCTGATTATCAGTTCTGTTGTCAGCATTCTTGTTGGGCGAAAAGTGACAGCCGAAAACAAAAATAAATTCCTATTTCCCTCGATGGGGGTTCTCGCTGCTGGTCTTATGATGCTCTTCTTTGCCAAAGGCACGGTTTTTCTGATCGTTGCTGGCACGATCATGATGAGTGGCAATCTGATCGTCACATCCGTTATGAACGCCAAAGTGAGGGATTACACTCCGCTTGACAAGGTCGGCCATTTTCAGGGTATCAGGATGATCTTCTATGTTTTGATACCGATGGTCGTCGGTCCGTTTATCGGAGCGGCGGTAATTCAGAATTCTGGGGAATTTTATAATGATCTGGGAACGATCAAACCGGTTCCGACGCCTGGCATCTTTCTTGGAGCGGCAATCGTGGTGATTTTTATCGCTATACCACTGTATTTCGCTTTCAGAAAAGAAAAACGCACGAGCGGGGAAAGCGCCGTATGAACCAACTGTATACCAAATGGGGAGAATCCCTCGACAAGGAAAACGTGATGCCGGAATATCCGAGGCCCCAAATGCAAAGGGATAGCTACTATAATCTAAACGGAGCTTGGGAATATGCGATAACGGACAATGAAATCGTTACAACGTACGACGGAAAAATCACGATCCCGTTTTCCCCGGAATCCGTTCTTTCCGGTGTCAACCGGTTTTTAGATCCGAATCACACGCTTTCATATCACCGGATAGTCAGACTTCCTGATGATTTCATCAAATCACGCCTGCTCTTGCATTTTGGCGCGGTTGATCAGGAAGCCATAGTGTATATCGACAATCAACTGGCCGGAACCCATAAAGGCGGATTTACACCGTTTACTCTCGACATCACGGATTTGGTCGCAGGATCGGAGTTTGCAATCGACATCAGGGTGAAGGACGTCACCGATACATCATACATGCAGACGG